>Ga0326512_10000203_pt1 | contig 51654 bp, 68 predicted proteins | sample 1_2617_0518_D_FD_203652 | JGI IMG/M metagenome (GOLD analysis project Ga0326512, IMG submission 203652) | Bovine rumen microbial communities from UC Davis, California, United States - 1_2617_0518 | ecosystem: Host-associated > Mammals > Digestive system > Stomach > Rumen | place: USA...
ATATCGGGAGGGGGTGTTTATTTTAAGACTCCCCCCTACCCTCTTTATCATCGTTACGTGTCACCTTTATATACATATCAAATGGATCAATTTCAATTAAGCGATCAATCGCTCTTTCTATTTCTTCAGCTTCTTCAGCCTCACTCATATCGTTTCGCAAGTTTGTTAATCTTGCAAGCTTTGAACTTGTGTAATAGCCTTTCTCAGTATCGAACTGAAACCAATGATCAAAGTCATCAAAAGGATCAAAAGGATTGTCAACTGTTGTAATGTTAACTCTTCTTTCAAGATTATTTTCATTCATTCTAATCAGCTCCTTTCAAATACTTTGATACCACGCTAGGTGAAACATTCATTTTTTCAGCAATCTGATTGATAGTGAAATTTGAATTATTCATAGCGCGAATACGGGCAACTTGAGCATTAGTAAGCCCAGATGTTTTTCTAGGCATTGCTTTTTGTCTAAGGGAGTCGGGGTCTGAATTGGCTAGGATATTCTTAAGTTTATTTTCACTTATGGCTCCAGCTTGGATAGCTTCCCATTGACGATCAGTAATAGTTATATTTCTTTCACGTCTTGTAGCAGCTCCTACCTGTTCTCTATATTTAGACATAGATCTTTGACTCAATTTCCTTATATCTTCATTTTTTAAATCTGGTTGATTTCTTTTTCTCTCATTTATTTCTGATGCAGCAAATCTAGTAGCTGTTCTTTCTTTTACGCTATTTTTTAGCGCGTTATTTAAAGCGACTTCTAGTTCAGATACCTCTTTGGCATATATTTTCTTAGCATTAGGATCATATTTTAAATTACCAGTAGACACCATTGATTTTCTAGCTTTATTTGCTAAAGCTTTCATACTATTAGCATATTCTGCATAGACTATTTCCTTAGGATGCCTATAAGATGATATTAATGTCATAGCATCATCGGTATTAGACATATTTGTAACATCTTGTGTACGGGCCTTTGTTTTATATTTAATAGACCCATCGGCATTTGTAAAATATACTTCACCAGTCTTTTTATCTTTTCTCATGACTGGAGCATATTTTTTACTATCACCCTTAGAGGTTGTATCATATTTGATCTGCTTACCATCAGTAGTATAAAGAGTTCTTACACCTGTCTTCTTATCATATTTGTCTAAAGCATAGTATAAATCTTTATCGTCTGCTTTGCTATATATTAACGAACCTTCAGGTCTAGATGGATCATACCAAGATTTTCCTTTTATATTAATCTTAGCTTGACCTTTTCTTTTATCTACTTGTACTACTCCTTTAGCTCTAGAGAATATTGTTGATGCTCCACCACCACGAATTACATTGCCATCTTTATCAAATTTTGGTTGGTACTTTCTTTGCAATTGTGAGATGTTATTTTCAACATAACTTTGCTTATAATCTAATTTATGTTTTTCAGCATCGATAACAACCATTGAGTGTCTAACGGCTCTAGCTAATTCATCATTAGAAGCTCCTTGAATAGTCATATCAGTTATAAGATTTGAAATAATACCCATTTGAGTATTAGTATTTTTCATAATCTTAAACTCTTTACCATTTCTATAGTAATGCTCTTTACCATTTTTATCAGTTCTTACTTCATCATACTTATACGATTTTGTATCAAACCCTTTTAATCCTGGTAGTTCTGGAGTACTAGTTATTTTTACTTTTCCTTTTCTATCATGAGTAGGAATAACCATAACAGTATCTCCATCAAAATCTGCTCCAGATAAACGATCTGCAACTGATTTCTTAATACCTACAGCATCAATACTATCAACGCCGATTATTCTTTTAGCTTGACTATTTTTATTATTTACTGTTAAAATTGGTATTTCAAATGTTCCACCATGTGGATATCTTACCAATGCTACTTTACTACCATCTTTATATTGTGGAGCAAATATTTCGTCATCTTTCAACGAATTAATAGGTAAAATTACATGGAATTTTTGTCCAGGTAAAGCAGCAGCTTTTAAATCTGCAGCGGCTGAATCACAAGAACTGGCGAATTTTTCTAAATAATATTTTTTGACTGTTGGATTAGTAAGAGACATTATTTCATCATATTCTGCTTCTTTGTTAGCTTTGGCCAAATTTAATTGCTTTTCAGCTAGAGATTTGGATTGTTTTGCTAAAAATTGAGAAGGTAATGTATCTTTCCATTTTTCCCAATCTCCTTCTTCTCTAGTTTTATTTATAAGACCTAATTTTTTCTTACCATCTTTATCAGTATACCAATATTGTCCACCTTCAGTACTAGGTTTTATAGCGGCACCAAATGGATTATCTGGATCATTCTTTATTTTCTTAAAAGCATCTTCTCTGTTAGTTTTGTTAGAATTAAATACTATGTCATATCCATCAGGCATATTGTCTGAGTAAACAGCCATACCTTTAAGATATTTATCTCCATCAACTAAAATACGAACTTGTGCATATCTAGAATTTCCTAAATCTAAATCTTTCACACCTCTTCGTATCTGTATAACACCATCTTGTGCTTCTCCTGGTAAACCATCAGGACCAATTTCATCTTTTAATAAAACTTTTACTCTTTTTGAATCTAAACTAGCTGGATAGTGAAATTTCTTTTCATAAGTATCTCCACCATCTCTCGTGATATAATCATTAATAGTTTGAATCTTATCATAGTTGAATATTTCCTTATGATCTACATCTGGTGCAGCAAGGACTTTTAAAGTTGTCATCTGATCTTTATTTGTTGGTTGAGGAACACGACCACCATATACATGATATCCTTCTCGTTCCAAAAGATAAAGAGCAGTATCTAATTTCTCTCTTGAGACATTTAAATCAAACTCTGTGTTTTTACCAACATCGATCATTTTCTTTTGATCAACTTGTTTTTTCAGAAATTCAGCAGTAGCTTTAGATTGATTATATCTAGCTTTTTGTTCCTGATCAAACCAACCTCTGACTGTCGATTCATTAACACCCATTCTTCTACCAATTTCTGAAGTACTTAATCCATCTTCTTTTAATGATTTAGCTCTAGCAATATCTAAAGCTTTTCTTTCATCATTACAAATAGATTTTTCTATTCTGTATTGAGAGGTAGTTAGACCAAATTCTTTTTTAATATTTTCTGGAGTTTCCTGCCAGCCTTTGGCCTTTAACTGTTCAACTCTGCTCAAGAAATCGGGTTCATGCTGATATGGATCATCTCCGGAACCCCAAGGGTATCTTCCTGAACGACGAGGCATACCATAATGTTCTAAAAATTCTTCATCGGACATTTGCGCCGATCCAATGTAGGATTTAATTTCTTCAGCAATAACATTCATAGTTATAACCTCCCTTCATTTTGTTCTAACATTTTATTTAAATGGACTATCTTGTCTATGATAGGACCAATATCTTCGGCAGTTGGATTAGCTACAAGGATATCGTCGTTTTGATATATACGACACTCTATCTGAATTTCACCAGGTTTGATTTTATATTCCAAACAAAATAAAGCTGCATATATCAATAGCTGTTCCATGTGAACTGGTGTGACTCCTGTTTTTAAATCATGTATCCTTAGGAAATTATTTCTAAAGGATATAGAGTCAGCAGTGCCAAAGAAATATGGCGAGTAAAATAACACAACTTCAGTACTCATTTGAAAACCAATTGCGTCATTTACATACGCATAAATAGTTTTCTTAGAGCGAGGTTGCTTTATTCCTAAATCAATAGTGCTTTTAGCCCAAGCATGCAATAGTGTACCTTTCTCGGCTGCACGCAAGTTTTTGTACACTTCTAAAGCCTTATCATCGGTATATCTCAACCATGATGATTTACTCGCACCAAAAGGTGCATGTAGGCCTTCAAGATTTTCATGTTTATTAAATACCATAGTTATCTCCTTTCATTTAACTCTGTTATTTTTTAAACTTTTCTCGAAGCTCGCTTAAAACCTCTTCTTTATTCTCAGGATAAATAAATCTAGAATATGACATCTCATTCATTTGATTAACGTAATATTCTTGATTGGGTTGTTTCTTTGCTTTTTTAGATTTTTTGCATTCTAGAGTGGCCCATTTATCTTCATACAAAACCAAAAGGTCGGGGATACCTTGAATATCTCCGGAATCTAATTTAGTAACAACGCAACCTGGAAATATAGATTTTAATTCTTTTTTCAAATTAGCTTGAAATTCGTTTTCTAATTTCCCCATATTCTATCCTCCTGTTGTATTGAGTAAGAAAAATAGAAAAGGGGTTGTGCATTTTAAGCAGCAACGGCCTTTTTATTCCTTCTCTCTCTATTAAAGGACATGTTTTTCACGCGAGTAAGAAAAAAAGACTATAAAAAATAATCATAGAAATCGTTAACACTACAATCTAATGCATCAGCTATTTTTTTCAAAGTCAATGCACTTGGTATAGATTGTCCTGTTAAATATCTACTAACCATTGGTTGTGTAGAATTTATTCTTCGAGCTAACTCTTCTTGAGTAACCCATTTACGATTCATGATTGTTTGAAGTCTTCTTCTGAAATTTAATCGCATCTGTGAATCGTCGGTCTGTGTTTGATCAATACGATTAACTCTGCGACTGGTATTGCTAAATGTGTCATATATTTCTTTATTACCATTTCTAAAAGTAATTAATAGGTCATGTTTGTTTAAAGCTTCGTACGACAAAATGTCTTCTTCATTAATAAACGGATTATTATTTATAACATATTTGTATAAATATTCAGTAATGTCGTTCGTCATCGCATTCATCCTCCTTTTTGTATATTTTTAGGTTTTGGTCAAAAACCCACTTTTTTCTTTAACTCTTTTTATATTTTGGAATTTATATACTATAGTATATATTTTCTCTTTTTTTAATTAATGGGGGTATAAAAGTGGGAAAGCGGGCAGAAACGCCGCAAACCCTTATAAATAAAGGGTTACAGCGTGGACACTTTTCAAAAAAAAGTGGGCAAAAGCCCAAGTTTTTTGGGCAGAAATTGACCAAGTCATTTTTCGGCCAGCTCTGTGCCCAGAAAAAGTGGGCAGAAGCCCGGTTTTAGAACCCAAAAGTGGGCAGAAATTTTAATCTTTTTTACTAGATTTTTTTAAAATTTCTTCAATTTCTTCTCCAGTCATAAGAACTCCTTTTATATATTATAATGTTTATAAGAGGAATGTCTTTTGGATGTCTCTATGTTTCTTTTTCTATTTTTTGGTGGTCTTCCTAATCTAGCACCATAATACACAGCAATGTTTCCAGATTTCTCTATAAAATATACAAAATATATTTTTATAGATGGTTTATTACAAAATTTAAAATATTCATTATTAGACTTAAAATATTTTCTCTTAAGCTTTTTCTTATTTATAGTCCTACTTTTTTTCTCTTTCTCATCCATTTGTTTATTCCTCTTTTCTAAACATTTATTTAAATTAAACACAAAATCGTTTTTAGCTACTCTATCATCATACTCTTTTTGCTTATTATCATCAAAATATAAACGCCCACCACACCAAGAACATAATATATAGTCATACTTACTTGAATATGGTACAACTTTTGTGTGACCACATTTACATTTCTTTTTACAATTTGCTACAGCATTATCTAATCTTTGATTAAAATCTATAAATCTCTTTTGTTTTTTCATAAATATAAACCTCTTCTATTCCTTATTATTTTCTTCTAATTTTTTCTTTTCTTCTTTCTCCAGTCTTTCTATCTCTTCAGAGTCTTCTTTATAATTGACTGGTTTTCTAGAGTCTTGATTAGCTGGGTTATTCAAACACTCGTTACAAGGCTCTTCTCCTTTTTTATCGTTTTTATCTCTGAATTTGCAAGTTTTACAATACTTATCAAATTCTACGATATGATCTATTGTTTCCATAATATTCCTCCTTAATATTACTTGTTGATACTGTATAATTTTTATCATTATTAAAGAAGTCAGAATATAAACATTTGATTCCATACTCATTACAAATTTCGTGTTTTATTCTACAACATCTGGCTTCTTGCCATCCATCAGAAAAATATACGGCATCAACTTGACCCATCAATTCTATAGATCTTGCTAAGTAATATAATGCTGGATGATATTCATTATATGTTTTTGGATCAGCAGTATCTTCTATAAGAGAATCAATAACATCAATATGTAATTTTTTAAATCTATCTATTATTTCATCTCTATCTTTTTTAATATCATCATTTCTTCTACCATTCATTGGTTGACTAATCATTACTCTCATAATATTCCTCCTCAAAATTTTTCTGATCATATTCTTCTAAAATATAACCATTGTCTAAGAACCAATCTTTTAGAGCCCATCGCTCACTACAAGGATTATTTGGAGCCTCATGTACTAATAATACAATTACAGGCTCCTCCTTAAATCCTAAATAATCTTTTACCATTCTTGCTTGTCCTTCTAAAGTAGATTTAACACTCTCAAAATCCAATCGTCCTAACTGTGCCTTATACTCCTTTAAAAATAAACATTCATCTGGTATTGGATGACCAAATAAAGTTTGACATAATTCTGGTCCTGAACATAAACCTTTACATTTCTGACCAGGTTTTAAAAATGGTGTTCTTAAGCCATTTAATACTCCGTTTTTATCTATATATGTGTAATTATGATCTCTTTTAAAATCATGATACCATGCTGGATCCCATACAGCAGTAGAAAACGGAATCATATAAGGCTTAAAATGTCTTACATGATAAAAATAAGATACTACAATTCTCATTATTTTTGTACCTTATCTTTCATTTCTTTATTAAATAGATGTTCGATAATAGCTCCTCTTTGTTCATCTGGAATATCTTTCATATGTTTAATACTTTTTGTAACACTTATACCAAACACAATATCTTGTACAATTTTTTCAATACACCAACAAATAACGAATAAAGCTAATACGCTCCACCCATTAGTGAAAAATGTTAAATTCATATTGATTTCTCCTTTACATCTTTGGATTTAATATATTCTGAGTATTCGTCTGATGCTATAAAATATCCTAGACAAACACTGCTTTTGTCGTTACTTTGGTAAACTTTGACATAATAATATTTCATACTTTTATATTTAGCTTTACGTTTAACCAATTTGTCATTAGGTATATTCATATCTTCAAAATCTCTAAATAAATCGGGTCTTCTTTTAGCAAAATTTAAAGCTGCTATATTATAATTCAATACCCTTTCTAAAATATCATCTATAGTTACTTCTTTCTCAACATAAGCTGTTTTACCACCTATACCTTGATATTCAATATTTTTATTAAGAATTACTCTATCACAATCCCAATGAGGATTTTTTTCTGGTTTTTTTACTTCTTTTTTCTTTCTAAATATATCTATAAAACTCATGATTTATTCTCCTTTTCTTTTATTATATACGTGAAACTCTATAATATACAAGATCTTCTGCAGTTCCGCTATCAATTTCGCATTTAAAACCTAGAAATTTGCAATCATATCTAAATTGAGCTAGGTATTTAACCTCTAATGGTTTTTTTAAAGTTGCAATTTTATAATAATTGTCTACACTAATATTGTAATCTTCATATTTTTCTGTTAGATCAAATATGTCTTTTACAATGATTCTTCTTTTTCTAGCTTCTTCTTCACATTTTAATTGTTTTTCTCTACGTTTCTTTTCTTTTAATTTTTCTTCTTCATCATTAAGTAAATAATTCATCTTGCTTATTATTTTATCTCTTTTCATTTTTTCTATAGTATCTCCTTTAACCAAATATATTTAATACCAATTTTTGTTTTGAAAATGTCGCCATGCTTTAGATGGTGTTCCATATCTATTTTTAATGTATTTTAAACCCCATCTTATTTGTGTATATCCGTTGGTATAATAATCAGAACCTTCAGATTTCATTTTACTAGCAGGTAAAGCTTGTGGTATTCCATGCGCACCAGAACTACTATTATGTGAATTAGGATTCCAGCCTGATTCTTTATTCCACAATTTTACTAACGCTGAATAATCTGCTTCAGACCACTTATAAGTATTAATAATCAAATCATGTGCATATTTTTTATAATCACTTTTTGAAACTTTTTTATTAGATACTTTTTTTATATTACTTTTAGTTGTTTTTGATATTGTCTTTTTAATTTTATTATTACTGGTCTTTTTAATTTTATTATTACTGGTCTTTTTAATTTTATTATTACTGGTCTTTTTGAGTTTATTATTACTAGTCTTTTTGAGTTTATTATTACTAGTCTTTTTAGCTTCATTATCTACTGTTTTTGTAATCGCGTTTTCTTTTACCTCAATTTTAATGCTTTCCATTGGTTCTTTCTTCATTACCTCTACCACTTTTTCAGTTTTATCACAATTGCAATTGCATTTATTAGTTTTATGTAATACAGATTTTACTCCGTTTACCAAACCCCAAAACATAAATACATAAAACAATATTATTAATATTATTTTACAAACTTTTCTCAATATATATACTCCTTCTTACCAACTTTTCTTGTCATAATAGCGAAATAATAAATAATAAAATAAAGCCTTTATATATTTACGATTTGCTTTACAACAAATATATTTTCTTTCATAAACGATAATCTTTTCTTGTATAGTCATATGCAGTATCCTTACCATTTAATATATTTTGTCTCATTAAATGTCTTTTTATCATCTAATGCTCGAGATATAGCTAAATCTATACCACTTCTACTTTTTAGATGATAGTAATATAAATCAGTATATGGTGTATTTAGTCTATCTATTCTACCACAAGCTTGAGACAAGATCTTGTAAGAATAGTTAAGGCTGTAAAATATAATAGTGTCCGTTGTCACACAATTCCAACCTTCTGCACCAGCAGTATATTGAACCAAATATAACCATCGTGATCCTTTTGGTATTTCTTGATGTTTGTGTCCGTTCCATTCTGCTATCTCTACCTCTTCATCTAATCCGTATTGAATATGTAGATTTCTCAACATTTCAAGTTCATAATCAAAGTTATAGAATATAATAGCTTTTGGACATTTTTCAAGAATCTCCATTAATGCTATAATTCTAGAATCATCCTCATTAACAATCCTTCTCAAAATATAACACAATTCACTTGCTTGTTTGATAGGTTCGTTCGTATAAGGATTCCATCTCATTTTCATAACATCTCTAAATTTAAATTTATCGTAATTTACATATACATCTTCATGGTGAGCTATAGTTTGTCTTTTAAAGTCCATGTCTACTAATATACTATTACGTTCATGTATTAATCTTCCAGTATTAATATATCTATCGATTTTTGGATACTTTGTAAATCTCGAATAAATTATGTGTTCTCGTCCGAATTCTGTCTTATTTTTATAAAAACCATTCGCTAAGAACACTGGAATATAATCTGACCAGGTATCCCCAGGGGTAGCACTTAATAATATCCAATCGTTAGATTTAGTTATTTTTAAGAATGCTTTAACCCAAGCTCCTGATCCGACTACTCTTTGCTCGTCAAATATAAAGAATGCTCCAGTAATATCAGCGTACTTTTTAATATTGTTCCAAGAATCTACACAAATATGATTCCCATATCGTTTATACTGTTTCTCGTCAGTAGACATTAAAAAGTTTGCTAATTCTCCTTCCCATTCTAAAGTATCTCTTTTTCGAGCTGTAGTTATTATTATAAGGTCTTTTGGGCGTATTTTCATGGGCATAAATATAGGATCCATACTACCCCCTTGCTCCTTAAAATAATAGTAGAGAGCGGTCCTAGACTTACCAGAACCAACTCCTCCATTTAATATGCAGCCATTTTTCATTTTATTAACTGCATCCATTTGATAATCATATAAGAATGGTTTACCCATAAATATCATCTAGCTTTGTACGCATCTTATTCAGAATATCCTCAACAATTCTTCTTGATGTAGCATTCATTTGTATTCCATCTCTGTGTTTAGCATACCAATCAAATATCTCATAAAGATTACCTGATTTCCAACTAAAACTCCACCAATCACATATCATTTCAATAATATAATTAAGTGGAATTTCTAATGCTACAATACCTAGTTCTGAATCATCGTTAATTAGTATCCAATGTTGCCAGTGATGAGGATTCTTATGAATATGTTGTAACCAAGCATAATTAAAGTTTTGTACTACTTCGTATGAACGATTTCCATAGAAATATGCATCATAAGCATCGTACTCTTCTTTATCATATTTAGATTGATCATGAGCATTAGTGCATTGCCATTCTACCATAGACTTAACAGCTTCATCTGGAAATATTTCTGGTAAATTTTTGCATAACCAATCATAAGCTTTGGTTACATTTGACTTATGTTCAATAATATATTCATCGTACTTAGCACTCATATTTGCACCTCCTTATGTATAAATAGTATAACTTATTATTTCTTGTTGATCCTTTTTATTCTTAGCATTTGGGTTATAAATAACTTTATACTGTAACCATGGATCTATATCTACCATTAACAATGCTTCTTGAATATCATCTTTGGAGTTTTCGAGCTCTAACAGATTAACATTGTCTATTGTAATGGTCGGATTATCTACCATATGAACATACCGATTATAATATTCTATAACCATTCGTTTGCACATATTTATAAATTCTTCTTTTTTCATTCTACATAACCCCCTTACAATATGACCTTTCTATACATATTAGTTTGTAATAACTTTTTATCACTAATACTAAAAGTCATTTCACAATAATAATCTGGTAGCTTCGGAAGAGCTAATAACATTACATAAGTGTCTTCAAATTCTTTGAATCCCATTATGATAATATCATCCTCTAAAACTTCTAGATTTTTATTATTATCTTCCAAATAAATTCGGAAATATTCTTTAGACAGCATTTTACCAATTTCAATTACTTCGCCTTTAAAAGGTTTCTTTGGAGTGATTAATTTTTCTCTCCAGTCAGTTTCCATAAATATAGATACCTTTCGAAATTACTCTAAAATATAAACTAACAGTTTGGTAACTTAATACCTTCTATTTCAGCTCTAATTTCTAATTGGTTTAAATATTGTCCCATAAAAGATTTTTGATTCTTTAATGTTAATATTGGAGTAACTGGTTCAAATGCTAAAGTACCAGCCTCGTATTGTACTATCATTCTGTGTAAATTATTATATCTGATTTTTGTTTGCATATATTCAGCAACAAATCTTTCTTTATAATCATCACTTTTCATTAGTTCAATAGTATCTTCTAAACTAACACCATCTAAATGATTAAGATCGTTTATTTTTTCTTCTAAAGTTTTTTCTTTCATTAATGGATCCATATCATTTCTTTCCTCCTTTACCCATTACGTCTTTTAACTTTTTACCAAAATTTTTTAAATTTTCACATGTCTCTTCTACAGTTAGAATTGACATTTCTTCATCTGGTTCCATAAATTTCTTTATAAAACTTGTGTGACCATATAGCTTTTTAATTATAGCCATACAAAATCCTTTCTCAGGATCCCAAATATCATCATCTGATCTTTTTACAACAGTTTTACTTCCATCTTTCCACAGTATGATAGTGGCAGGGTCATTAAATATAACCCTGTCTATCATTCCTGGAATATCAACTCTTAATTCCATAGATGCTTTATATTTTTCAACTGATAAAATATCATTATAACAATATCTCATAGCATCTAAGAAATCGTCATCTTTTAATGTGACATGATAATTGTTAAGTGCACCAGTAACTGTTTTATTGTTCTCTGTTTGCATATTTAGCACCAAACCTATCAATATTTTGGATTACATTAATAGCTTGAAGATATGCGCTTCTGCCTTCTTTACCATTAACTTCCCAATCGTATGGACGAATATCCATGTCAACTGATTGAATATCAATTTCGTCTAACATATCAATTGTGTCTTCATTAAGTTTTGTAACTTGATCACCAGATACAACGTAAGCAGCTGGTCCTCTATTATTAAACTTAATCTTTACAGGTAAATACATGAAAGGTTCTTCACCTTCTTCTCTTGGTGGTTTAATTTTAACAGCCCATCCATCAGCTACTAATTGATCCTTAATATCTTCATTAGGAATAATTACAGCAAAATTTCTGTCTCCCTCTCTATTATATTTACTGCCTACTCCGGCAAAGTTTCTGAATATAATTCTAGCATCTTCTATTTCTAGAATATTTCCTCTGTTATTAATTTTCATTTTAAATCCTTCCTTTCATAAAATTAAAACTAAAGGTGTAAGCTAATTACACCAATAGTTACTTTTGAATAATTATTTATTTGTTTTTATGTTTAGAGATAGCTTGTGATACCCCTTTTATAATTCCGTTACTTACTGCAACTGAAATCATAAATACTGGCACACCTACCAATCCATATAACATAGATTTTTTAATAACTTCTTTCATAAATTATTCTCCTTTCTTTCTCATTATAAGGTGTGTAAAATACGCGAATAAAATTAAAACCAAAAGCCTTATTCAGACTCTCTGGTTAATTTTGCTTTATCAATTATATGTTCTAATTCTTTAATGATGGCGTTATATGTTGTGATTGTACTTGTAATAAATTCAAGATCTTTACTAGATGGATATTGATCCTTTAATTCTTCGATCAATACATCTCTATCCTTTCTTAAACTATTTAAGTCCTCCATTAATATAGCACCAACACTACCTTTTTTGAATCCCATAATTAATTCTCCTTTCTCTATAAGAAAGGCTGTTTTTTACGCGTTATTTTTAAGTTGTTCACCTAATTCTTTATAAGCAACTTCTAACATTTCTTTATAAAGCTTTAATAAACCATTATAATTTTTCTTATTGAATTTATACAATTTATTGAAAATATACTCTGAATTAAAATTTCTAATAATACTAGACAGATATCCTCCTTCCAAATAATCCATGGCTATATTTCTTTCACCGTTTTCATTAACGGTTAGTCTAAAATATCCACCGAATACTGGAAAGAAGATATCGTATGTCTTGTATGTTTTTATTTCTTTTAATTCCTCATAAGTAGGAATATTATTCATCAGTATCGGTTACAAACATCTCAAAGTCTCCATACTGTTCAATAGTTTTGATAGCTTCATTAACTAATTCATCATAATATCGTCTATCTATAAACGCTTCATTAGTTCCTCTAATCATTTCAGACTCAAGCCATCTATAACCTTTACTTCCAGTAGCAGCATAATATTTTCCGTCTTTTTCGCGTACTAATAATCCTCCGCCTTTGCCTGGTAATATAGGACAGAAGTTTCCAACTTTTCCAATAAATCTGTAATCATGTCCAGTTTCGATTATTTTCTTTAAAGCTGTAACCTCGGTATTATATTCTCCTTCAGATATTTGTCCTTTCTTTAACATTTGATTATATTTATCTACTTGTTTTTCCTCAGCTGTTACATCTGGAAGATTTTCATTCATGTCCAAATATAATGAACTTGTAACAGATTTAGTTTCACACATATCATCAAATTCAATAAGTTCTTTACTGAATAATGTTTTGAATACATAAGGAATTTGGAATTGTGTCCCTGTAGCTGTCCAACCACCATCTTTATATTTAGCAATATAAACAGCATCATTTACTAAGCACATTCTATCGTATGTAGCCTCATGTTCAAATGTATAACCATATTTTTCACCAAACTCCATAACAAATTGTATAATCTCTGGTGTTGCATCAGGAATTTTGATAGAATCTGTCTTAATATGAGCAACAGTGAATCCTCTCTTTTGGACTTCTTCTTTTAAATCTATCATAAATAATGCTCCACGTTTAGCAACAATATTATCCTTATTTCTAACATCTCTGAATGGATTATCAAAGTTTGCAGATGTTAAACCATATACAGAATTAATCGCTGTCTTTAAAGCATTAGCTAATTGTTTAGATGTTAATTCTCCCTTTTTAACTCTTTCTACAAATGGTGTCAATTTTCCATCTAGAAGATCATTCAAAGCATCCCAATCTTCATGTTTAATTGTTACACGACCCTCTACAATATCTCTGAATCGTTTAGTAAATTCTGGTCCAAATAAACATTCTGCTATAATGCTATGAGGATGCATTGATGCTATATCCAATAATGCAACATTTTTATGTATACCTGGTTCTGCATAAACGTAACCACCTTCTCCTACTTCTTCTCCTTTATATGTGGATACACCATTTTCATATTTGTATCCTGGAAAATATGGTAGAAGACTATTTTCTGGTCCATGAGCTTGAGCCGTCATTTCTGGACAAGCTTCGTCTAAGAATTCTTCTACATCTGGATGTATTTCAAATACTGGTTGTGATAAATCTCTATAACAAAATTTGTCTTGAGGTTTCTTTTCACTACCAAATATAATTCTTGTTGTTAATGTATTTGTAGTATCATTAACACTCATTCCAGATAACTCTGCTAGAATTTGTCTAGCTAACCAATCAGCTTGTAAATAATTCCAAGCAGCTTCCGTTGCAATAACGTCGTTATCACAATATTCTGCTACTTCAATCCATTTTTCTTCTGGTACTGGTTGATCCCAAGGTAATCCTAATTCTTTGTGATGAATACCCATTTCGATCTCTAGCTTCTTAAGAGATTTCTTGTTACCAGCTGATGCGAAATCATAAATATCAGTATAACTTAAATTATATGCTTCGCCGAAGAAAGCATTTCTTTCCCCATTAATAATTCTTTGAGATAGATTATATAATTGTTCATTAGAATATCCTAACAATCTAGCATAGATAATATGATTATCATATCTACGACAGTTAAATCCTACCAATCGGAACTGTAGTAATTCTTCAATATCACTAGGACTAGGATTAATCATTCGTACAATTTTATTTCCTTCTCCTTGTTTTTTCCAATTTACTAATAATAAATTTGGAAAGACTTCTATATCATAAAATACTATAGCTTCATTACTTGCATCAACAGGTGCTGAAGCTTCATCTGATTTAAAGTGCATTTTTTTTACAAGTTTAATACAATAATCTGATTGATTTGTACTATGTGCAGCGAATGCAAATATCTCGTTTTTCATATCAGAAATATCATACTTTAATCCTTGTTCGTATGCATCTTCTAATATTTTGTATATAAAGTCACAACTTGGTTTTGTTCCAGGGTGAATTTCTTTGTTAAGATTTCTTTCAATTAAAGCTCTTAAACCTTTTTCACTCTGAATAACATTTGCACTTACCATTGGTTTTTCTCCTTTCGTAGGTAAACCGGAAGATATACTTCTTATAGGTTCATTATTACATTTAGTTAATTTTCTCCTTAAAGAACTCTTACCAGTAAATACCTTAATTTCAATACTATCGGCATAAACTCTAGCTAATTTAGTAGCATCCCCTTTATAAATATAATGTAGATGAATACCGCTTCCACTTTTAGATAGTTCAGCATATGTTGTTGGCCATTTACTAGCTGCTTCTAAATTTTTCTCAAAAGATTTCTTACCAGTTTCATCTTTTAAATCAAAGTCAATGACAATATGATTTTCTGGAATTTTAACATAGTGGACTTTACTAGTGTTTATGTCTTTTAATGTTGTTTTTACATCGTCCCACTTCTTACTAGGCGTCTCCTTACTAGAGGCGTATTGTGCTGGACAATCAGTGCATTCCTTATCAAATATAGATTCTTGTTCTTTAAAATCTATAATATAGGAATTGTTTTCCGATTTTTTCTCACCGGGTTTTTTTTCATCTTTATCAAATATATCTGTCTTAAAACCACTATAATAACTTCTAACTCTAGATCCATCTTCAAAATTAAATCTATCGTCATAATTCTTAAAGTAGTTCTTTAACTCTTCTTTAAAAGCTCTTTGTGATAATGGATATGGTACCTTTGCATCGTCACAATATGCTTTATACATTTCCCAAGCTGCTTTTAAAGTAGTACCATCTTCTCTTTTAAATATATGATATGCATCTATAACAAAGTTATAAAAATCATTCGATGCACCAATCATAGAAGTTGGTATATAATGATCATAGTAACCTGGATCAGACAAATATACTTCTTTACAATGCCAAGCAATTGCACCCAGTTCAAAGTCTATTTGTTTAACAAGTCTATTATATTCTTTTACATCTAACTTGTTTCCTGTTGGTGATACATCAATAAGTCTTCTTATTAAACCAGACTTACCATCTGTAATACGTACAGGTTTATTTGTACCCATAAATAACATACATTTAAATCTATTAGAATATGTTGATTTAAATTTTTCATTAACAGTCATTAATTCGTGTGATACTAAACTATTCAATCTTGTGTTATCTTCAATTCTAGATAGATCACCATCGTGTTGAATAGCTACTAATGGGTTAGATTTGAATGCTTCCAAAGCAAAAGTATTATTAGCAGAACCTAATGCTTTGGCATCAAACACTGAATAATAACCTTCAAATAATTTTTGTATTATATTTAGTACAGTTGATTTACCCGTACCTGCTGCACCATAAAGAACTAAAAACTTTTGAATATGCTTTGAGTCACCAGTTATGACCGAACCAATAGCCCATTCAAGTTTATGACGTTCTTCGTCAGAATATAAAGTAGACACCAATTTCAAATATGAATCGATGTTACCTTCTTCAAGAGGATATGGTAATCGTTTACTTGCATAATCACTCTTGTTAGTTTCAGTATTTGAAAATATAAGAGTTTCGTCCAACATTTCGAATGAATCTCTCTTTTGTTTTTGACAATATTTATGCCATTGATCTATGGAACCTGTACTTGAATCCCAAGTATATAGAATATTAACATATTCTTCTGGATGTTTGTCAATGAAATCGTCCGCATACTTCTTTAATTCATTATCAATTATAGCTAACGCATCGTCTTCATTAGTAGACCATAAACCTCGTTCTTCAATCCAAACAGCATAAAAATCGCCACCTCGAATCATTAAATCTTTAGACTTAGGATATAAACGGAATTTTGGAAATATCTCAGTACCCTTTTTGGTAGAACGTGTAGATATGATTAAAAAATCCACCATATCCTTCTAGTCTCCTTTCTTTGGCTTCAACTCCTCAACTTTTTTAGTGAGATTATTTATTTTTTCTTCTTGCTCATTTACCTTTTTAGATATAGTATACAAGCATGCAAAACCCATAAATAACACTATACACGTTTTCATGTAATTTCTTTTTATATAACTGAACGCATCATCACTTAAAAATATCATATTAATTCTCCTTTCAATAATTTATTTTTAAACAAACTTGTCCAAATACCAGCATAGCTGTGCCCAAATTTCTACCTTTCGTAGATCTTCTGCACAGTCTCTAATATAAAACAGTCCGCCTTTACCATCTGGTTCATACTCTCTATGAAGAAATATATCTAACTTGTGTTTAACTAGATCTCTATCATAAATATCATCAGTCATTAACCCAAGTCCAAGGTTAGACATCATTCTCCAAAACCATTGAGCAGTACGATCACCATACCTCGGATCATCCATAATAGTTTCCTCGCATCTAATTGCTAATGCAACCATCATTTCTAACACCGAGCAAGGACCCTCTATTTTATATGGAATGGGCACTCCTTCTCGTTCTTCGAACTCTAATGAAAATCGATAACGAAGATCTTCACCATCTATTGCACGATTGACATCGTTTGGTATACTAAATATAAACTCAGTATCATGAAGCGTCGCGAATAATTTCTTGTAAGAAATATCTCCGTGAACTTTATATTTGCATACGTAATTGTATAGCCACTCAAAATATTCATTCTCAATTACGTGGCTTAGCTCCATTAATTAGCACGTCCTCTTTTTGGAATCTCACTAAACACTTTTTCACTTTTTAATATTTCATAATCCATTCCATTCATTTCATCACGAATATAAACAGAATCATCCTCATACTCACCAAAATGGTCTAGAGCATCTGGACCAATCATCGTTTCCATTTCTTCTAACGTTATTGGATTATCGATTTCATCAGTTAATACATCATCTGCATAATATGTTAAAGTCTTAGTTCCATACTCTGTAAATTCACCAAATTGTTCTGGCGTTATTACATATGGTACAATAACTTCAACTCCTGGATCAACATCTACAGTATAATTAGATTCATCATCTTCTTCTGTATTCTCTTCATCTTCTGTAGAATATCCTTCAGCTGTAACAATGTCTTCGACTGTTTCTTTTGGTTCTTTCCATTTATTGATAACTTTTTCAACTGTTTCTTTAACTTCGTCCTTAGTTATTCTTGGTTTTCTATTTTTAAATGTTTCTTTAACAGATTCTATTTCTTCATCTGCTAAATCTTTATATTTTTTCTCAATTAACTTCCATGTAACAACAGAACCTATCGCAGCTCCTACCACAAAGCATAATAAATTTTTCATGTATCCTCCTTTTTATATTAAATCGTAGATAACTCCGTCAACATTAAAGTCTAATAATATATTATATTCTAAGCCATTAACAAATCTACGAGTTCCTTGATCATTTCTATATAGACCAAAATCTACGTAATTATCTCCTTTTGTGTTTCCATTTTTATCATAAACCCAACCAACTACTTGACCGGCTTTACTTCTTGGAATATCAAGTAAGTCATATACTTCATTTAAGAATAAATGACCTCTTGCTTTTAACATTTCATTTGCATAATCTTGTTGTCTTCTTAAGAACATCATATTATATTCTGGATCTTTTGCAAAATTCTCTGAAGCTGCATCAAAGAATCTAGCATATTCGCTTATATTATCTAAAGGATTTCCTTCAGGATCAATATAATATTCTGTTTCCTTTACTGTTTTTCCGTCCTTACCTTTTTTCTTAACCTCTTTAGATTTTAGACCAAATCTCATTTGTTGATCTACGCCCTCACCGAATTCTTCGATAACATTCTTACGATATTGTTTAAATCCTTTATCAATAGCCGCGTATGCTGCTGCAATTGCTACATTTCTCTTCTTTAATACTTTATGACCTGCTATAATACTAGCAAAACTTAAAGTCATTACGCCGATAGCTGGCGCATATAATTTAAACAATTTTACTCCTGTTTGAGCATAAATAATGGTAAGGTCTTTTTTAGAATCTTCTTCTGTATATTCTATTTCTTTATCTTCTAAGCAAGTATGAACATCTTCAACTGCTTTATTTTTTTCTTCTATAATTTCGCTAACTTTTGTTGTAGCTTTACAAGCCAATACTGTACCAACTACAGTACCAGCAATTCCTGCAACCATTAAGATTTCAGGACTATGTTTTTTAACTTGATATTGAGTACTAGACAATAATCTAGTAGCTTTACTAATTATTTCTTGTTTCATAGTTTATTCTCCTCCTTAAATTTAATCTATAGGTACTGCTCTAGGCATTTTAATCATGTACCCATCTCTAACACGAACAATTTCCGCATTACGGATATTTGTCCATCCATATTTATTATCGGTATAATTACCCGTTATACCAACTAAATCATACAAATCAGCAACACGTACTAATCCATATGTTTCCATCAATTCATCCATTCTCATCAAAACATCTTCTGCTTCTCCACGAGAATTTAAAATAATATCATCATAAGAATAACTTGTAGATCTACTAATTGGTGCTCTACGATCATAAGAACTATCATAATAACTTCTATATGATACTCTATCAGCTGTCGAACGACCACTATTAGCTCTTCCCCTTGATTCACCATATAATAATATAGATATACCATCTGTTACTATATCAGATATAGCTTTCTTAATAGCTGGAATTAATACCTCACCAAATACATAAGATTTAATATTCTTTGCGTCATCAGATATAAATTCACCTTTTAATTTATCAAAACTGGATTTTTTTCTCGTAACAACAGGACCTTTAACAACTTTTTCAACTTTATGTTCTTCAGTTTTATTTTCCTTCGAACGATTCGAATTAGATTTATAATCTGTCAAACCAGTTATATTTCCATCAACTACATTTTTTCCGTTCATGTTATTTTTCCTTTCTTTATTCTTAAAATAAAAACAAAAGAGGAGTACATGTTTAATATACCCCTCGATTATTTTTCTTCACTCTATTTTTCAGTTTTACTAGAGTTTTTAGTTTTAACTTCTACAACTTCTGCTTCTACAGCATTAGTTTTTCTCTTCTTTCTGATATACATTACTACAGCTACACCAGCAGCTACTACAGCACCTGCTATTGCAACCTTAGCTAAAGTATTACCAGTAGTTGGTACTTTAACTAAATCCATAGTTCCTTCCATTGTTTCATTCATTACATCTTTTTCACTCATTGTTTTTTCCTCCTTCTAAAATAAGTGTGAAGAAATAATTCTTCATTATAGTCCCCGATTTTTTCGCGAACTAATGTTCTATCTATCAAACCCTTTATCAGGTGTGATATTATAATCAATAACGATACAAGGTTCGTCTGTATCAGTTATGCAAGCATCGAAGTCTAACTCTATTAAACCTCGATCAATATTCCATCCAATATAATCTCCTTCTTTTATACCTGGTAAACCAAGTTCTGAATAGAATTTATTTAATGAAATATAATTTTGATGAGTCATTTCTCTATTTAAAGAGTTAACTACTTTACGAATAGTGTCTAAATCAGATCTAAAATATCTTCCAGAGATACTATCCATACAAAGAGTTTGACCTTTTGGGGTAATTATTATTTGTCTCTTTTCTCCGTTATCTTCATTAACTCTATCTTGAGCTATTTCATCACGTATTTTTTTCTCTTTTTTCTCACCTATAGTTTCGATTACTTTATCTTTATAAGTTGAGAATGCCCTTTCAGACAATGTATAAGCGGTAGCTAAAGCTGTTTGGCGCTTTGTACTAATAGTTGTAGCACCAATTATACAAGCTACGGAAGTTATACATAATGTTCCAGCTGGAATATAAGGTTTCCATGCAGTCATAATGGTTTCTTTAAATGTAAGAGTATCTGTATTGAGTTCCTCTTTTTTAGCATTTAATAGTTCCAAAGCTTTTGGAGTGGCTTTAACTGCTAATACAGTAGATCCTATCATACCAGATATTCCTATTCCAGTCAATATTTGAGGAGCATTTTTTACAATAAATCCTCTGACTACTTTAATTCCGTTTTCGAGTTTTCCACTCATATTTATTCTCCTTCCTGAAAATATAAAGGAATATGTTTCAATTCCTTTATTTATTACCTAAACGGCTATTAACTAATTCTTCTAATTGTAATTTGTTTTCTTTGTCTCCAACGAATGCTGTTACTAACATACCAGCTACGCTTAAGCCAATACCAACAAATTTAAATATCTTAATTTTATTCATAGTTATTCTCCTTTCTTTCTCAATATAGGCACTGTTTATTCCGCGAATTAAAAGCAGAAATGATCCATTGTTGGTGAAACGTTTGTAATAATATTATAGCAAACTATTCCATTACTCATTATAACACGTTCGTATGTAAATTCCAAGTCATCAACATGTTCTTCTGTTTGCATTTGATATTTACTCCATCCCATAGCTTCACCATAAGGTGATGGGTCGATACCTAAATATGAATAGTAATCATTTAACGTTAAATGTTCATATTGTGCAAATTGTATTTTTGCTTTACATTCAGCTTGAAGTACTTTATGTATATTTGCCTCAAAGAATCTCATTGAATTAAATTCGAAGAATAATGTTTCGGTATACATCCCTTCCATTTCTTCTAATTGTTTACGGACAAGATCATGCGAGAACTCTTTGTCAACTTCTTCACCATAACGTTCAGATACTCGATTACGATATTCTTTAAATGCGTTGTCCAATAACATATAAGCAGACATTAAATTCTTTTGTTTCTGAATATTAAGATAGTTTGCACCAACTATACATAATATTGTAGATACACAAGATATAGCTGCAGGAATATATGGCCTCCAAGCCACCTGTACAGTCTCTCCTACCGTTAATTCGTCTCCTTTAGTCATTTTTGCCTCTTCTATTAACTTTAGTGCCTTAGGAGTGCCTTTAACAGCCAATACAGCCGTAATTACAACACCTGTGGATCCTATTACTGTTAATATAGTTGGCGAGTGTGCTTTCAAAAATAATTGAGTCTTATTCATATATTCTCCTTTCATAATTGTAAAACAAAAAAGAAAAGGCAATTATATATTTTGTCTTTTCCTTTTAAAGGTTAATGTTATCTACTTCTTAAATAATTTAGGTATAACACTATTTAGAATGTTTCGTCCTAAGGTACTGGTTACCGTAGAATCTTGATCAAATCTAAATGTCTTAACAATCGCGTACAAACTGATTGCTGTGGATATTCCAAAAGTCACAATAGTTATTCTATTACGAATTTTCTCACGCTCGTCCTCAGCATTAATTTCTTCCCTTTTTATTTTCATTTCATTTCTACTTTGTTCAAGTTTGAGTAATTCATTACGAATTTTATCGCGTTCTTCTAATACTCCTCGCTTTCTTTCGTCGTCATTGCCCATGACACTGATAAGATCACCTAATTCACCGTAATCTTTCCAAAGGGCTTCTTCAATATTATTGTTCATGTTTTGGTCCTCCTTTATTTACATGATAACAATTTTCCCCCTTCACTATAGTCACTGTTCATCTCGCGAAATGATTGCATTGTGACTAATTTTAAATATGGCATATTTTTTGCGGGGGTTAGCGATTTCGTCGCTAGATATTCTAAAACGACATAATCCAGTACTTGGTTCAATCTCTACTTGACCGTGCACTTCGTCACGTCTCTTAAATATCATACAAAAAATAAACCCAATTGTAAAGCCTACAATAAGAAATATAAACCATTCCATTGTTCGTCCTCCTTCGTAAAAACAAAAAACAAAAAGAAAAAGACTAAAATTATTTAGCCTCTTTTTCTTCTTTGTGAGTTCTTACGATTTTAACAATTTTTGTTGCTATTGCAGCACTGACTAACACACCAGCAGCAACGATAGCTACAGTTTTTATGTTGTTATTCATAAATACACCTCCGTTTCCTTTCATTATAAGATTTGTAAATTTCGCGAATTTGAAAAAAGAAAAATGTAAAGTCTAAGTTATTTAGACTCTACAAATAATGATTTGACACCTTTTATGATATCTTTAAATTCTTCAGCAATAATTGTGTTTAATTTACGAAATTTCACTGCAAATTTCTTTGTTCCTATAATTTCATTTATTAATAAATATAACATACTTATTAACCATGCTATTATAAGAGCTATAGACATTGCACCTCCAATCATAATTAACATTAAAATGCTTAAAATTTTATTCATAATTCATTCTCCTTCTTTCATTATAAGCTTTGTAAATTTCGCGAAAATATAAAGAGAATAAACAAAATAAAAAGAATAAGTATATGTTACTTATTCTTCTTTAAATTGTGTTTATTATTTACAATTCTATTAACATATTTAATTAGTTCATTATTTAACTTTATCTCTTGTTTATATAACTTTCTTTCTAAAGAGTGTACTCTGACATTGTGAGCTAACTCTGTTATAGAAAGACAAGCTAATACACCCATAGATACAGCACCTAATCCTAAACCAATTTTTGCTAGTTTTTCATTGTCCATATTTACACACTCCTTTCAATATAAGACTTGTTTATACCGCGAAAAAGAAACATAGTTTGTAAACTACGCTTCTTTATTTAATAACTTATAAATTTTTCTTGCGATTTTATTATGTATGTTGTTATATTCAATAGTTTCATCATAACGAATTCCACTGTTATAATTTCTTTCAATATGATTATCCAGTGTTTCTTGGTTACGAATTATCTTTAATAATAAACCTCCTAACATAATATAACCAATTATTTTAATTTTATTCATAGTTATCTCTCCTTCTATTATACCAGGTGTAGTTTACGCGAAAAAAAAAAATAAAAGGCTATGTTTTTAGCATAACCTATATTTTCTTTAGAGCGTTTTCTTTATAAAAACCGGTAGTACCAGTAGAATCTCCTACTTGATAAGGATATGCCTTACCAGAATGTATTTTTAATATTTTTCTAACCCAACTAATTCCACAAGCGGTAACTCCTTTACCGTTACTAGAACTATTTCCTTTAGCTATTATTTTTACTTTATCTCCTACTTTTAATTTAGTAGTTTTTGTATTTGATGTTGGTTTTGGTTTTGGTTTTGGTTTTGAAGTTGAATTGTTTTTCAATATTCTTATAAATCCTCTAAACGGATAATTAGAACTTAAACCCCAACGACCATTATTGTTATAGTTAGTTGTTATATAAAAAGGTTTAGTACTTCCCCATCCACTTTGAGCAATTTTTATACAATTACTATTTACAACCTCTATTACTATTCCAACATGACCAGCTAATGATCCTTTACCTTCCCAACAAATTATATCACCAACTTGTGGCGTTTTATAAACAGATAAACCGCTAGCTATGGCTCTTTCTATAAATTTTTCAGCATTACAATTTAAATGATATTTTTCATAACCTAAACCTAATTCTTCATTGGCTGCTCCGCAAGCGTAACCAACACAATTAGATAATACATTACACCATTTATCAGTTGGTTTTCCTTGTATACATGTAGAATATCCGCCATTTGCTTTTCTTATATAATATTTATTTCCAGATCCTGGTCTAGTCTTCCTTATCATCATCAATCACCTCTTCAATTTCAGCTTCACCATCATCAAGCATATCGTCTAAAGGTGTTTCATTTAAAGTTGTTTGAGGATCATATGGTTCAGCTTCTGGATCAGCTCCTGTTCCTTCCTCTTCCATAATATAATTTCGTTTATAATCTTCTACTAAGTCTTTATCATATTCTACTTCAATAACTTGATCTTCTTGTAAAACATTATTTTCTTCCATATTAATTCCTCCTTATATTTTTAATATGTTTATTATTTCTTCTTGTTTGATTGTTTGTATAATTGATTAAAATATACGCTAGCTCCAGCGGTAAGAATTCCTTGTGTTAAGGCTACAAATATAGCCATAGCAATCTCTTTTGCTCCTGTAATCTCACTAGTAGCAAATACGTATAAACCAGATAATATTATAGCAACTATACCTAATAGTAATGGTATAAATTTATCTTTAACTTCAGATTTTTTAATACCTACACCTATTAGATATAATACTGGTATTAATATTAATAATTCTGGTTTAATGAATTCTTTAAATATTTCAAAAAATTCCATTTTGATTTTCCTCCTTATATTTCTTTAATATTCAATACTGCAGATATTTGTTCTGCCATATGACTAATATATTGATCAATCATGTCTGGATTTTCTTCTTTTCTATTATCGTTGTTATATAAAATACATAATGCTCCAACAACATAATCATCATCATTCGTAATTTTATGACAATAAAATGAACGTACTTTTCTTGCTTTTAATAATTCATACGTACCAATATCAACATCTTTTATTTCATCTAAATTACTAACAATACAATGACCAGTAGTATCTATTAAATTCACTGGATATTCAACCATTGCACGAAATTGATTTTGAAAATCACTCATTATTGGTTTTTTACCTCTATTTACAGCCTCGTTTGTAATGCTAACTTTTAGAAAAGAAATAGAATTCATATCTTTTCCACCGTTATGATAACGAGCTATAAACGCTCTACTAGCACCTAAATCAGTAACTGCTGTTTGTAAATATGACGATAAAGTTTTATCGATTTTAATAGCTAGGCTGTCTTCTTCAGGTGTTAAAACATGTCCACCAGCACAATTTTTAATTTGATCTAATACCGTTTTTAATAATTCTTCATTAAATTCATCTTGTTTTTTATCTTTTCTTATTACAATCCATAAAAATATTCCAGCAATAACTACTAAAATACCTAAATCAGCTATAGAATGTGCTATTGAAATTCCATCCATTTTATCCTCCTATTTATCTTTGTTTATTTGTACTAAACACATTAAAAATATCCCAAATAAACCGCCTATTATAAAACTTATTATCATATTATTCTCCTTTATAAAATCGAACTTGTGCTATCTAGTGGTATAGTAAAATGTGTACTATACCAATTACCAGCATAAAAACTTGAATTCAAGTGTGGTTTTATATACACACTTATATAATCAGTATTTTGCATTACTATAAAACCTGCTACTGAACCACCACTACCTACTGCACCGTTAAAAATTCTTGTATTAGCACTATTAAAACTTGTATTTCCTGTTATTGGTATTCGTGCTATTTCAATTTCCGCAGTCGTATTTATTGCACTTGTAGACCCTGCACCAACTTGTATATATAATACTCCATCTTTTACTCTCCACTTATTTTGGGTGTAAGTATTTCCTGTTGTGTATGTTGAATTTCGCCAACTAAAATCTCGCCAACCAGTGTCAGTTTTTGAAATTTCAACCCCTTCAACATTACAAAGTGTTCCACTTGGTGCAGTTGTTTGTGTTACATTACCTATATGAGTTATTGTTGTTCCTTCGTCTACATTATATATATAAAACGGTTTACAATACATATTTGCTGTATAAAACCATACGTCATACTCTAAGCTAGTATCACTAATAACTATAATATTTGTGTTAGATAATTTGAACCCTGTTTTCATTGGGTGAAGTTCCCAAGTTCCACCAAATCTACCACCATCACCTTCCCAACCTTGTTGCAATGTTAAATCTATATATGCTTGTTGGTCTACTCTACCATTATTACCATAACCTATAAATATTTTAAAATTGTTAAACCTTCCTTGTAGGTGTGATGCCAGTGATATATGACACAACTTAATATATACTCCTGATGTTCCACCTGTTCCTGAACACTCTAACAATCTTTGTCCGTTTAAAATGTGCCTACTTCTTACTTTATTGTTGCCATTAGTATCTCCTATATATACTTCACCATTAATATTTACTTCTTTTTTAAACTCGCTTTTTAGATTACATTCAAAAGTATTTGGCAGTTCACTAGCTTTACCAAAAGCTAAAGCATCACCATTTGCTGAAAAATTTATTAATGTAGTACTAGTTGGTAATTCTATAGTAGCTGTAGATTTGGTCGCATTGCCATAACTATCAATAGCAGTCATTACAAAAGTATACGTTTTATCATCATCAATATTCGGAATAGTTATTGTATCATTTACTGAATAACTATTTGTTATATCAAAAACCGTATGCCATGTGTCCTGAGCACTTGGATTAGTTATTTTGTATTCCATTTTGAATTCTTTAGCATTATTATTGTTATTATTAACATTTGTTATACTTCCACTATAATTTATTATAACAGTAGATGAAACAGTATCATCTCTTTCTATTGTAAAATTACATCGAGGTGAAGTATAAGCATAAGCTGTTATGTTTTGAACACCGCTTGTTCCAGAATTTCCTCTTTTATCTGTTATTATTACTTCATAAGTACCAGATGTTCCAGAAATAGTATCAGATCTTGTGTAAGTAGAATATGCTGAATTTTGGGTTACAGAAACATTGTTTATTTTTAATGTATATTTATCAGCATCAGCATAATAATTTGAACTATATGCATTAACCATATTATATTGTAGTTTTGATCTACCAACAACAAATTCTTGAATAACATCTCTTGATACTGTATCAGTATCTACAATTTCAGTCCCAATCACCAAAGGTCTTACCGTAGGTGTTGCTGATGTCGGAACTTTTACTGTAAACGTGTTAGATTGTGTGTCACCTATTTGAGTATTACCACTCCAAGTAGAACAGTATATAGTACCCGAAATTTGAGTGATATTACTACATGTTTGATAAAAACTATTGGGTATAGTCCATGTTGTTATACTAGTTGTAGTTGATTTTGTTTGTATCGTTCCAGAATTGCCACCAACATTATAAGTTACTGTATATGTGTAATTTAATCCGCTAGCAGCAGGAGTTATGGTTATTGTCGGATTAGATCCTATATTTCCAGATACTGCTCCTATTTTTGCAGCTCTTGGTAATTTGGTTAATGCTGTGTTGGCCGTACTTATATTACCAGAAGCCGGAACATAACTTCCAGATTTTTTAGTAAACACAGCTTTCGCATAACCACTTAATGTACCATCATTATTATGATATACTGTTTTTGAACCACTTACGCTTTTAGTACCATAAGACATACCACAACTATTAATCGTTGCTGATTTTATTAAAACGTCTTTATTTTCTCTATTATCATGCCAATATATTGCAAGTGTACCACCATTTGAAACACTATATGAAATATGATCTGCGCCTAAACTAGCTGTGCAAGAAACAGTAGATGTATTATTTGTCGTGTTTGAAGATGTTTCACTAAAAGAAGCCTTTAATGTATAACCATTTTTAGAACTAGCTGGAGCCCAAATGGTTTTACTTTTAGAAGCATTTATAGCAAATAATTGTATATTTAATTTCATTAATTCCATTATTCTAATCCTCCACCTTCTTAAAATCTATTGATCCATTAGCTCTTACAACAAACGCATATTTACCTATTTTTAATTGTTCCAAATTATTAAGAACAAACGCGTTCGAACTAAAATAAGCTAATTTATTAGGTACATTTGTACCATCTATTGTTTCATAACCACGTATAAAGGCTAATTCATCGTTTTGTAATAATAACGAAGTAGTAGTTCCTTGTCTAGATATTTCTAGACCTTTTGGTTTAAATGCAAAAGTACTTTGTACTTCTTCTATAGCTTTAGCCAAGGTTCCATCTTGTGCTTCTCCTTCTGAGTTATAACCTAATCTGTTATTTATTATAGTATTAGCAGTAGAAGTTATTGTTGTTGTGTCAGCTTTTGTTTCTATACTAGATCTAAGCTCTTCGACTATGGTGTCTTGATCACTTTGTGTTACATATGTTTCTCCAGCCCATACCTTTATACTACCTTCAATTTCTTCAATACCTTGTTCGTAATCAGCAGTTGTTATATAATTATTCATCGATGTTCTTATATTACCTATATCATAATCGATATCATTCGGACAAGGTGACCAATCAGTAGGTCTCGTTCCTTTTTCCATTTTGATTTTTATAGACTTATTTCCAACATCATCAATATCAATCGTCTCTGATGTATTATATAATGTAACACATACATATTCTTCATTCGATTCTGAAGTCCATTGATTATTATTTAAATTATTAACGGTTCTTATATAAATACCATCAACATCACACACTCTTAACATTATTAATGCTTGTTTTGGAGTTGGACTATCTTCATCACCATAAGAATATGTTTTTACATAATATGAAGTGTTCGGATCTATTTTTATTTTATCAATTAAACTGATTCGTCCATTGAATTGTTCTATTTCAGGTTGAGCATTGGTAGGATTTGTCCAACTTCCTTCTGTCCATTTTTTATCGGAATGTGGTATTAAATTAGTACCACCTATAATTAAATTATTTATAGAATTCTGAGCATCGGTAGCTCTATTATATGCAGTTTCGGTATTATCCTCAATATCTTGAATTTCTTCATTTATTGTTTTATTATGTCCGCTTATTTTAAACTCATCAGCTATTATTTCTAATTTCCATGTATTATTTGGTAATTTATAATATTTTATTTTATTATCGGAATCACCAATATATATTTGTCCGTCTTGTCCTAAATAAATACCAGTAGCATTGGAATCGATTGTTGTTTTACCAGTAGTATGTAAAGAAGCATTACCTATAACAAAACCACCAATAGTAGCACCAAAAGCAACTAAATCCGTTACTTGAACTCGATCAGCGGTTATTGAATGTGCTATGATTGTAGAACCATCAAGAGCGTTTTCATGATCAGATGCTAATTTATAATATGTATTAGAAGTCCATGTAGGAGCTGTATCATCTGTTATATGAACATATTTATTATTAGATATTATATAATAATCTTTATAATTAGTAGACCAGTCATCTGGTATAGATGATGTTAGTATAAATTTACTAGCATTTTCAACTCCTATGTTATTTAAACCATCTATGTTAAGTTTATAATATAAACCATCTTCACCTTTTACCACTATTTTATCTGCTTGAATTGAGTTTGCTTCTATTAAATCACCTTTTATTGTAACACCAACTAATTCACCTGTTATGTTACCTTGTTGTACGACAAGATCTTTAATAATACCAGATTCTGTAAACAATGTAGCTATAGCCGCGATATTTATATTAGAAAAATCAATATTAGCATAATCAGAATCCAAATAATCAGTTTTTAACTTATTAACTATTGCAGAACTTAATCCGCTTAAAACACCGTCTTGTATTACAAAAGCACTGTTTAAAATAGTTATTTTAGAATCTTGTTCAGTTATTGTATTTCCTTGTTGAACAACAGTATTATTTATCTGTTGTATTGTATTTTGTTGTTGGTCTATTCTATTACCTTGTTGGCTTATAGTATTTGAATTTTGAGTAATTCTATTATCATGTTGTTGTATAGTATTATTCATTGAAGTTATACTATTACCATGAGATGTAATAGTATTATTCATACTATCAATTTCATTACCTTGGGCTATTATAGCATTATTATTAGCTTCAATAGCATTACCTTGAGTTATAATGGTGTTATTAATTGATACTATTTGATCTCCTTGTTGGTTGATTTTTGTTTCATGTTGATTAATGGTTGTTTCATGTTGATTAATAGAAGTATCCATTTGAATAATACTATTACCTTGTTGAATAATTGTATTATCCATTTGTTGAATAGTATTACCTTGTTCATCAACAGTATCGGCTAAATCTTTTACATCTTTACTACGAGCTGCTGGTGATGAAATATTACCAGTTACAGTAGCAAAGTGATCCTTGATTAATACTTGTACTCTTTCGCCAGTTTTAGCGTCAACAGTAGATTCTACGGGGGTAAGTACGTCAGAACCGTCTAATTGTACATATTCAACATTATTAATTATTTTATATGTACCTTTGATAGTTACACCCTCATCTTTTTTAGGTTGATTATCCACCAATTTAGCAAATTGTGAAACAATTTCGTGTGATAAAGCCATATATTATGTCTCCTTCCATAAATTTTTAGTAAATATTGCAGTCTCATCTACTGTACATCCAAAATCACATTTAATATTTTGAGATATTACTTTGGCTTTTACACCAATTAAACCAGCTTTAGCGTAATTCAAACGTACGCAATCTCCAACTCTAACTGGACAATAACCATGAGAATAACTTATTTGATACTCAACAGAATTTAAATCCTTTAATAAATTTTCTGCATATTCATCTATCTGTTCTCTAGTTGGAAACCCAGAAAGATTTGGTGATGTGTCACGATATAATATTTCTCTACCTCTAGATTGTATAGAAGTTGGACTATTTGGATCTTCGTTTTTAACTTGAGCATAATAAACCTCAGTGCCAGTGGAACATACTACTTCTACCACATTTGGTATTCCATAAATATCGTGTTTTAAACTTATTTCTGGTAATAATATAGAACTATTATCATCATTATAAGTATAAACAGGTTGTAATTCATCTACTGTTTGTTTTGGAGCAAACATTATTTTTCCTTCTTCATCTAATTGTAATTCAAATTTTGCTTGTCCAATTAAATCTCTGACAAAAGTTAACCAAGTATCTCCATCGTTTGCAACAAAATTGCTTTGTAATAATTTGTCAGATTCAGTTTTTACAACTGGTGCTCTACAATTTTCCCTTACAATCATATAAGCTTGTTCCATTATATTTTCGTCTTTTAATAACGCATAACCCAATGGTGTTGGTTTTTCTTTTAGTTCTAATAATGGAGTATATGCATCCATGGATACTGTTCTAACTTTACCATCAAATTTTGACGATGGGGTTTGGACTAGAAATATACCCAATGGTATTTTTTCCTTTACTCCATTTTGATTTGCTACAAGATAAATTCTAATGTAACATTCACCCAATGTATTATCAATATCAATAGAGGCAGAACCGAGAGTATCGGTTCCACTATCTCTATTGATCGAACTAGATTTTATAAATTCTAATAATTTCTTATCTTTCCAAGTGTTAGGATCTACTTCATAATATTCAAAAGTCTGTTGCATTGATTCAGACCAATTAATCATATTAAATTCCTCCTTCCACTCTTGTTACATTTATAGTTATTGGTATTACTAAGTCAGAGTATTTGATACCATATGATATACCAACGTTAGCCCAATAACCAGTACCAGAAGGTTCTCTAACATAAACATCACCCGTCCATATGGATAATCTTCTAATAGCGTATAAAGTTTCCTTATCATCTTTAGGGATTTCAACATTCCATGTAGCAGTTTCTCCAAGTTGTGTTCCATAATAACTTACAGGTCTTTTACGACCAACATAATTAATTAGAGAAACATCCATATTATTATTCTCTGAAATTTCTATATTATAAGGTAATTTTAATAATGATCCTGACCAAGCTGGTTCGACTACACCAGAACCCTCATCATCAGAATTAAATGATGACCATTCTTCTGCCCATTGAATAATAATAGCAGATTCTTTATATTCCACAGGAGGTATATCAGCATAACTAATAGCTCCCGTATCATTCATAGTTGCTACTACTCTATAACGAGCATAATCTAAAGAAGGATGTGGGTCCGTTACAAACAAACTTTCTTCATTAGCGATACCAGATTCAATTAATGTGAAAGTTCCATCATATTCTTTTCTATATACAGCTAAAGTACAATTCTCTACCAATGAAGGTACTAATTCTTCTTCTACTTTCTCATATTGATTGCAATATGGATGAATTGAAGCTTCGTAAGTATCTTTATTAATTATAACATCAGCAAATACATCATAAAACACATCATCAAAGTATACAGATATTGTTTTAGTACTAGAAGCACTTAAACCAGAGTTTAACGATACAGTAGCATTAATAGCATATTGTATATTATTCTCTAAATCTATATTGCCAGGAGTCATTTCTAATAAGAATCTCCATGGATTATCTTGCGGATCGTAATATTTTTGATATACTTTATCACCAATACTAACCATTTTGACCTTTCCGATTTCATCAACGGTTTGATAAGCTTGAAGAGCTACAACCTCTATATAATAACTTATAGGAGTTTGAGTTGGTGGCTCTGAAAGTATTGATATATAGAATGGAAAATTATTAATTTCTTCAACAGAATTACCGTTATTATCTAAAACATCCAAAGTCAATGACGGTGGGGCATAAACATTTATTTCACGTTCAACAGACCACTCGCTATACTCAGCAATTACTCCTGCTGTTTGAACTTTCCATTTTATCACATATCCAGCACCAACTGTAGCCCATTCTGGATCATCAGTATTAATTACATACACACTTGTTTTTGTTTTATCTTCTTCTGGTCTATCGTTAGGAATTACTTTTATAATTTCGGTTGGTTGTAATTCTGGATGAGCAGAATCAGTTATTGAAAAATGAATTCTAGCTGTGGTTTCGATAGAACCATCTGTTGAATTATGTATCCAATAAAGTTTTAAATCTTCACCTAAAATACAAGAGTTAACATTACTATATGTTGTAGGTGAGGATGGTCTAGTACCAAGCTCAACTGATTTAATCGGAGTATAATTTTTAGATTTTCCTTTATCGTTTAAAGAAGCTACTCTAAAGAAATATTCATAACCTAATTCAATACCAGTTATAAGTAATCTAGGACCGGCACCTTCTTCTGTTTGTTGACTAGAGGCTTGTCCCGTATCAAAATATTCAATATTTGTAGCCCATTCAACTAAATAATTTTCAGCAGATGGTACTTCTGGCCACTCAACAAATACAGCATATTGTACTGCTTGTTGCTCACTAATTTTTTGTGAACGTAGTGTTGTTATATCAGTAGGTGCTACTGGTGTGGATAAATCATTGTTTGTATAATCAGTCCAGCCACCATATACAGTACCTCTAACTGCTCTACATCTTATTTTATATTTATGACCTGGGTCAACTGTAGTTATAAATTTACAATATCTAGCGTCCACATTTATAGTAGCTTTACCAGTTCTATATTTAAATGTATCATCTTGATAAATTGCAAATTCAATAGTATCAGCATTTATAGTAGTTTGTATATTTGTTAATTCAATAGTCATCACATCATTTAAATCTATACTAAAAGATGGAGTAGGAGGTAATCCTGGAGGATTATTTGAGTAATCATATTCTCTTATAACAGCTTTTCCATTTGTCCAGTAATATACATCCTTATTTCCAACTTTGTGTGTTTTTGAAACTGGTTTTATTGATACTCTTACTTTTTTAGCTTCGTTTGGTGCATTATAAGCACTTTGTTTATCTGTAGTATTTCCATGTTGTCCTATACGCCAACCACCAGCTCCTGTATTATAATCCCAATTCACAACATAATGATCAGTATGATCTCTATTAAAAGACCAGGTACAAAACATGCTTCTATCAGAACCAGCATCAAGAGCAAACCAATCGATAAAAACCGTTGTGCCAGAAGTTGATTTAGATTTAGGTTTAGTTGAAGGAACGGAAGAAGGGGTCGTAATACCTGGTATAGTAAATACTTGACCAGGATGTATAACAGGATTACTTCTTGGAACACCATTTGCGTCAGCTATTGCTGGCCATTTACTTCCATTACCATAAACAGATTTAGCTATATTCCATAAACTATCTCCACTTACAACACGCCATTTATTGTTTACTAAAGGCATATATTACGCCCTCCTTTCTACATTAGCTGCTCTGACCAATGTTTCAATTGCAGATTGAACATCGACATCTCCGCTATATTTTATTCCATTTACATTATAGTTATTTGTAGTACCAACATTATTAAGCGATTTTCCTAAATCTTTAATTGCTGATAACATTTCATTATTAGAATTCATTCTGTTTCTCGACATATTACTAATAGCATTTAAATTAGCATTAACACCAACTGACTGATTGTTGAACATACTGTTCATTTTTCCAACTCCATTTTGAATTTCTGATAAGTCCAATACTGGTGTGATAGTTGGTTCGGCATCAACATCAGTAGATAATAAATCAGCAACTTTGTCTATTGATTTATTCATACCATTTATAGCCAAATTACCAACGTTTTCAGTAACTCTACCAACCATTTTACCCATAGCGGTTATACCATTAACCATTCCTTGAATAGTATAAATACCTATTTTACGGAACACAGTTGAAGGTGAATGAATTCCTAGAGTTTTTTTTATAGAATCCATTGCTCCATCAGCAATAGATTTAACTTTCTTAAATACTTTATCTTTAGCCGCATTTATACCATCTTTTAATCCAGTCATCATTTGTTTACCAGCGTCTTTAAATTTCTCAACTTTTTCTTTAATGGCATCTATAGCACCAGTAGCAATTGATTTAGCTTTAGACGCAATACCATCTTTTATTGCTAACATACCATCTTTAAGTTTGGTAATTATTTTTTTACCAGCACTTAAGAATTTACCAGCTTTATCAACTATAGCGTTAACAGCTTTTGTTGCTAAACCTTTTAATAAATTTACAACATTTGATACTAAAGATCCAATACCTTCTATTAAACCTTCTATTATATGTTTACCTATTTCTATAAATTTAGTAGAAGGAGAATTGATACCTAAGAATGTACATAATCCATCAATCATAGCTGTACCCAAATTAATCATAGCATCTTTTATTGCTTGAGCATTATTTCTAATAGCGTCAGCCAAACCATTAATAAATGATATGATTAAATCAAAACCAGCTTGAATTAGATCTGGTAATTTTAAAGCTATTCCTTCTATAAATGCTATAACTATTCTCATACCAGCATCAATTATATCTGGTAAATGTAAAGCTAATGATTCTAATAAAGCCGTAAATATAGTTAGTAATGTTTCTACAATTTTAGGCACACATTGAATTAAAATATCACATAATGCTATTATTATAGTAACAAAAGCATCTGCTATTTGTCCAAAAGAATTAGCTATTGTTTGTATAAACAACACTAAACCTTCAGCTAAAGCTTTAACTGTATTTGGTATTAACATTATTATTCCCGTTAATATAATAGTTAATTGTGAAACTATTGCAGCAGCACTAACTGTTAAACTAGCAGCTAAGGCTGTTATACCAGCGCCAATCATCATTAAACCAACACCAACTAAAGCTATTCCAGCACCAAATAATAATAAAACTCCAGCTAAAGCAGCCATAGCTGTTAAAGCTCCAGTAGCCACCAACGCATATGCTGCAACACCAAGAGCAGTTAATACACCAACCAAATATAACATCGCTGTACCCATTGTCTTGAAATCTATTTCTCCGAGTTTTTTAATAACTGGTACAAATATAGCTAAAGCTATGCCAGCAACAAGTAAACCACTAGCTCCTAACAATAAACTTGGTCCCATCTTTCCTATCAAAGCAAGTCCTGCTGCAAATATTAATATACCACCAATAGCAGCACCGGCTTTACCTAGTGATTCCCATTCCATTTGTCCAAGTTGTTTTGCAACTTTAGCCATTATTAATAACGAAACAGATAATATTAACATTGACGCTCCGCCTTTAGTAAAAGTACTACCATGTCTAGATAAATATGTACTTAAACCAACTAATATAAGCATTATAGCTCCAAAACCAGCTAGACCTTGTAAAAATTGATCATTTTCCATTGAACCCATAGCTTTTATAGCACTAGCTATTATTCTTATTCCAATAGCCAATGCTATTATACCAGCAGATCCCTTTATCATATCTGCTTCTTGTCCAGATAAATATGAACTTAAACCAACTAATATAAGTATTATAGCTCCAAAACCAGCCAATCCTCTTATTAATTGTTCTGGTTCTAATTTACCCATGGCTTTTATAGCGTTAGCTAATATCCTAACAGCAACTGCCATTAAAATAAGCTGTCCAGCGCCTTTTTCTAATTGTTTTCCTCCAGTACCTAAACCTTTAGCTACAGCAAGCATTATACCCATTATAAAACCTAATGCAATCATTGCTGGTAAAAGTTTTTCAGTTTCAATAGATGCTACTTTCTTTAAAGCCCCAGCTAATATTAATATGGATATGGACATTGCTATCATTAATGCTGATGTTCTACCAACTTCCTTAATATCACCCATATAATTAGATAATATTTTTAAAGCGCTTATTAATCCACCGAACAATATACCTATTCCACCAAGACCTTTAATTAAATCTTCCATAGGAATAGTAGATAATAACTTTAATGACACAGCTAATATACCAATAGCAATAGCTATTTTAAGCATTTTTTTAGCTTCAAGATCTTCTTGCATCCCTTTTAATACACCTGTAACACCAGATATTAATTGCTTAAAGCTATCTACTATGCTTACTATTTCTTTTGATGTACTATGAAAATTATCAACAAATTGTTTTATTTTTAATAAGATAGTACCTAATAAAGTACCACTTACTAATGAATTAAGAGTTCCACTTCCACTACTAAAAGCTTTTGTTATACCATTTACAATTATAGCAGCCATATTAACGACTTTACCACCAATAAATGATATAAAATCCCAAAGTTTTCTCAATACATCTACAAAACTTGATATACCAGAAGATGTAAATAATTGTTTTATTTTATCTATAGCCTTAGCTATAGCATCTCTTATTTTATCGACAGCTCCTGATACAAACTCTGCTGTTTTAGTAAATACTTTAGATTTGTTTATAGCATCTGCTAAGCTTTGAACCCACTGTGATACAACATGAACCGCATCCAAAGCTGAACCTTTGAAACCTAATATAGCACTTATAGCTTTAAATATAATTGTTAAACCAGTTTTAACAATATTAATTCCAATTTTATTTAATGAGAAAAAAGCTTTAAATATATCATGTACTTGTTTGGAAGCTTTTGATGTTAATATTAATTTTGAAGTAAAATCCTTAACAGCTTCTGTCATTTTAATTAAACGTTTGGCTGTCATAGGCGGGAATACTTCTCTAAAAGCGTCTCTAATTGGTTTTATTAATGCTCCTATAGCATTGTAGATATTACGTAACGAATCAATAGCAGCTGCTCTTCCTCCGCCTTCTTTCCAAGCTTTAAGCATTTCATTTCTTGCATTAGAAGAAGCATCTAATATTCCACCAATTTTATCAGATATTTCAGTTAAGAAATCAGTAGCTTCGTTAAAATCACCAACTAAAAGTTCCCAGGTCATTCCCCAACCTGATTGAGCGGCTTCTTTTAAAGTATCCATTAATTGTGAAAATGTACGAACTTTTGTTGCTGCATCATATGCTTTTTTACCTATTGCTGTTTCTTCATTAGAATACTGTTGTAAAGTTGTTAATAAAACATCCGATGTTAACCATTGATCTTTAAGACCATCTTTAAATAATTGTTGTAAATTATAAGTCTCTTTTCCGGTACTATATAAATCTTTTCCAACTTTTTTAATTTTACCCATTTCAAGACCTGTTTTCATCAAATTTGTTTTAAATTCAACAGTTGCCATGTTTGCGTTTTCAATTGATTTCCAATCTACAAACTGCATGTATCCCATAGATAAAGATTGTGCAATATTATACATTGCTCTAGAAGCTTCCATTGAACTTGCTCCTGAAACAGCGGCTTCATTGGAAATACCTTTCATCGCTTGAACAGCAACCTTTAAATCAACACCGGAATTAGTAAATTTACCAATGTTACTTGTCATATCTTTGAATGAATATATAGTTTGGTCTGCATATTTATTTAGTTCTTCCAACTGTTCTTTAATGGTATCTAATCCATATCCAGAACTCATTAACATTGTTCTTACAGATCCCATTTTTTCTTCATACTCTTGAAAACCTGTAGATATAGGGTCTATTGTTAAGGCTTTAGTTATTGATATTCCAGCATTTATTGCCCTATTTGTTATGTTTTGTAATGCCGTAAAAGCTATCGATTCCATTGCTGAAAATTTCATTTGAACTGTTTCTATACCAGATGCTAAACCTTCAAATTTCATTCCTCGTTGTTTTGTTTCAATTTCTTCTAAACCCTTAGTTGCTCCATTTAATTTTAAAGATTGTTTTAATTTTTCTAATGTAGACATTGTTTGATGTGTATTTTTTTCGAAATCTTTATTATCAAATCGCATCTCTACTACTTTTTGATCTATAGTAGCACTCATACTCTAGTAACCTCCTTCCATGCCTCTTCGGCTATTTGATCAAATAACGGTTGTATTGCCGGATTTATATAATCTCTTCCTTGGACATATCCACCATTTCTTGTGCCATGTCCATATTGTAATAATATAGCAATTGATACTCCGTTGTTAATATTTGTATTTTCAAAAGATATTGATACGGAATCTTTTTCTCTATTTATACTATATTGCCACGAACTCGCAGTTAATCCTGTATCAACTGGTGTAGCAGAAGATAAAGCAGAAACCCCTCTTTCTCCATATTTATTTAATTTTCCCAACTTTATAACTTCTTCTAGTCTTTCCAAATAGGAGTTTAACTTCTTAAAATCTCCTTTTTGTCTAAAACTAATCATGCTATACCTCCTTTTTACTATTATAAATTATATCAAAAGCACAATTACCTATATCAAACAGATAATTGTGATTTCAGACATAATTATCCATTAGTATGGAATCGTTTTCTTCTAGCAGCGTTAAGAGCTGCATATTTACTAGCTAAGTCTCGTTTACTAACTTTTTTAGGTGGTGTATTTTTAATATTACATATTCTAATTAAAGTTAATAATCGATTAAGATGCCATTTTTGACATTCCATTGGTATATTTAAAGCTATCATCCAATAATATATTAATTCAGATGTTATAACCTCTCTGTTTCTATTATTTCTATCCAAATTACTAAAAGTAGTAGCCGTCATCGGAGCATCTATATAATCTTTTATAGATTTTATGTTTTCGTTACTTAAACTTCTATAAACTTCGTCTCCTATATTTTGAGTTATTGTCATACACTTAATATAATATAATATTTCCTCATCGGTCTTAACAGCTTGTTTATCATCTTTTGCATAGAAGGGTTTACAATATTTTGATTCCCATTTAGATACAGAAACCAACGAATGTTCTAATTGTAAAACTGTTTCTTTATCATTTGTTATAAATTCTTCATTTACTTCATCCCAAAGTTCTTTTGGTTTAACTATTATCTTTAGCATTTTCTTTAGCAACCTCAGCTTTAGCAGCATCAGCTAAATCAGATGGAACAATACCATTAATAAATTCAGCAGCAGATTTATCATCTGTGGCTAATTCCATGAATAATGCAGAATATGCTGGTGTTTCTGAAAATTCTATTGAAAGAGGTACACCATTATCGTTAGTTTTTCTAAATCTTTTACCATCTTCTGATTTTACACCATAAGATTTAAGTATTAATTTCTTAAAAACATTAACGATTTCTTCGCCATTATTAGCGTCTACAACTTTCTTAATGTGTTCGGCTAATCCTCCTTCTATACCTAATTCCATTTCAGTTAATTCAGCTTTTGTTAAATTAAAATAAAATTTGTCTTCACAATCATTTCCATTAAAATCTTGATATTTTACTGTTTTTGCTATCATTTAATATTCTCCTTTCAATTTTAAAAAAGAGGGGTTGTTAGAAACGCGTCTAAAACCCCTATAAAATCAATAATTAACCACCGATTTGAGTGTTATTAATTATTCCTAATACTTCATCTGGAAGTGGTAATCTAGCTGTTGTACCTTCAGTTCCTTGTGAACCATCTGTACCATATAATACATCCTTTAATCTAGTTAAAGCATCAGCATCAACTTTAGTTGAATCTATAACTAAAGATGCAGTTGGTTTAAATCCTTTAACTTCAACTGGAGTAGTTGATAACTCCCAAGAGAAAGTAATAGCTTCAGGACTATCATTTACAGTAGCATAAGCTTTTTCACTTGGAGCAGCTAAAGCGCCATAGATTAAATGAATCTTATAACCAAGATCTGAATCTACATCATTACCTATTTTAGTTTGATAAGCCATACCAAAAGTACTACGTTTTTGTTGACCAATAGATACACCAGCTGTTAATTCTTGCTCACCGTTGCAAGCTGCGAATTCATCTGGATAAGTATAAGCCTCTACAGTAGCTTTAAATTCTTCAGTAGACATTAAATTAAGATATTTAATATTATCGGCATATAATGGAGTAGCTTCAGCTCCTTCTGGAGATTCACTAACATTAGTAAGACCATTCCAAGCTACACCATTTCCATATGCATTATTAGCATAAGGATAAAGAACGCCTTTACTAACACCTGTTTCGTAAAATCTTTCTCCTGTTTGGTCCCATTTTATTTTAGACATATCTATATTCCTCCTTCTTATTAATAATATATTCTAATCACATCGTGATTTAGATTATCAGATATATAATGTCTGTCATAGGAAGATAAAGGAATTTCCAATATCTTCTCTATAACAACATTATCGGGGTGTTTGTCAATTATAACTATCTCATAACTAGTTTTATTGACATAATTTATATTATCAGCATGGCGACTGGTAATATCACTTTTAGAATACCTTATACATGGATATTCCATCTTAAGGTTTTCTGGAGGTTGATAATACACATGATTATTACCAAACAATGTAACCAATTTATTATGTAGTTCCAGACGTTTGCTCATGCCATTCACCTCCTATTGATAATATCAATCTTGGATATTGAACTTCAACCGATTCGATTTTCCATTTAACGCCCAAGAATTCAACATATCTCATTTTTCGGAAGTTATCGCTGGCATATGGGTCGGCAACAATACTAATACTATTACTCAACGAAATATCATCATTAATTTTTCCAGCAGATTGCCATCTACTAGTATTTCTAACAAGATCACCATAATATGGTTTTTCTTGAAATGTTTCTTCCCAGATACCAGGTTCTGTTTCAACGGTGTCTAAGAAACCGATATTCCCATAGAATTTAGCCATTTGAATTCCTCCTTATTATTTTGAAATACTATCCACCAACAACTTCACTATTGCCATTATTAGAAGCATTTCCAGCTTTCTTTAATACGATTGCTGAATATGGTTGAGTTAATGCACCAGACATTCTAGTTTCCATTAAGTATTTCATTTGGTTGTAGTCAATGTCAAAATCATCAAACATATTAATGCTACCACCTTTATCAGCACCTGCAGTATAGTCATTTAAGTTAACAATTATACCATAGATATCTGTTCTACTTTCCATTTCTGGAATTGTTACTATTTCAGAAACTCTTAATGCAGTAGCTAATTTATCGATTGAATCATAAATTACTCTACCATTTTGATCTTCAATTAGTAACATATCAGTTAAACAATCTTCTGTAGTATAGAAAGTTGGTCTTCCTGATCCCTTATAGCTCTTACGAGCTTTTAAAGCAGCACGGATGATACCTTTTGCTACGGAATCGTTTTCACTGTGTGAGTTACCAGCGTTATTATAATCAACACCTTCTGTAACTACATATTTAATAGTGTATAGATCATCATCTGATACAACTGGTCTAATGTTTTGTTCATTAATTTTATATTGATCAGATACATCTCTACCATCACCTAATAACATAGCTAAAGCAAGTTCTTTATCTAATTGCTTACGCATTTCTTTCTTTTGCCATGCTACTACATCGAAATCTGTAATATCAATTACATCGTCTCTGTCGATATCATTTTTGATATAAACAGTTGTTGGAGTAGTTACACGGTTCAATACAGCCATTTGGATATTAGCTTTCTTAGTACCTTTAATGTAACCTTTAGCTCTAGCTGTAGTTTCATCCATTCTACCTAAAGTGTTTTTAACTCTAGAGAAAGGTGAATGTTTAACTTGAGCCATAACTTTTGCAACCCAACTATTATCTTTTTCAACCATTATTGGTTCTCTGTTGATATTAGTTGCGTCTGGGAATAATGGAGTAAAGTCATTATTACCTGCCCACTCTAGTGGTACTCCTTCTTCTTCAGCATGAGCGATGAAACTTTCTCTCATTGATCCGTATTTTTTAGCATCTGCTATAGCAGCTTTAACGAATTCTGAATGAGCAAGAACATCCTCACAATTGTTATCGTTATCGAATACGTTATGTTTCATATTTTCCTCTCCTTCTTCTTCGCCTTCGTCTTCATCTTCATCTTCATCTCCGGCGTCATTTTTAGCTTCTTCAACAGCTTCACCGATTATAGCATAAACTACATCCTTTTGTTCATCTGTTAAAGTGTCGAATACTTCTTGAACAGTTTTTTCTTCAGAACCACTGTTTTCAGTTTCGGCATGTTTAATTACTGAGTTATCGTTCATTTCAGTTTCCTCCTTTTCCTCAGATTTTTCTTCTGAATGTTCCACATTAACACTAATCTGTTCATCAGTGTAAATAGTACCTTCTTCTTCATCTTCGGCACCATCACTATGTACAACTACAGAATCTATATAGGCACCAGGATTAGCACCTGCTAAAACCAAACTTACTTCTCTAATACATCCATGAACAACTTGTCCCATGTTAGACTTAAGTTTGTTGGCATAAATTGATAATTTATCCACATCACCATTAAGCACTAGAGATTTAGCGGTTTGTCCAGATTCTGTGTCATTAAATTTACAGTAAGCATAGACACCATCGTCTCTGTTTTCAAGTAAAGCATGACCTAGAACTTCATTAGGGTCATCGTGTTGATGATTCCAAACTAATGGTACTTTTTGTCCATCATTATCTTTGAAAGCATCTTTCATGATTGTTCTACCATCGGAACATTCAATATTATTTCTGGTAGCCCAACCACTAAAATCGTAATCCATTACGGGTTACCTCCCTTCTGTTTCTTGCTCATCTCCTAAGATTTGGCCAATAACATAATATACCGCATCTTTTTGTTCATCAGTTAACGAATCAAATACTTGTTGACGATATTCTTCTTCGCTTCCTGTAGGCTCTTCAACTCCATTTTGACTGTTTTCTCCATTCTCAGAAGGCTGAACGGACGGAATTACCTCTTGAGCCGGAGGTACAGTTTCATCAGTAGTTGTTCCTAATTCTTCAGGAGAATGATTTAGGTTACTATTGATAAGTTGATCTGCCTTAGGATCCGAACTAGGTTTATACCCGATAATACCTCTGAATTCATTAGAAGTAAGTATCTCATTACGAGTAAATTTGTCAGCTAGTTCAGCTAATTCTTTAGCTGGTACAAGCTTAAATGGATCCCTGAAAAACATGATGCTTTGTCCTTGTGTTCGTGCTGTTTTAGTTAAAAACTTTCGTTTCATTTCTAAAGTTATAGCACTGACAATAGGTTCTATGGTACGTGAATAATAATTAAGCATAGTTTCTTCATTCGCTGTTCCATTCATGATTTCCTGTGTAATACCTAACTGGCTGTATAGCATGCTCGTTAAGTATTCGATTTGTTTCATTAAATTGTTTTCAATCGGACGATTTAACTGTGTAATTTTCTCAGTACCATCGGTATATGCTATACCATACTTAGATCCAGCCAATTGTCGCTCAATCTCGCTACGTCTTTCGTTAGCTTGATTTCTTCTAGCTTCTGATTTTATAACGTAAGGCAATTGGATGATGAGATCTAATTTACCAGAACCAGATTGTTCATCTATGCTATCTAACAAAGATAATTTTCTAGTTAGACGTTGTAATGTTGAACTGTGTTCGTTCATTACCGCATACAAAGGATTCTCAATAATACCTATCTTTGATTTAGGTAAAATTATTTCCTCTTTCTTTCCAGTTCTGTCATTATATAATAATACTTTAACAGTTGTTGGATACCATTGGGTAATCTTCCCAGCTCTTAAAGTTATTATATCATAAGAATTAGTGTTCAATGGATTTTCACTAGTATCAACAGGTACTAATGCTACGCATCCTTCATCAAACATTGTTAACACAATATCTTGTATCAATGCACGTGAAGACTGATCGATGTTAGCTTCTAATGTTAAACAATTATTTAATGTAGAATTAATCTCTTCTTTGAATCGACCTTCTTCATCAACTTTACAATGTTTAATATTAATAGCTGCTATATCCATTGCTATCCTATTTAAAACAGAGGTTACTATTGATCGCTCATTACCTCTAGTTAAGCGAACACGATCAGGTCTTGAATATGTACCATAATTATATCCGCAGCGGCTAATAATAGGTTCACGATTTACGAAAGCGTTCCAAGCATTCTTGATTCTTTCACCAAATGTGAGTTCCATATTTTATACCTCCGTTTCTATTATCTTTTTCTTCCTAAAATATTCAAAGAACCAGAACCTAAATCATAATTAATTTTTATTATTTTATTTTTCTTTAAATATTTTATTCCTTCTTTAGCTTTTGGATACCAAATTGGAGAAGTAGCTAAAGCAGAAACACCCATTGAACCAGCAGTCCTTAAAACATTTTTAGCTTTTTGTTTTCCGTATTTTGAACGCCAAGTAATGGTGTTTATTGCTTCTCCTTGTTTGGTACTTTTCTTTACTTTATAAACAGACTTAAACATATTTCCATTCATGTCAGAAGTATTGTTTTTTGTAAATTTAAATTCTTTTATACGATTTTTCATATGAATGGTATCAACAATATCTTTACGTTTTTTAGCATCTTTTAGTTTTTGTTTTTGCTCATGAAGATATATTTTGTTGGATGTTTTAATATATTTTTTATTAAGCTTGTTTTCACTTAACATAGATCGTTGTCTGTCTTTCAAACGTTGCATTCTATGTTGACCCCATTTCATACCTAAAACGCCATAATGATATAATTCATCAGTTTGATTATAAGTCCACATTTTATTCCTCCTAGCTTTTATATTTAGCAGCTTTCCTTTCATATTTCTTAGCTTTTGAAGCATAATGTTGTTTACTATTATTAGCTATATCATATGAACTAGGATTACCTAAGAATTTTTTTCTTCCTTTTGCGTTATCTAATTGCTTAGCTGTCCTAGCCCATCCATTAGCTTCACTTCTATATTTCTTAGCTTTATTCATATATTTTTCATAAGCTTTCTTGCCACGTTCAGCTTGTTTAGATTTGTTTTCAGCTATTTTAGACATATATTTAGCAGCTTTCTTTTCATATTTCTTAGCTTTTGAAGCATCATGGTTTTTACTATTATTAGCTATATCATATGAACTAGGATTACCTAAGAATTTTTTTCTTCCTTTTGCGTTATCTAATTGCTTAGCTGTCCTAGCCCATCCATTAGCTTCACTTCTATATTTCTTAGCTTTATTCATATATTTAGCTTGTCGTACAGCATATATATGATTTTTCCATTTCATACCAGGAATACCATAATGGTATAATTCATCGGCACTATGATATAAGGAATTACCAGGTAAATTTTCGGTTTGATTATAAGTCCACATTTTATTCCTCCTCTACCATGTTTTTTTATAATTTTTAATATTTTTACGATTACTATTAACGTATAAAGCAGAACCCCCACCAACCATAGATGCTCCAAAAATCCTAGCAACTCTATTAGCAGCTAATTCTTTTGAGTTTGTAGGTTTTGCTCTTCTAGCCATACCATATAAACCTGCTCCAGCAACAGCCATTGTTGAACCAAGTCTACCTCTACGAACATTTTTTCTTGTATTATTAACATAATCATCTATCTGTTTATTAGTAGGTCTTTTACCAGAGCGTTTTTTATTATTGATTTTACTCATTTGAGCTTTTCTATGATGCCAATGCATACCAAGAATACCATAGTGGTATAATTCATCAGCGCTATGATATAAGGAATCTCCTGGTAAATTTTCGGTTTTATTATAAGTCCACATGTTTATTCCTCCTTATTTATTCACAAATCTATGTTTATAATCCGGCGACATATTCTGAGTTAATGCTGCATAATTTGCTGTTTTTTTAGCATTACTTATAGTTTCATTATTATATCCACCTATTCCGACACTAGCTGCTGTTTTTGTAGTTGATTTAATAACTTTTCTTAATATATGCTTAGACTTTTTATTTTTATTTTTATTCATCTGAGCTTTTCTATGACGCCAGTGCATACCAAGAATACCATAGTGGTATAATTCATCAGCGCTATGATATAACGAATCTCCTGGTAAATTTTCGGTTTTATTATAAGTCCACATAGTTACCACCTCTCTAAATATTTTCTTTTTATTAATAGCTTTCCTTTACTACCTTTATCCCATCTATGAACCGACTCAAAACTAGATAATAAAGATTCTATTATTAATCGTTGTGCATATTCTGGTTCGTAACCTTGAGAATTTACATCTTTAAAAATTTCGTTTAACAACAAATATGTATCTAAATCTAAAAACTCTATAAGATGTAAATAAGCATGACTATTTGGCATTAATAATCCACCATTATTTATTTCTAATCTTCCACCATCACACCTTTTTTGTATGTGATGAAAAGTAACATCTTTTTTAACAAGTTTATAATTCATCCAATCTAAACTAGAATAAGGTTTATAAATTTTTAACATATCTCGAACTACTTTTTTCAAATATATACCCTCTTTCTATTATTCAAAAGCCTCTCTATTATTTTTGTAAGCGATATATGCATCCATTAGAGCTGCAACAGCATCTATTTTCTGATCATAACGCTTTTTATACAACTTTCTATTACCATTTGTATCCTCAAGAGTAATACAGTTACCCATTGTAAAAGTCATTAACTCTTCATCAAATAATAATAGTCTGTCTTCTGCCATTTTCTTTAACTCCCCTAATGGGACAGATTCGGTCTTAGCTCCTTGAATAACTTTTTCAAGACCAAATGGACCATTCTCTTTTTCCCATCTTTCAACAAAATCTTTAGCATTATAAGGGTCAAACCCAAAAGCACGAACATCATAATTTCTTTCAATTATATGATTATCTAAATCTTCATATACTGCCATCATATCTAAAACAGTACCAGGCATAACTATAAGACTACCTTCTTTTATAAATTCATCATACTTTATTCTCATCGCTGGTTGCAATTTCATTAATGTACGCTCAGTTATATAGTTTCTAGTCTTTATACCAAATTCTCCTCTAGGCAATGGAAATAAGAAAGTAAACGCACAGAAGTCGTCTCCTTGCGAAAGGTCTCCTCCTAATGCACAAGGCATATTCCAATAATCACGTTTACGATGCTTTAAAGTTTCCTCATAAGTAAAGAAATATGTATAACCTTCCATAGGTATACCAAATCTTTTAGCTAATATATCATTTCGATTAGCTGGAGCTTTTTCAGCTTTCTCAACATCTAATTGATATGTTTCATAGCTAACAGTCTTACCAAGATTAGGGTTAGCTTTAACCCACTTATCTGGTTCGGCTATTTCGTCAATGGAATCTAATTTATACCACCATATAGATACATGAGGATTGTTATACTCCCCTTTTAAGATGTCCATTAACTCCATTTTGATTGTATCACCCGGTCCATTACGAACTGTACCTTCTGAACTAACAGCTAAGATCAAATAATCTTCATTCTTAGACGCACCTTGTTCTAAAGCACCAACGACATCCTCTCGAACATCTCCGGACAACCATTCATCGATAGTATTAATCCTACTATTTAAACCTTGCAATTTATCTATAGACATGGGTCTTATCTCTAACAATGAACCTGTTAAAAAGTTCTCAATTCCCTTTTTAGTAGAAGCTAACTTAACACGTTTGGCTTTAGTGCCTGTTGTATTATTAATAGATCCTTCTGTAAGGAATTTAAATAGAGGGCCTCTAGCTCTAGTTATGGCAGTTCTAATAGGAGATAGCACTTCATCTGCTTGTTTCATTGTTGGTGCCGTATGAACTTGATGTGTTGTTGAAGTATCTACATTCAAGAAATAACTTTGAATATATGATTCATATTGCGATTTAGCAGCACCTCTGGCTATTATTAAAAATTGTTTATTAATAAGACGTTTCTTAATACGTCTATTAACATAGTGTCCACCATGTCCATCGCGAGATGGCACATAAACGCTACGCTCAACATAATAATACCAACCGAAGATTTGTTCTGCCCACAATTTAAATGTGTCAAGTAATACTAAATCCTCCCCATCGGTTAGTGTTAATTCATTTTCGCAATATCTTATAAAACCTTCAACAGCTTCATCATCATACCAAATACCAGGATTTTCTATTAAAGCATCTATACGATGCATTTCCATAGAAATTTCTTCATTAACTGGTATATCACCACGCATAACAGCTTCTCGAAATGCTCCGTAATATTTTGGAATAGCTCTATTAGATAAAGCCATGACTACACCTCCTATTTCAACCTAAAATTCTTCAAAGCGCCAACAGCGTTCTTTCCAGATTTAATAAGTTGTGGAGCATTATTCTTTATTGTAACTACTGAAGCAGTAAATGCCGCAGTACTTCCAACTATAGCCATGCCTTTTGCTATTTGTCCCTTGTTTAGACGCTTATAGTCGGTTTCAAGTTGTTTACGTTTATTAAGAGTTCTGATTTCATCATTACTCATTTCATATAATTTTTTCTTACTCAACTTTTTAGCATCTATAGCATCTTGAGACATTCTTCTTTTCTTACCTTTTGGCGTAAGACTACCATCTTTTCTTTGGAATCTTCTAACTCCCCAACGCATACCAAGTATGCCATGATGATATAGTTCATCTAAATTATTGTATTCCCACATGGTTAAACCTCCTCTTCAACTTGAACGTTTAATCGCCATTCGAGTTCGGAGATCATTTGTTTATGAGCCTCCATAACTGTAGAATTAAGAGGTGGATCAAATACCACTTTTACTTTTAGATGTATATAAGTCTTGATAGCATCTAAATTATCGTCATCTGTGATATAGTCTTCCCATTTTTGTTCAGGACCTGTAATTCTGAATCCTTTTGCAGGACCAACTCCTAACTGGTTAAGAACCATAAATACAGAGTTGATGTGCATAATTATATCAGCATCGAATTGAGTATATTCTTTTGCAATGCCTAATAATTTCTTTATGCTATTTAGTATACTACTTTCTACTTTATCATCTTCAGTGGAAACATTTTCTACTTCATTTAAAGTTTCAGTCGTATCTTCCATAACATATCACCTCTAATCTATTTTGACGAATTCTTTAACACAATAACCTTCTAAACCGTTTGATGTAATTACTTTATAGAAGTCATCAGTTGAATGAATAACGTCTATTGATAAATCATCTTTATCAGTAACTATTCCTACTGGTTCAGAATCTTTATTAGCTTCTTTTCTAACATATAGTTTTTCAAATCCACTAATCTTACCTATAACTTCATTGTTTTCAACACCGTCTTCAATGTTAGGTACAATTACCTCAGGTTCTGTAACTTCTTCAGTTACTTCTTCTGTAGTTTCTTCTGTTTCATTAATTGATTCTTCAACTTCATTAACAGTTTCTTCTACTTGTTCTACAGTTTCATCAACTTTATCAGTACTTTCCTCTGTAGTTTTTTCTGTTACTTCAGTAACTTCTTCTATGTTTTGGTTTGATTCTTCAATATTATTATTTTCCATAATCTTCTCCTCCTTTAGATTATTTTTCTTCTTGGATTTTTTACTCATGTTTATTCCTCCTATCTTTTCCAAGGGCAAGTGTCGTTTTTAGATCTTATAACTAAATCCTCAGCTAATAAACTTTCATCACCATAATGTATAGCATCATGTGTTGGTTTTATAGTTGTGATTAAATATTCTGGATCTAATAATATCTCGTTCTTGTTAATTATATCTTCTTTAGTTATAGGATTCATATGATGAACCAAAATCACACTGTCTACTATTTTACGATCAGGTATTCCTAAATCGCATCCGTTGTCTCTAGTTATGACATAATTTCTTATGCGTTTCCATTCCTCAGATTTATAAAACATCTGATTAATATATCGGTCGAAACCAAAAGTTTCTTCGCCAACGATTCCATCGAGTTTCAAATATTCATATCGTTCTCTGAATGTTTTAAGTTTAGACAATTCAGAATACGTTCTAATATTCCTCTTCATCATTCTCATGACCTCCAGTGCCACTATATGATTTCATTGCATCGATAGCATTAGCGTAAAGTTCTTCTATATGTTTAGCAGATTGAAGTGCTTCTGTTTTTGCAGTAATCAAATCTTTCTGTCTTTCAAGAATTTCTTTTTCAATCTTCTCTTTAGAAGAACCTAGTTTGAGATAATGAGTAATAACTTGTGATGAAGCTGTACCATCTCTCAATTGTTGCTCAGCTAATTCAGTAGCCAAATATATCAATTGGTTTTCTCTGGCCTCTGGAGTTAACGCAGGTCTGATCTCTTTTTTCTTTGGAGTATCAGACGGTAATTTTACTTTCTTCGTCATACTTATTACTCCTTTCTTCCCAAAAATATATTATTAGTAGTTTACTTGTGTAGCACTTAAGGCGACTTATAAGAAACCATAAATAAACTCAAACATAAACTTTTAAAAGTTTATGGAAAGGAGAATAAACCATCACATAATGAGGGCCAACAACGGAATGAATCAACAGTGCAGCTGATTTATTTCTTATAAGCCCCCTTAAGTGTTACCCAAATAACTTCTGCATGGCTGGTTTAAAGTAGGACCCACTATCAAAAAATCCCTCCGGGGAAATTTCAAAG
>Ga0326512_10000204_pt1 | contig 51648 bp, 54 predicted proteins | sample 1_2617_0518_D_FD_203652 | JGI IMG/M metagenome (GOLD analysis project Ga0326512, IMG submission 203652) | Bovine rumen microbial communities from UC Davis, California, United States - 1_2617_0518 | ecosystem: Host-associated > Mammals > Digestive system > Stomach > Rumen | place: USA...
CTTCTTCTCCGTGACACTATCGGTATTCTGGGAATTTGCCGAATACGGCTGCGACCTGTTTTTCGGAATGGACATGCAGAGTGATACGGTCGTAAATTCGATCACCTCTTACACATTAAGCTCCGAAGCCGGCATCACCAACGGCATTGACAGTATCGAAGAGGTAATAATTAACGGTCAGTCACTTGAGGTCAGCGGCTATCTGGATATTGGTCTTCACGACACGATGACAGATCTTCTGACAGAATCATTCGGTGCCGTAATCGCGATGATAATCTTTGTGGTAACGAAAGGCCGCTTCAGGCTTTTCCGCAAGGAAATGGCAAATACTTAATCTTTCTTTTTCCCGACGGGTTTAATAACAAAACAGATAACGATGAATACCGGGATAAAAAGAATTATTGCGGAGATAACATCGATTATCGAATGCTGCTTGATAAACATTGTTGAAAGAACGATCAGCACAGTAAGGATATCACTTAGAACAAGCATGACCTTCTTATCCCTGAATGTAAGGTGAAGTCCGGCTGCAACTACTATGGCATCGTAGACATGAAGGCTCGGGAGCACATCTGTCGGAGTGTCTATAGAGTGAAGATACTTTATAAGATCCATGAAGATATTCTGACGGTCGGGAATAGCGGCGCGGAGTTCCAGCGCATTCGGATATACCAGTGAAATAACAATGAAAAGTGTCATGCCTGCCATGAGCATGTAAGATGTCTTTCTTGAGAGTTTTCTGCTTCTGATCGCAATGGCGATCATGCCGATAACCAGATAAGGAAGCCACAGTGCATACGGTATAATGAACACCTCAACGACAGGGATCATGTTATCTACCGCAGTATGAATGATATGGAATCCGCCGACGGGCTCAAGGCTCTCGACCCAGAAAAATGTGGGCATATAAAAGACCATATAGATAGCCATCGGGAGCAATGTCACAACAACATATAAGATCTTCTTAAAAAGACTTTTCTTCTCAGCAGTTTCCAAACTGTTACCTCGGGTATAAATAATACGGAGTGCCGGAATCTCTCCGGACACTCCGCATATTATAGCAAGTCAAACTCGGGATTTTGATTGACTTTTAATACAGTTTTTCGCCGTGCTTCAAGACAGGTGCTATCAAACCTGCATTAAATACTGTTCACTGTTCCGACAAATACAGGAGCCATTGTCTCGTTATCAACGATCGCATAAACGAAAGGTCTGTAGCACTCAACATAACGGTACTGATCTTCATTGGGCATGCATCCGGCAGCATCTACCATTACGGCTGTAACAGCAGCTGCTCTGGTGCCTTCGGCGTCAACTTCGATATGTGTCTTGTGAATTACTTTAGAGACAAAGAGGTCACCCTGACTGCCTGCGATTCCCGAAAGGTCAGCGCCGCCTTCAGAGAATACATCGTTTGCACCAAGGTTCTTCAATGTGTCATTGACTGTGTATTCAAAATCAGACTCAAATACCGGTACTGCAGTAATTACTTCGTATTCGCCGGTACGGCTTGCGATGAACTTCTCGTAGTCTTCAGCTGTGAAGCCTGCGGCAAAATCATTTGCATTAACTGATTCATCTGAAGGAAGGATAACGAGGAATGAATACTGTCCGCCCTCATAAGCCTTCATGAAGCCTGTAGCCTTCTCAGTCTCAAAGTATGTGTTCTCACAGCCGTGAAGGAACTTAACATTCTGTGCTTCGGCTTCGCTGTTGGTGAACTCGCCGTCTCTTACCTGTGACTCGTCATAAGGATCTGCCCACTTGCCGTCAAAAGCAATTGCATTTACAAGTACCATAACGGTCTCGGGGTTAAGGTTATCTACGACTTCTTCGATCATCTTATCTGTATGCTCGTAGGTCCAGTCGTTGATCTCTTTAACAGTCTTATCGTCGAAATTGTCCTTTACTCTGTAATCGGCATTGAATGTGTCCTGAATATAACTGACATATTCAAGATTTACCTTATCGCCCAGGAGCGCCTTGTTGCTCCAAACAGCATTCGCACATGCGAACTCAACCTCTTTTGCCTCATTGATCCTATCCATAAGATCTGATGCATAAGCCTGCTGTGTAAGAGGTCCCTGTCCTGCCGCGAAAAGATTTGTAAGCTGATCCAATGTCTCGCCTTTTGCACCTGCGGCAACCATGTCGAGTGCGATCATGATAGATGCGGGTGAGATCATGACATTTGAACCTGAACCGTAATCCTTTACCGTCTGGCTGAAAAGGTTGAAGCAGTATTCCCTGTAGAGCTTATCCATCTCTTCAGCATCGTATTCTGTTGTTGTTACCTCATTCAGGTTGATCTCGGTCTTAAGGTTGGGGTCATTTTTCAAAGCATTGGTGTTTGTATTTGTGTTAACTGTGCATCCTCCGAGAAGAACAGACGCCGCCATGATACCTGTCATCACCCTTAAATCTTTTGTTGAGCAAATCTTCATTTTTATCATCCTCCAAAAATCATTTGTAATTTGCTTTATGCCCTAAAAACAGATTCCCGGCGTGAAAAGTTGCACTGACTTACAATTTCCACAAACTGCATTTATGCGGATGATATAATAACTCCAATAATTAACACGCTTAACGGAGTGCATTATGAAAAAACTTTTATCGGTAATCTTATGCGGTGCAATGGTATTGTCCGTTGCTTCCTGCAGTTCATCCAATAAAGGCAAATCTTCCGGTCGCAATGATTCCGGAGCCGGCGAAAAGCCTGACGTCAACACTACTGAAGTTGCCGTCACAACCGAAGATTTCTCATCCGGCAATAATGAGACCGAATCTTCGGCAAACGAAGGATTTGATCCCGAGTTCACATTCGAGACAACTGACAGGGACGGCAATGTCTGGAACGAGCAGTCCATAAGTTCCAACAAGCTTACGATGATCAACTTCTGGGAACCGTGGTGCGGCCCCTGTGTCGGCGAGATCCCTGATCTTGAGCGCCTTTACGAGAACTACAAGGACAAAGGCTTCGTGATCCTCGGTGTCTACGAAGAGACAAGTATGGAGAACGATGTAGCCGAGATCCTCAACAACAGCAATGTAACATATCCCATTCTCCACTACACCGGTGAATTCGACAGATTCCAGACAGGTTATGTTCCCACGACCATACTGATCGACAGCACAGGTCACGTAATAACCATGTCGGACGGAACCGGAAGTGTCATAGGTTCCAAATCCTATGCAGAATGGGAATCACTGATAAGCAAGTATCTCTGATTATATGCGCAAACGCATCATAACAATCTCACTTATAGCCGCCGGAATAATCCTCATAATCGTGGGGATCGCTTTGAAACAGCCGGATTCCGTTCTCGCCAAGGCAGCGAAGATCTGTATGGAGTGTGTCGGAATTGGCTAAAAAGTGGATAAGACATTCGATCCAGGCAGCAGCAACACTGCTCCAGAACGCGAACTTCAAAGGTTTTTTTGAAGGAAAGATCTATCAGGGGCCGTCCAAATCCGTCTGTGTTCCCGGTCTCAACTGTTACTCATGTCCCGGCGCCGTCGGAGCCTGCCCCGTCGGATCTTTGCAGACATACCTGAGCGGAATGAAGTTCAAGTTCCCCTACTATGTCGCCGGAATACTGATCTTTACAGGAGCGCTCATCGGCCGTGCGGTATGCGGTTTTCTTTGTCCGTTCGGATTTTTGCAGGACCTTCTGTACAAGATACCTTTCTTCAAGAAAAACGAATTCAAACTCGACAAATACTTACGCTATTTCAAGTATGTGGTCCTTGCGCTTTTCGTGCTGATCCTTCCGTTCTGCTTTAAGCTGACACCGTTCTTCTGCAAATACATCTGCCCTTCAGGAACCGTAGCCGGCATCTTTCTCGCCGCCGCAGACAAACAGGTCGCAGGCCAGTTAGGCCCTCTGTTCAGCCTGAAACTCGTTATTCTCGGTCTTATACTTGTGGGAAGTCTCATAATTTACAGGCCCTTTTGCAAATACATCTGTCCCCTAGGCGCGATCTACGGTTTTTTCAACAGGATCTCCATGTACCGCATGCGTTTCGACAAGAGTAAATGTACCGGCTGCAATGCTTGCGCAAAAGCCTGCAAGATGAATATCAATCCTTCGGTGAACCCCAACAGCTGTGAGTGCATACGCTGCGGCGACTGCGTGCATGCCTGCCCTCACAAAGCCCTTAATATAGGTGTAAAGGACTGAGCTTTTCTGCTCGAAATATAGTATCTTCAACTCCCTAAAATCGAACCGCCGGTACGATAATCGGACTGTCAGTTCAGTTTTAGGGGCTGAGACTATATTGAAAAGTGCCCTTAAGACACAAAAAGCGGAGAGCATTTTCGCTCCCCGCCGTTTTATTTAATTCAGTTTTAACTCTGAAGCTGCTCTTTGGTTTAAATGCCGAAACTGCTGCTTCAGATACAATGCTTCCGTCTTACTGAACAGGTCTTGAAGCGCCGCAGTCAGGGCAGAATCTTGAAGTGATCCCCGCCTTGCCGCATGAAGGACAATTCCATGCGCCCTCTGCAGCAGGTGCGCCTGTGTTGCCGGCAACAACATTGCCGAAGCCTTCGCCGACCTTCTGGGACTCGCCCATGATGGGAGCCATGGCATCCTTTGTCATGTTGATAACGCCGCCCATAGCACCGAGTGTAACGCCGAGAGAAGCAACATCACCGATTCCGCCTGCGGCACCGCCGCCGTTGCCGCCGCCTGTAATGCCGTTCTGCATAGCTTCGAGGCCGACCTGACGTGCTGTCTCGTCTCTGTAGGTGTAGCCCTTCATCTGCATCTCGGCAGCCTCTGCCTCAGCCTTCATCTTGTAAGCTTCAGCTTCTGCCTGAGCCTTAATGCGGATAGCATCAGCGTCTCCCTGTGCATTAACAGCCTTGAGCTGTGCCTCGGTCTGGGCCTCAACGATCCTTCTCTGCTGAGCTGCTTCAGCCTCTGCCTTTCTTACTTCCTCTTCTCTTACCTTCAATGTCTTGTCAGCAAACTGCTGCTTGAGTCTTACGAAGTTCGGATCGTCATCGGGAGTAACGATCGAAGTTACGTAGAACTCGGGCATCGTGAGACCGTATTCATCCAAAGTCTCATTGATGTCTACCATAAGCTTGGAGGACAAAACATCAAGATATGCATCGATCTCAAGAATGTTGAGATTTTCTTCCTTGATGATGCGTGCGAGATTAGCCTTGACCTTATTGATGATCAACGCCTTGAACATGCCTGTGCCGTAAGACTTGCCCTCGCCGGTGATGTCGCTCTGGATAAGTCCGTCAGTTGTTCCGACGAGCTTCAGGATAAGCTTTCTTGCATCGGTAACTCTCATGTTGTAGTTGCCGGATGCGCCGATCTCAACGTGAAGTCCTGAAGCGGGATCGAAAAGTCTTACCTTGCTGTCAGTACCCCATCTGATACCCATCTGGGTGGTCATGTTGATGAAGTAAACTTCACAATGGAAAACATTGATGCCGCCTGTTCCGAGCTTCATGTAGTCACGAACCTTCGGAATATTGTTGGTAACAAGCGTATGTCTTCCTGCAGTGAACTGATCGAAGATCATTCCGTCACGGAAGAAAAGTGCTTCCTGAGACTCGTGGACGATCAGCTGTGAGCCGATGGTAAAGTCTTCTTTTTCGTGCTTGTGGGCAAGAACTTCATTACTGCCTTCGTACTTGATTACGCTAATAGCTTCAACTGCCATTTCTTTAATCTCCCTTTCTATTTATTCTTCTTCGTTATTTGTTCTGTAAATGACGCAAACAGGATAAACAACACTATGGGGCCTACTATCGCGATTATCACCGAGGGAACGGTAGGCACGTGCAGTGCGTATTTGAGTATCGAATAAAGGATCAGGGGTGTCGCTGCAAGGAACGATACGACCTTGAGGATTATCGACACTACTCCTCCCTTATAGAAGACAAATCCAAGTCCTGCAGAACCCAAAAGGAAAATGATGATGCATACTGCCCATGGCCAGCTGAACGTTTCTCTTAAGAACAGTCCGACTGCCGCAGGAATGATAAGACTGAAAACAACAGCCCACGGAAGCTGCTTCTTCCTCTCCTTCTCGATCTCTTCCTTACAGATCTCCACCATCGCATCTGCATCTCTGTAGCCTTTTACCTTGGAGAGCTCATGCACTGCGCTGCTGTAAGACTTCTTCTCATAGAAGCTCTTACCCTTCGCGTAGATCGAGAGAAGTTCAGCATTCTTCTGTCCTTCTTCGCAGATCCTGATCAGGTCGGCTGAGACCGGGTCATTGAACTTTCCGCAGTCCATGATGGCAGTCTTGTAAAGAAGCCTGGCCTCATTGCCTGATGCAGCTTTGGAGTCGCTCTCGACAATGTCGTTAGCCTTGTTGATGTTTGCGATTATGCGTGAATACTTGCCGTAATCGGGAATGACGTCCGCAATGTTCCATCTGTTCCCGCAATTGGCGCACTGAGCAGTGCCGGCAAGATAGTTGTTAACTATGTCTCCGCCGCATATTCTGCACTTTAAAGAAACCGGTGCAGCAAGTACATCTGGCATTATCTATCCCTACCCTTTACCAAATGTGCACGGAAAGTCCGCGCCCGGAAAAATTATATCAAAAATAATTTTCAATAGCGACAACTATTATAAACGGCGGAAAGCCGTAAGCCTTCCGCCGTATAAAAAACATTTCCGTACCGCTTTTAAGGATCAGAAGTAGCCTGCGATAAATCCTGTAACTGCTACGCAGATTACAAGAACGAAGCCCTTCTTGTTGCCTGTAAGCTTTGTCTCTGCGCTCATACCCTCGAAGAGCATAAGGAGATAGTAAGCATAAGCTGCGATCGTGAAGATAGAACCAAATCTGATGTAAGGGATAAGTCCTGCGAATGAGCCCAGGAAATCAGATACGATGTAAGCAGGTGCTGTAGCCATAGCTGCGATGGCAAGAAGTCTCGGGAAGGACCACTTTTCCTTGAGGATAAGTCCTGCGAGCATGAATACACCTGCACATCCGAAAATACGGACTGCATAGTAAATGAACGGGAAGAAAAAGTCCTTAACGATCTCAAGAGCGAGATTGTCGAACCAGTATCTTCCGTACTGTGCATAGTGAATGAGGTCTACGGACATGGAAGTAATGAAACCTACCATCCAGCAGATAACAACTACGATACCTGCGATGAAAAGAGCGTTTCCGATCTTGTCATACTGGGGAGCGATCTCAGCGGGACCTGTAACAGGATGAATAGCAGCGTGGATAAGGTTCTTGAAATGCTGGCCGAAAGGAAGCATTGAAGAAGGCTGCTTGGGCTGTGCCTGAGGCTGGGGCTGAGGCTGAGCTACAGGTGCTGCCTGAGGCTGAGGTGCTGTGGGTGCTGCTGCAACAGGTGCTGCTGCAACAGGTGCTGCTGCCGGAGCAGGCTGTGCTGCAGGCTGAGCTGCGGGAGTTCCGAATGACATGCCACATCCGCCACAGAAAGCTACGCCATCGGGGTTTTCTTTACCGCAATTAGGACAAAACATATTAAGTATCCTTTCCTCGGGCATAAAACCCGATATACATGATAAACTCATTGTAACATAAGGATTTCTTAATTATGCAAGGTATTTAATAGGTTTATTCCGATTTCTTCAAAACTTTTAAGTTTATACGGCATCAGCAACTTTCAGGATAACATCCTGAGGCTGTGCATCTGAGAATACGACCATATATGTCTTGCCTTCTTTTGTGAAGACAGCAGCATTTATGTCAGTTGAAGCCGAAAGACCTTCAACCTCGGGAACATTTCCGAAAGGAATACGGTAAAGCTTGGCAGGGACTCCTGCAGGAGTTGTGCTCTCAATACCGGCACCGGTAGTCGTGTGGAATACGGTATTGATGATCTCCGTTCCTTCAGGAGCCGTGTAGATCAGAACCTTTTCACCGTTTACACCGAAGATCACTTCTTCAGTAATCGTATCGGAGAATTTGCCGGTACCTGAACCTTTGATATCAAAAGGAAGTGTTCTTGCGATACCGTCAAGACGTGCATCGCCCATTACTTCGCTTTCATCAGCCTCTTCAGAACGGTTATCTTTGTCATGTCCGATATCAACAGTGTAGGTTGCACCCTTTTCCGAATCGTCAGTGTTTGTAATGCTGAGATAACCGGTTCCGGCCGTAGTTGATGAATCAAAGCTGTTGTCTGCATAGTGCTTGACACCGTCTTCTACAGAAGCAGTAGTCTCCAAAGCAATTTCCATCTCAGCGCTGACAGCATCAACTTCCTGATTGTGCATAGATATATCGGCAGTATTCTTTGTTGCGCTTCTCATATAGTTGACAACGAAGATTGCTCCTGCAATGACAATCACAGCTGCAGCGATCGAAGAAATAAGTGCTATGGGTGTCTTCTTAGCCTTTTTTCTGGTCTCAGAAGATTTAACATCAGCTTTTCTTGCCGGTGTTTTATCATCTGAATTACCGTTAACGTGAACCGGGATCTTCGTAACAGAGGCACCGTCTGACTGTTCCCTGATGGCGGCAGATACGGCACTCATGATCCTGCTCTTCATCTCAGGATCAACAGACACGTTGTTCATGATTTCATTATATTTATTCAAAATCATCCGCCTCCTTCAGCAGTTCTCTCAGTTTGTCGCGGGCGCGCTTTAAGTCTGAGCGCACCGTTGCCTCGCGTCGCCCTGTGATACGGGCGATTTCTGAGGTCTGATAACCTTCCTGATAGAAAAGGTGGATTGCTTCACGCTGGTGGACGGGCAGACACCTTACGGCATCCCAGATGGCTTTATACTCATCTCCGCTGTCAAGATCTTCCTGCACTTCGCCTGCGATCTCTTCGTTGAGCTCCATCGTGTCGCGGACTTTGTTGTAATCAATGCGGTTTTTCGCAAGATTTGAAGCAACTCTCATAAGCCAGGCTTTGCGATGTGTCTCATTCTCGAAGTTAGGCCTTACGGTGACGAACTTGATCATCGTCTCCTGCAGGATATCCTCCGCGTCCTCCTTGTTGTGAAGGTAAGAGAGCGCAAGACGCAGAATGGCATTGCCATGAAGGTCCAGAATCTCTCCCGCTTCCTCTTCTATCTGCTCGTCAGACTTGCGCGACGGACCTGTTACCGGTACGTCATCTTCAGTCTCGTATGCCTTGTCTCTGGTAAGAGCAGCTTTGGCGGCCGGACGGACGTCATCACTCAGACCATTAACAGCCAGCAATACTGCGAGCTTTCTTAAAAGCGGTAGATTGGCTTCGTATGTTAATTCCATCAATTCCATTGAGCTTCTTCACCGCTTTCACCCTATATACAGACGAAGCGGCGGATTTGTTGCACTCAAATTATACTCATGCAAACAAATCAAAGCAAATTGTTTTCTAATATTATAAAATAATGATGAAATCTTTGGGGAAATACGGATTCTGACACATTCAGTCCTTAATAACGCAATAATTTAATACTAAATTAAAACGCGTGTAACACAAATCACATCATAAAAATAAGATAATAAGGCGTATGAGGAGCAACGAACACAGATTATTCATCAAAAATGACACGGCTTATGTGGTCGTTGTTTTTGTGAGCGTTATTCTCTTTATCAGTTTCATTGCGATCCAGATATTCACGGAAATAACCATGACGAGGATCTTCGTCGGCATCGGACTTATGTTCCTGGCTTTCCTGATGAATGTTTTTGAAGGCAAGTTTGGCTTCTATATCTCATTTGCCCTGAACTTCGTCCAGTTCATGATCTACACCTACGAATATCTCGTCATGAAGAGCGAGTCAGCTCCCGTGCTGCTCGGAATGACACTTGTTACCATGGTAATCGATATGCTCCTGCAGTATTACATCATCAAGATTGCTGACAGGATACAGGGAATTGAAGCTGCCAAGCGTAATGAACGCAGCAAGGCAATAAGGAAAGAACTCGAAGATGAGATGTTCGCCCGCACAAGTCTTATCGTTAACCATGAGACTATGGGCAACAAACAGGCTCTGACCGAAGCAATCGGCAGAAATCTCACTTTCTCGATCGACTCTCTTACAACACTTCCGGGCCGTGACATGATCACCGAACGTGCATATAAATTCATCATCGAAGATATAGCCGCAATGCGTGAGAGCGATAATCCTGATGAAGCCTGCCGCCCGTTCACTGTCATTTATCTGGGTCTCGACCATTTTGACATGATAACAAGATCCATCGGTCATAAGACTATGGACCTCTTCATTCAGAATATGGCCCACCGTCTCCGTGAAGCGGCAGATCCCACGGATATGGTTGCAAGGATCGACGATGCAGACTTCGTAATCCTTCTCAGGCGTTCGCTCGCATCCGATGCCGAGTCCAAATATGCAGACAAGCTTGCCAGGGAGGCATCCAAAGCTTTTGCAGCAGGCATCGATTCCATGAATGCGAGCATACACTACGGTTTTGCTCATTACCCTTCTGACTCACGTCATGCGGGAGAGCTCATAGCCAAGGCAGAAGAACGCATGAGTCTTGCCGCCGGCACATTAAAGAGCATCGAAGAGACACCGGCTGTTCCGGGCGAAGAGATCTTCAGGAACAAATCCAAGAACGAGATCATCGCAATTTTCGAGCAGGCTATCAGCGACGGTTCCTTCCGCGTAACTTTCCAGCCCTGCTTTACATACGACAGGAAGCTCACAGGCTTTGAGGCATTTCTCAAATTCGATAACAACGGTGAGATCATTCCTCCGCCGGTATTTCTCGCAGCAGCAGAGAATGCAGGATACATGCGCCGTGTCGGAAGCTTCTCTCTCGAGAGCTCTCTCGGTACTCTTGCTGACATCAACAAGATCGATCCTAATCTTACGATGAATATCAATATCTCGAACTATCAGTTAAGAGAGAGCGACTTCATCCAGTCTTTCTCGAATATCGTCTCCAATACCGAGTGCAATGTCGATAACCTTATTCTCGACCTTCAGGAAGAGAGCCTTATCACATCACTGTCTGATATCAGGATGACAATCGAGGAACTTGCCACGACAGGAGTTAAGATGGCTCTCGATAACTTCGGAAGAGGATACTCGTCTTTCAATGCCATTCCTTTGCTTCCTGTCTCTGTACTGAAGCTCGATGGTAACTTCACATCCAAGCTCGCATCTGATGCGACCGTCAGGATCCTTACACGTTCGGCGATCACTCTGATGCACGACATCGATATCTCGGTAACGGCTACGGGCGTCGGCCAGGAAGACCAGTTTGAGATCCTTGCGGGCAGCGGATGCGACAGATTCCAGGGTCTTTATCTGGGTGCTGCGATCGGCAGATCGGATCTCGAAGCATACGTCAAAGAGATGAGCTGAACGCCGCTTGCCGTCTTATGGTATCCGGCATGAGAATTCCTCTTTCCCTTCTGTGCTATAATCACCCTATTGTAAAAGGAGTGCTTTGATCTTATGTCCGAATCTGTCGTCTCAGTAGAGAACGTCTCTTTAAAATACAAGAAAACCGTATTGACCAATGTCACCATCAGTGCCGGAAAAGGCGAAGCCGTCGGCCTTCTCGGTCTCAACGGTTCAGGTAAGTCCACATTGCTTTCTGCCATTGCAGGCCTTAGAAAACCCGCATCAGGAACGATAAAGGTCAACGGCAAAGCGGGCTTTGTCACCCAGGAGAATGCCCTGATCGATGAGCTTACAGCGATGGACAACCTCAAGATGTGGACTCCTTTGAGCAAACAGGAGATCATGAAGGAACTGACCGGAACCGAGCTCTCAATTCTAAAGGTAGCAGATTATATAGATTTAAAAGTAAAGCGTATGTCGGGAGGCATGAAGAAGCGTCTTGCGATCGCTTCCGTCCTCTTATCCAAGCCGGATATCCTGCTCATGGACGAGCCTCTGGCAGCTCTCGATATTCCTGCAAAAAACGATATCATCGATTTTATAGATTCATTCAGAGCCAAGGGCGGCACGATCTTCATCGCAAGCCACAACGAGGAACTCTTCAGGCACTGCTCCAAGATCTACCTGCTGAAGAATGGAGAGTCGGCTCTTCTTCCTGCCGGCATCTCACCTGCGGAGGCTCTTAAATGATCAAGGCATACTGCAAAAGAGTATTGCTGTTCCTTCCCTATGTAGTGTGCTATTTTCTGGCACTCGGGGTTGCTCTGCTTGCTCTCGTTGCATATGCATCAGTATTCCTTTTCGAAAGCGACAAAGACAGCGTGGTATCAATCGCCTGCTATGTTCCGGACGATGAAGCTTACTCCCGTTTGGGAATAAACCTGGTCGAGAAGATGGACAGCGTCAAATATACTGTCGATATCAATCAGGTCAGGACCGAGAAAAAGGTCGTCGATCTCGTTGAGGAAGGCGAGGCAATCGCCGGGATCATCGTTCCCGAAGGCTTTTTCGAAACGATGGGAACACCTGATGCCAGACAGATCCAGATAATCTACCGTGATGCGGATACGTTCGAAGAACATCTCGTAAACGACCTTTTGTACGCGATGAGCGACCTTTTGGGAACGGCGCAGTGTTCGATAATCACTGCCCGTGAATACGCGCTTGAGATGGGTCTTGATGCTTCCGAAGCCTATGCTGTGGAATCGGATGTTATGACCAACAGCTTCAACTATGTAATGGACCGCAAGTCCCTGTTTCACAAGGTCGATGTTGAAGATCTTGTCGCTAAATATGCTGTAAGGGAAAGACTTGCCTCTTCTTACACACTCTACATTATCTTAATGTCGGTATTTGTAATCTCTTTCTTCTTCAAAGGCAACAGCGAGATATTCAGGGCGCGCGCCAAGCTCTCGGGCATAAAGACCTGGAAATTATTCCTTATTGAATCGGTATGCGCATCTTCAATGATATATCTGATCTATCTCCTGGTTTTCATATGCCTCTGCTTCATCTTCGAATCCATGAAGATCTTATCGCTTATCACAGTCATCCCTGTAATCCTCATCGTGGGTCTTGCAGGCACCGGCCTTTGCTATCTCGTTAAGAGCCCTTCAACGGTCTCCTACATCACATTCGGTGCGGGAACAAGTCTCATGTATCTTGCAGGAGGACTTATCCCGCTTGATTACATGCCTCACTTCTTCCAGAAGATCGCAGTATTCAATCCGCTTTACTATCTTATACAGTTCTTTATGAGGTCGATGTTCCTATGAAGTTATTCCTGAACAGATTATCGGTCCTCGCCAAGCGCAGCCTTATCAACCCTGCAATGTATGTAATGTGCGGAGTGCTTCTGATCATGGCATTGCTTGTCATCTTCGTGCCCGAAAAAGAGACTTCGGTATATATCCCCGTTGCGATATTAAATGAAGATAATTCATCCGATACCGAAGACATCGTCGACAAGCTTTGCACGATGAATTCGATATTCCGCTTTTATGAAGTCGATGACGAAGACGAGATCTACCAGGATCTGGCTTCAGGCAAAGCAGACACGGCCTATATCTTCCCGAAGGGCTTCTCCGAACATCTGGACGGCCAGGGAACAAAATACGATGTAAAACAGGTGCTGACACCTGCATCGAGCTTTGTATATCTTTCCAGGGAAGAGATCTTCGGAAGCTTTTACGCTTACGGGGCACGCCAGCTTATCGCCGATACATTTGCCCAGCACGGTTATGAGGTAGATGCCCATGATCCGGTGCTTCTGAGAATATTCGGCAAGAATATTGATGAAGAATATCTTTTCGCACTGGAAAGCGTTGAAGGCACTGTCTATAACGCCATCACCAACACTGAGAAGATCCCGATCCCGCTTTATAAATTTGCCGGTTTCTTCATCTTCACGGCAGCTCTTCTGGGTGCTCTGGCATTCCTGAACGATCAGGACAACAGAATCTATCTCCGTTTCGGCATTGCCGAGAGGATCTATTTGGGACTCATCCAGGTATCGGTATTCACGCTTCCCGCAATGCTCGTATCGATATTCTGCTTCCTCATCTCAGGTACGGATTTCGGTGTGCTGCACGTGATACTCTACACACTGCTGGTCACATTGCTCGCATTCGTTGTAGGAACCGTAATGACCCTTCTCCCCTTGCGCACCGCAAGGTCTAGGATCTTCTCTTCGGTCCTTCCGGTCTATCTGATCCTGTCATTCCTGTTCTCGGGGATCCTATTCGACCTGAGCAATTTTGCAACGGCAATAAAGACTCTTTCGAGATTATTCCCGCCGTCAATGTTCTGAGATTTCTCTCCCGGAAAAACGTGTTATCAGAAGCCGCAAAGCAATTGTTTTCGGACATCTGAAAATGCATCGAGATAGTTATGTCACTGACCACTGTATCTGTTTTGTGTCAAAATTGAAGCATTTCAGGTACGAAAAAAAACACAAAAAGGAATTTGTGCTGTGTTTTGTACCTAAAACATGCATTTCAGGTACAAAATAGATACAATCGGTTTTGCATCATAATATTCATAAAAAAACGGGCTGATGCCCGTTTTTAATCAGGAGACTTCCTTTTCTTTCAGTTCGTCCCAGGTTCTTTCATCCTCTTTATATCCGGATTTCGACTTGATCTTTACGATGATCTTTATGATGATGCCGGAGCAGAGGATCAGAGCGATCAGTACCCATCCGAAGATGATATTCGCCTTTAATGAGTAACCGTCAACAGCACCATAGATGCCGCCGCTCTTTATGAGGTTAACGAGGTTCCACACAAAGAGGCCTGCAAGTACGACCGGTGAGATGACCTTGATCGAAGGAATGAACCACCATGAAGGCATCTTGAATTTCTTTGTATTGCGGTTGAGTTCGTCTAAGATCTTGGTGGTCTTGAAGAACCATCCTGCAACGATCATCTCGAGGATGCCGGTGATAAGAAGTGTGTAGCTGTTGATAAAGTAATCGACGATGTCGAGAACAGCAAGACCTGCACCTGTTACAAAGATGAGGCTCAATATGCCTTCTAAAATGCAGATGGTAAGTGTTGTCGCCTTCTTGTTAAGATGGAACTTGTCTGACAATGCAGTCGAGATTCCTTCGATGATCGAGAAGAGTGAATCAATGGCAAGTGTTATCAGGCAGAAGTAGAAGATGAATGCGAAGATCATGTTGAAGATTCCGCTGTTCGAAATCTGTACTATAGCCTGAGGATAGATAATGAATGCGGTTGCAATACCGGATGCGGACATATTGTCGAGCATTCCTACACCTGCCATCGTCGTAAACATAACGATGCCTGCAAGGATACTTACGAACATGTCGGAGAAAGAGATGATGATAGTATCGATTACTATATTGGATTCCTTGTTTAAGAATGAACCGTAAGCGAACATGATCGCCATGGAGGTCGAGAGCGAATAGAAAACCTGTCCGATAGCATCAACCCACAGATTGGAATCGGCAAGAGCATTCCAGTCGGGAATGAAAAGCTTGGCAAGACCGGACATTGCGCCGGGCATCATAACACCTCTTACCGCCATTATGACAAGGCAGATTACTGGAAGGGATACTGTGAACTTAACGACCTTTCCTACAGAAGTCGTGCCATTCTTGATGCACACATAGCAAAGAATCCACGCTGCGACAAGGCATCCTACGACCGGCCATGAGACAATGGTAAATCCGGTTGTCGTACCTGTAGTCTTTATCGTGTCAGCCCAAAGTGAGCTTGCAGCTTCAGTGTTGCCGGTCATACCCGCAAATTTATAGCTCATGATGAACATCAGGATGACCCATGCGAAAACTGCCGCATAGTAGATCGATATTCCGATACCATTGGAGACGGCGATCCAGCCGACAGGCTCCATCTTCCTGTTCATGGCACGCATGGATCCCGGAGCGCCCTGTCTCGTGTATCGTGCAACAGAGATCTCCATCATGAGAAGCGGAATGCCGATAACGAGCATTGCAATAAGATATACAAAAAGGAATGCACCGCCGCCGTACTTTGCAGCAAGTCCCGGAAATCTCCAGGCATTGCCCAAACCTACTGCCGAACCGATAGCTGCTAAGATAAATGCCGATCTTGATGACCACTTCTCGCGCATATATGAACCCCCTCGCGCTAACTTCTTCCGAACAATAATATCACGGGTTAGGGAATATTGTGTAAAAATACTTCCAAAACCTGATATTTACGCGATATTTACAATAAAAAACGCCGGGCGGCATATATTTATGTTTATTGAATAAGTCAAACTTCCGTGATTTGTAGTATAATTCCTATATTCCCAAAAGGAGGGTTATTAAAAATGAAGAAAGTAAAAGCTATAGCATGCGTGCTTATGGTAACTATGCTTGCCGGCATTTTCGCGGGATGCAGCAAGACAACAAAGATTTCTACTGAAAGCTTCGCTAAGGGTTGCGAGAAGTTAAAGCTTGAAGAATTCGATTTTGACGACGATGAGCCTGATTACGATGATATCGAAGACGGTATCTATGCAGTTGCAGACGAGGACATGATCGAGGATGAGCCTGAGGCGGTTGAATCAATGCTCCAGGAAATCGGTCTTGACGAAGTTATCGATGCTGACGATGTAACATCAATGGCTATCGCAGCAAAGTGCATCGGAATCTCAGATTTTGCAGATCTCTCAGATCCTGAGGATCTCGCTGACATTCAGGTTGACGGTGCTTTCGCAGTTCAGATGACACTTGCTGACGACTATGTTGAAGACTTCATGGAATATGTTGAAGATATGCTCGACATGGCTGACATCAGCTCAAAGGATCTCACAAACAAAGAGTTCTATGTTTCCAAGAAAGACGGTTACTTCAGATTCCACATCGACATCGCTAAGTTCTTAAAGCTCGTTCTTGAGAATGAGGACGTTATGGATCTCGTTGATTCAGCTTATGACTCTGATGATTTCGAAGATCTTTGCAACAGCCTCACAGGTGATGTTTCTGTATCCATCGAGATCAACGGTTCTAACATATTCATCATCGCAGGTATCAACCTCAACACAAAGGCTACTGTTCTTCCTTCTTTCACATCAGCTTTCGGTGCTGCTATGAATCCTACGAAGGTTCCTATGAACCAGAAGGTTGTTGAAGACGGTATTGAATTCGCTGTTGATAATGCTAGTTCTGCTATGAGCGGTTCATACTATGACGATTTCGATGACTACGATTTCGACATCTGACGTCTGACAGATATTGATCAGTAATTAGAGGGAGCTGTCTCAAAACGAGACGGCTCCCTTTTTTATGGAGGGTTTTGAGACAACGCCTCTGTTGCTTCCCAACCGGCCGTTATTCCTGAAAAATACGGGAGAAACCCAAAATCCTTTGATTCTCAAATAATGATGTATAATAGACAAGATAAGAAGCAAACTGAACAAGGGTGACAGGATCGAAATGAATATAACGATCGTATGTGATGTGCTGGGTAAACCTAACAACGGCACAAGCGTAGCAGCGTATAATCTTATAAACCATTTGAAGACACAGGGACATAATGTCACTGTCGTCTGTTGCGATGCTGACAAAGAGGGTGAGCAGGGCTTTAGGATCGTCCCGACACTAAATCTCGGTCCCATTATTAATGCCGCTCTGGCAAGAAATGAAGTCGTGCCGGCGAAGGCAGACCGTGAGATACTTGAAGATGCGATAAAAGGCGCCGATGTAGTGCACCTTCTTATGCCCTTTCCTCTCTCATGGAAGGCGGTAAAGATCTGCGAGCAGTATGGAATCCCCATGACAGCGAGCTTCCATGTCCAGGCTGAGAACTTCACCTGTCACATCGGCATGATGAAATCCAATTTCGCAACCAGGGAAGTCTATAAGTATTTCTACAAAAAGGTTTATGATCACTGCACTCTCACGCACTATCCTACCGAATTCATAAAGAATGATTTCGAGAGCAATATCAAAAAGCATGTTCCTTCGAGAGTTATCTCCAATGGTGTCAGCGAATCATTTTTCGAGCCGGCACCGGCAGATGTTATAGAAAAGCAGAGAGCCAAGCACAAGGATAAGTTCACTATTGTTGTCGTCGGAAGATTCTCCTCCGAAAAGGCCCAGCAGGTCCTGATAAAGGCAGTCGCAAAGTCCAAATACAAGGATAAGATCCATCTGATCCTTGCAGGAGAGGGACCCAAGAGACGCCACTACAAGAATCTTGTCAGAAAAAACGGCGTTGACTGCGAGATGAGATTCTTCGATCACGAAGAACTCAAGGAAGTCCTCAATGCCGCCGACCTTTATGTCCACACGGCTTATGTTGAACTCGAGTCCATCGCATGCCTTGAGGCCATAGTAACCGGCCTTGTTCCGATCATCTGCAATTCAAAAAGAAGTGCTGCAAGGTTTTTCGCACAGGACGACAGATGTCTTTACCGCAAGTGGGATTCCGAAGATCTCAAAAACAAGATCGAATACTTTATGGATAACCCAAAAGAGCTTGAAGCATGCAAAAAGAAGTATAAGACTGAGGCAAATGTCTCTAGACTCGGCGAGTGCATGAATAAAATGGAAGAGATGCTCACGGAAGCAGCAGGTATGCGCGAGAAAGAGGCCTGATCCATGAAGGAGAAGACTTACTATTACTCGGATCTTCTGAATGATGATTTCGCCGGCACGGACATCAATACCGTCCAGCTTCCCGCAGATTACAGGTATTTCACCAATAACCCTGTAAGGCGCGGGATTGCGTTCGTTCTGTACAATGTCATAGCCGCACCCATAGTATTTCTGCTCCAGGAAGTTGTGTACGGCGAAAAAGTTGTCGGAAGGGGCAAGCTTAAAGGCTACCGCAAAGACGGATTTTTCCTTTACGGCAACCACACCAGGATAATGGGTGATGCTTACTGCCCGGGCCTTCTCTCATGGCCGAAAAAGGCTTATATAGTTGCCGGTGCAGATGCCTTCTCGATAAAAGGAATTCGCATGATCGTCCAGGATCTTGGCGGGATCGCTCTGCCGAACAACTCCAGGGGCTTTAAGAACTATTCACAGGCAATGCGCCGTCATTCAGAGCTTTGTCACATTGTTACACTCTATCCTGAAGCCCATATCTGGCCAAAATACCCGGGTATCAGACCTTTCAAATCAGCAGCCTTCCATTATCCGGCCGAGACAGGCAAACCGGTGTTCACTTTCACGACCACCTGGCACAAGAGGAAGATCCTTCCAGGTTCCAGAACGGTCGTCTATGTCGACGGGCCTTTCTTCCCCGATATGGATCTTCCAATGGATAAGCGCAAGGAAGCGCTGCGCAATCAGGCATTTGAAGCCATGACAGAGCGCGCCAAAAATTCGGATTATGATAAGGTTCACTATATCTACAGACCAAAGACCGGCGAAGAATCAGCTTCCTAAGGAGTTCTCTTGAGTAAACCTGATATCAGAAAACTTGTTCCCACACTGATGCTGATCTATGTAATAGCCGGCATCCTGGGCTTCATCTACGAAGAAATATGCGTTTATATCAACGACGGTGAGTTCTTCAAGCGCGGCACAACATACGGACCATGGATCCCTATCTACGGATTCGGCGCACTTTTGATTTTCTTCCTCACAGTAAAGATCAGGAAAAAGCCCTTGCTTGTATTCCTTGTAAGTTCTTTCGCCTGCGGAACTTTGGAACTCGCAACAGGTTTTGTCCTTGATAAATTCTTTCACACAAGGCTGTGGGATTATTCGATCGTTATCCTCAACTGGGGTAATCTGAACGGCTACATCTGTGTAAGATCGGTCATCACCTGGGGAATATTTGCTCTGCTCCTTATGTATGCGATCCTTCCGCTCGTCGAAAAATTCCGGAATAAGTGCCCCAAAGCATTCAAAATCGTTTCTATAACGCTCTTTTCGGTATTTGTACTCGACATAGTACTCAGCCTTACGATAAAATAAGCAACCTGATCAAGTATAAAGGACCTCAAAATGAACCTGAGTTATCTTAAATCCAGATTTCCCCTGCTGATGCTGGTGTTTGCATTCGGCGGTATTTTCGGCTTCATCTACGAAGAGATCTTCTACCGTTTCGACCTGGGTGAATGGGTCAAGAGAGGCACGACTTTCGGTCCCTGGATCCCTATCTACGGTTTCGGCGCACTTATCATACTCGGAGTCACATATCACATCAGGAAAAATCCTGTCCTTATTTTCCTTCTTGCAACTGTCGCATCCGGTATTCTGGAACTTGCCACAGGTTGGACTCTTAATAAATTCTGGGGTATCAGACTTTGGAACTACGATGAGGAGATCTTAAACTGGGGTAATATCGGCGGTTATGTCTGTGCAAGATCGGTCCTTTTCTTCGGCATATCCGGCGTTTTCCTGAGATTTGTCGTGGTACCCGTTTTCGAGAAAACAGAGAAGAAGCTCTCCCGTACTGCATGGCTGGCTTTGTGCTATATTCCGGCCGGACTTTTCATCCTCGATATAGTAGCGAGCCTTATCTGCAAGGCCGTCTTGTGACAAATATAAAAATATCCTGATTTATATTCCAGACCACTAAATAAATTTTTACATTATGTTAATGGAAGTTAACATTTCCCTTTGATAGCATATATTTATTATTTTGAACCAGCTTTGTTGACTCGTGAAGGTATCGGTTTTGATACAAGGGAGCATGTTATGACCGGCATAAATAACAAACATGAAGGCCTTAAGTCCATGGGACTTGTTGTTGGCGGTCTTGCTCTCAATCTCATTTGCGGACAGATAGTTTCACTCCTGAATCTTCCTTTCTATTTTGACTGCATCGGCACCATAGCCGCAGCAATGATCGGCGGTTTTTTGCCCGGAGTTCTTGTAGGCTTCCTTACGAACATAGTAAGTGTCTTCGCCGATAAATATAATCTCTATTACGCTGTAGTCAACGTTCTCATCGCACTTGTTGCAGCCGGGTTCTCCCAGATGGGTTATTTCAGGAAGATCACCTGGAAGATCATCTTCCCTGTTATCGGCTTTATTCTTTTGGGCGGTGGTATCGGTTCGGTAATCTCCTGGGGTCTGTTTGGCAATTCGATGGGCGAGGAGCTTTCTTCTACGCTTGCAGGCAAGATCTACTCCAACCTTATCGCCAATGCTTTCTGGGCCCAGCTTTATGCCGGACTTATCATGGATATTCCGGATAAGATCATAAGCACAGCTATCGCAGTCCTGATCTATAAGACATATCCTAAGAAGCTCAAGCCAAAAAGAGACACTCTCGATCTTGTCGCTATGGCAAAGAGAGGAATCTCTTTGAGCGGTAAGATCATCATATCGGTAACTTTCATCTTCGGTATTGCCGCTGCAGTTGTAACCATCGTAAGCTTTAATCTGTTCAGAGATACCATGGTCCAGTCCGAGGCCGAATATGCTACTGATACTGCTAAGTTTGCAGCTTCAATGCTCGACGGCGACAAGATAGATGAATACCTGGAACGCAAAGACAGCGCAGAAGGTTATTTCCGTATCAAGAAATACTACGGCCTGATCCTGAACAGTTCTGACAGGATCCAGTATCTCTATGTTTATCAGATAAAGGAAGACGGCTGCCACGTGGTCTTCGACATCGACACTCCTGATACTCCCGCATCGGAAACGGGTGAAGTAATCCCGTTCGACGAGAGCTTTGCTCCTTACATCGAAGACCTTCTCGCAGGACGCGAGATCGACCCCATCATCACGGACGATACTTACGGCTGGCTTCTCTCATCCTATGTTCCGGTCTATGACAGCAACAACAGATGCAAATGCTATGTGTGTGTTGATATCGCAATGCCTAACATAGCCGAAGTCGAGAGGACATTCACTTTCAGAATGACCACACTCCTTTTGGGATTCTTCATTACGATCCTCACATTGAGTGTTTATCTCGCAAAGAGATTCATCGTTAATCCCGTTAACAGCCTTGCCAAGCTCGCAGGCGATTTTGCATACACCAACGATGAGGCACGCAAGGAGACTCTGGACAGCATCAAGGATCTTGAGATCAGGACAGGTGATGAGATCGAACAACTCTATAATGCGATGGCTAAAACGACCCGTGACACTGTCGATTACATCAACGAATCCCAGCGCAAGAATGAAGCTATCTCCACATTCCAGAGCGGCATGATCAACGTTATGGCAGACCTCGTCGAGAGCCGTGACCAGTCAACAGGCGAACACATCAAGAATACATCCTCCTATGTTGAGATAATCTGCGACGAACTTATCAAAGAAGGCAAGTTCACCGATATTCTCGATGAGGATTTCAAGAATAATATCGTTTCGTCAGCACCTATGCATGATATCGGCAAGATCAAGGTATCTGATACGATCCTCAACAAGCCCGGCAAGTTCGAGCCTTGGGAATATGAGATCATGAAGACTCATGCCGAAGAAGGTGCCAAGATCATCCGCACTGTTAAGAAGACTGTAGATAACAAAGAACTCAAAGAAAACTATCTCGGCGAAGCAGAGAACATGGCTCACTACCATCACGAGAAGTGGAACGGCCAGGGATACCCCTGCGGCCTCAAGGGCGAAGAGATTCCGCTGTCCGCAAGGATCATGGCAGTCGCAGATGTTTTCGATGCTCTGGTTGCAAAGCGCGTATATAAGCCGGCAATGCCGTTCGAAAAAGCTTTCTCTATTATCAAAGAAGGTTCAGGCGAGCACTTCGATCCTGCTATAGTCGAAGCTTTCCTGAATGCAGAAGACAGGATCCGCGCCGTCACGGAACAACTCCACTGATATCCTTCAATTCAACCGGAAAACAGCTGTCAGAAAGACAGAATGGCTGTATCTGGGGTAAAATAGCCATATCTTTACTAAAACAGAGGATGCAAAAATGAACAGGATCGATATTTGGAAAGACGGCGAATATAACTACCCCCTTGCTTTTGAATTCAGACCGAACCTGAGAGCCTACCTGACAGAAGGCGGTAAGTCTCTTCCCTGTATGCTGGTCCTCCCGGGCGGCGGTTACGCTGTCACGGTCCCTCCCGAAGGCGAACCGGTTGCAAAAAGATTCAACGAACTCGGATACAACTCATTCGTGCTGACTTATACGACCAACCAGACGATGCGTGCACCTGTAAAAGATCAGGCGATGCGTGACCTTGCAAGAGCGATCCGCTTTGTAAGGAAGAATGCCGGTACTTACAACATCGATCCTTCCAAAGTCTATATCTGCGGTTTTTCTGCAGCAGGACATGTATGCGCTTCAGTATGCGACTACTGGGATGAGATCGAAGATACGGATCCTGAATACAAAGATATTTCCTGCCGCCCTGATGCAGCAGTCCTCTCATACCCTGTAATCACTTCAGGCAGATATGCCCATCAGGATTCCTTCCGTTTCCTTCTTGGCGCGGATATCTATGACCGCACTGACGATGAGGCAAAGATGCTTCTTGAACGTTATTCGCTCGAGAAAAACGTAAAATCGGACAACCCGCCCTGCTTCATCTGGCAGACAGAGACAGATGATCTCGTCCCTGTCGAAAACAGCTATCTTTACGCAGAAGCACTTAAAAAAGCCGGTGTCAGATATGAACTCAAGACTTTCCCCAGAGGCCCCCACGGACTTTCCATTCCCACTGAGGCATGGGCCAGAGGCGAACACGGTGAACCCTACACTGCAGAGCAGAGCTTCGCACTTGTAAATGCAATGAAGGCAGGACTTATCGAAGCACCCGCAGAAGGTCCTGAAAGCCTTTTGGGATTCCTGGGACCGTGGCCTTACGACCCCAATGCCGAGAAGTATCCTGAGGTTTGTGTCTGGCCCGAACTCGCAGATAAATTCATCAGGTCACTTTAATCATCATGAGCATTACATAAAATAAAAGCAGACAGGGATGATATCCAAACGGGCTGGCGGATGGTAATCTTCATCTTTATGAGAAAATGGGTTGCCGTCAGACCGGCCGCACGGAACATATCAACGACAGCATGGATATTGTTTTCTACGAAAAGGATTAACTATATGAACTACAGAATAATCGACAGGGATAAATATTACCGCAAAGGTGTGTACCGCCATTTCACAGAAGACTGCAAATGTTCTGTCTCAATGACTGCGCGTATCGACGTAACTGAACTCGTGAAGTTTTCGAAGGAATCTGATACAAAGTTTTATATCAACTTCCTGTACCTCCTTTGCAAAGTCCTGAATTCAAGAGACGACTACAAAATGCAGTATCTCTGGAAGTCAGATGAGCTCGTATGCTATGACGTGATCAATCCGACGCAGTATGTTTTCCATGAAGACACAGAGACATGCACGCCCGTCTATACAACCTATTCAGAGAACTACAATGAGTTCTATAAGAATGCTTTAAGCGATATTGAGAATGCCAAAACTACCCGTGAGTATCTTCTCGATTCAGAGAACCATCCGAACTGGTTTGATGCATCCTATGTATCGATGATCTCATACGATTCGCTCAATGTGGAACTGCCCGACGGCTATCTGTATTTCCTGCCTATAGTCAACTGGGGCAGATACAGGGAAGAGAACGGCCGCCTCATGATGCCACTTACGGTACGCTTAAATCACGCTGTTGCAGACGGATTCCTTGTGGCAAATATTTACCGTTTGCTTGAAAAAGAGATCACTGTATTCTGCGGGAACTGATTTTTACAGTGTCTGATCACTGTGCTTAAATAAAAACGATTCTAAGAGGTGGTTTATGAAACTACGTGCATATACAAGAGAAGATTCACCAGTCATCGCAAAATGGTTAAGAACAGAGAAGGAACTGTATCAGTGGTCAGCTGACATATACGGCTTTTTCCCGCTTCTTCCCTACAGCATCGATGACAACTATAAAGAGGCTGTGAAGTCCGGCCGTTTCATTCCGCTCACAGCCGTTGATGATGAAGGCAATATCGCAGGACATATCATTATCAGATATCCGAACGCGAATGATGACTCGTCCGTAAGGCTCGGTTTTGTCATTGTAAATCCTGATATCAGAGGCAAGGGCTACGGCAGAAAGCTGATGGAACTCGCGATTGAATATGTAAAGGCAAATCTCACTGCAACGAGAGTTGATCTCGGAGTTTTCGATAATAATCCCAAAGCCAGAAAATGCTATGAATCGGTCGGATTCAAAGACTACGGTTCACACACGATCGACACTCCTTACGGGCAGTGGAACTGCACCGATATGGAACTCTATTTATGATCCGCTCATAAGCGTGCGCTGAAGACTCAGATTGCTGTTGCGGTTTTGTACACGGTATTCCTTTGGCGTAATGCCGCAGTCTTTTTTCAGAACATTCGTGAAATAACTCTGTGAGGGAAATGCCAGCGAAGCGGATATCTCTGCTATTGAATAATCAGATGATGCAAGCATTGATTTCGCTGTCTCAAGTTTTTTGTTCAGGATATATTCACTCACAGAATAGCCTGTCTCTTTTTTGAATAATCTCGAAAAGTACGGCGCCGAAAGATTAGTCTCGGAAGCCAGTGTCTCCAAAGTGATACGTGTATGAAGGTGCTCGTAAATATAGTTGATCGCAGATTCAACAGCCTTCGATGTTATTGCGCTTTTTTGAAGGGTGAGCATCTGTCTTGTGTAGTGAATACACATCTCATTATGTATCTCGGATATCTCGTCTAACGTTGAGGCTTCGTCTGCAAGACGTATGTAGTAGTCACTCAGCGAATATGCCTCCGACTGCGAAAGACCGCCGGATATGCAAAATCTTGCAACAAGGGCTGTCGTTATTGTCATATGGTATTTCAGGTTCTGAAGAGGATTATCGGACAGGACCCCCAGACCTTTCTTCATATGGAACGGTTCTGAAAGAAGCAATCTGACTTTGCGCAGGTTGCCTGAACGGATCGTCTCATAGAAGTCCATCTCCGGAGCGAGCGGCGCTCTGAAGAATTCATACTCCCTGTGAAGGAATTCCTGGTAGGATATTTTCTTTTTCGGTGAAGGCATCGGGATCCTTTTGTGCGTACAAATCAAATATGCGTGATAATCGGGCTTTCCGATAAGCATTATAGCATGAAAACATAAAAATCAGATATGAAAAGGCAATAATGCCGCAAGGCTAATTTGTTATGTTGAGAACAGAAAGGACATATAAACAAGGAGGCAATTATGAAAAGCAAAAAACTGATCAGTTCATTACTTGCTCTTTCCATGCTTCTTCCTCTCGCTTCATGCGCACAGAAGAAGACAGAGACTCCCCAGATTGAAGGTTACAACCTTCTCTGGAGCGACGAGTTCGACGGCAAGAAGATGGATGAGACAAAGTGGAATTACGAACCGCATGAACCCGGTTGGACCAACAACGAGCTTCAGGAATACACGACTTCCACGGATAATGTTTTCGTAAGAGACGGTAAGCTCGTATTAAAGGCCATCAAGACCACAAAAGACGGCAAGGATTACTACACATCCGGCAAAGTCACAGGTCAGAACAAGACAGACTTCATGTACGGCAAAGTAGTTGTCTCCGCAAAGGTGCCTGAAGGACAGGGCTTATGGCCTGCCATCTGGATGATGCCCCAGGACGAATCCTACTACGGCCAGTGGCCCAAGTGCGGCGAGATCGACATCATGGAATCCCTCGGCAACGATACGTCCATTTCATATTCGACTATCCATTACGGTGAGCCCCACGCCGAACAGCAGGGAACGATCACCAAATCCGGCGATGAGAGCTTCTCTGCCAAATTCCACGAGTATTCTGTTGAGTGGGAACCCGGCGAGATGCGTTTCTATACGGATAACGAACTCGTCCTTACAGTTAACGACTGGTTCACCGCTGTTGAGGGCGAAGACGATAAGCCCTATCCGGCTCCTTTCAACCAACCTTTCTTCGTTCAGATGAACCTTGCAGTAGGCGGCAACTGGCCCGGCAACCCTGACGATACCACTGATTTCAACAATGCCGAATTCGAGATCGATTACGTCCGCGTATATCAGAAGCCGGCATACGACACCAATGTAACCAGACCCGAGAAGCCTTTCCGCGATGCGCTTCCTGACGGCAACTTCATCCGCAACGGAGATTTTGCAGTAGCAGAAGATCTGACAGACGACGTCGATTGGAAGTTCCTCCTTTTCAATGACGGCGTAGGCACGGCTGAGATCAAGGACGGTGAGATGATCATCACATCAACAAACTGCGGTACGGAGGAATACTCCGTCCAGCTTGTCCACCCCGATCTGCCAATGCGGAAAGGGCATTCGTATAAGATCACTTTCGACATCCGGGCAGACGAAGCGCGAAAATGTATCGTGTGTGTTTCTGCACCGAATGCCGGGTGGATCAGATACTTCCCTGACACATCGATCGATCTGACGACCGAATGGCAGACGTTTGAATTCACTTTCGACATGACCGAGAAGGACGACAACAACGGCCGTCTCGAATTCAATATGGGTAAGCACGGCGACACGGCAACGATACACATCACAAACGTCAGAGTGGAAGAGATCTGATAACAGGAACAAATATGAACTTCAGGGCTGTCTTCGTATGGAGGCAGCCCTTTTCAATTTCCTGAAATTTGCCGCTTCTTGATAAAAACACCTAACGCTTGTACAATTTATCTTTAATGGGAATAAGATAGTTTTGGGATAAGGCAGATTTTATGGGTGACAAGAGTAACAAAAAGATCAGTGAGAAAAAACTTCACAAGTACGATCACATCGACAACAATTATCTGACGTTCGATAAAGACACCGCAAACACCATGATCATATGCGGCCTTGCAACCGCTATGTCATGTCTGTTTTTCGCAATTGAACCGTTCGGCGTTATTTTTTACATTATGGCAATCCTTGAGAAGACTCAGGCATATATAAACCAGACTGTCTTTATTCTTATAATGTGCGGAATTGCCACAGTCGGAAGTCTCGCGGCATCGATTTTCGCCAAGATCAAATACCAAAAGAGCAAATGGGCCGTTGTAAACATCGTCTATATCAGCATCGTTCTGGTCATTACAGTATTAATCTCATGGTTCTTTATCTGGCTTGTTAACACTTACGGGACAGCCTGATCCGGAGGAACAGCTCTTATGGGATACATTTTCGACATCAGGAAAAAGCTCGGCCACGATCCTATAATCCTCACAGGTGCAGGCATAATCGTGGTAAACTCCAGGCGTGAGATCCTTCTTGGAAGGCGTGCGGACAACGGTTACTGGGCATACCCTGCCGGCTCAATGGAGTTGGGTGAAAGCTTTGAAGAATGTGCCAGAAGAGAGGTTATGGAAGAGACGGGGCTTTTATGCGGCGATCTCGAGCTTCTCATGATCAGGTCCGGCAAAGATACATACTACGAATATCCCAATCAGGACAAAGTCTATTTCGCAGGTCTCATCTACATCTGTTTCGATTATTCAGGCGAGATGAAGATACAGGAAGAAGAGGTCCTGGAACAGGCTTTCTTCCCTCTAGATGCCCTTCCGGAAAATCTCTCGCCGGGCACAATAGAAGTTGTCGAAAAGGCAAGAGAATACTTGACGAAGAATTAAAAACACCCCGGAACGCAATCGCTGCAGATCCGGGGGTGCTTGTTTTCATATCGGTTATCCTTGCTTGAAAAATCTCAAATCACTGTAGCTGAACCAGAAACTGCCGAAGGAAACGGCACAGGACCTGTATGCTTTTTAGTGCATGCGCCAAGCGAAAATGTCATCGAAGCAACAGACTGGTATGCGATATAATGTTTTTATCTATAAAGCGTATGGGGACCGGAAAAGATGAAGCTTTACACCGAATGTCACTGGGACGGATGGGACAGGATAGTCGATATCTATCCTGACAGGTGTAATGCGATTCCGGAATATATCAATGATGATTCCACCTATAAGATCATCATTCTGGAAAAGGGCATTCTGGAGATAACAAGTTCCGGCGAAAAGCGCGAAGTAAAGGCACCTGCCATTATCGGCCTTACACAGTACGATAAGCTCGAATGCCGTGTGATCCAGAGTATAAAGGCCTTCATCATCTTCTTTAAACCTTCAGTCATCCGTGACGAGTTCACCTACGAACGTATAGATGCAAATGAATTCGATAAAATGGGCGGAACCCTGATCTTTCAGGACTACATCCTTATAAGGCCTTTCCGCTTCTTCGATAATGTATGCGCACATGTTATTCCGATTCCCCTGAACGGTCTCAAGCGCCTGAAGGAGCTTTTCACCATTATGGAAAAGCAGCTCAAAGGACAGCGCGACGGATTCTGGCCCTGCAGGAGCAGGTCTTATCTTATAGAAATACTGCATTTCATCATCTACTCCTATGTCGAGGTAAGTCCGGAAGATCCTTACGATTCCGAACAGGATGATTTCTCGAAGATCACCGAGTATCTTAATGAGCACATTGCAGATCAGATCACACTTGAGACGGTCACAAAGAAGTTCGCTATCAACCGCAACAAGTTAAATGATCTTTTCATGAAGCAGTCGTCAATGACATGCATGAACTATCTTCTGCACCTCAGAGTCGATCTTGCAAAAGCAATGCTTATCAATACCGAACTTCCCATAAACGAGATATGTTCGCGCGTCGGATATTCCGATCAGAATTACTTTTCGAAGCTCTTCAAGCACGTCACCGGCCTGACTCCCACACAATACAGAAACAAATGATTTTGTGCAGATATTACTGAAATCTGTGCTGATATTTCTATTATCCCCTGCTCTCCCGAAAATATAATGGTGAAAAATCCCGTATATTTAAGGAGGGCCTGAAATGTTCAAAAATAAACTGTTTGCAGGAATTGCATCTTCATGCCTTTTAGCCGGCATGCTTCTTTCCGGATGCGGCGAGAAGATCCCCGAGATCAGTGATGCTGATATATATTCCCTTGTCGCCGACAACGAGATCCTGAATGTCACCATTAATCATGGTGACATCCAAAAACTGTCAGGTTCCGAATACGGCTCACAGTACACCGCTTTCGAAAAAGTAACGGTCTCCTATAAGCCCGACGACCTGTCAGGTATGCTTCCGCAGAAGGTCACCAAAGAGATGACTTTCTGCTACGACGGAGGAAACGGTGCCTGGGATTATATCGGCGAGGCTCTGACTTCCTGTGAAGCCGACAGCACAAAACTCCCCGGAACAAGCTGGGTATGCACTTCTCTTTCAGAAGAAGATATCTCTGCTTTATTCGGTGACGAAGTTCCTTCAGGAGATACAGGTTCTTTGTATTTCCGCTTCATGAAAAAGATGGGCCTTTTCGCATTCAATCTTACTAATGAAAACAACACTCCTTCCGAAAGATATTTCGGTACAGTCGGAACAGCTCTGAAGGCTGTCTGGACAGGCGCTTCAGGCAACATCGAAAAGAATATCAACATCTACGAAGGATCCGTCACAAATGCGGGCGACCTGTATCTCGTACTTGAGACAGAACACGGCAGTGCAAAGATAAATCTCAAGACAGATGCAGTTCAGGTAACAGAGCTGGAATACGATGAGGCAGTCGGCAAGGAAATCGACAGATCGAAGGTCTATATGGATTCACTCCCTGTTTTCACCGTGACAACAACAAGCATCGAGAACGGTGAATGGAAGCAGTCCTGCGGTCTTAAGGAAGGCAATCTGTCACCCGAGCTTTCATGGGAACCCGTAGAGGGCGCCGCAAAATATGCCGTTATCATGCTCGATACGACTACAACAAACTGGCTCAGCTGGTATGTGATCACCGATAAGACACATCTTGATGAAGGTGAATACACCGACCAGTCGGTCTATGTCGGCCCCTACCCTGCTGAGACCCATACATACGAACTCTATGTCGTTGCTCTCAAGGACGACCCTCAGGATCTTAGTTTCCGCATTGATGACACAGGCGGAGACATCCACCAGAAACTTGATTTTCTCAACACTGCAGCAGACGGCAGCACCGGCAACGTCATAGCATACGGCAACATAACAGCACCATATACATCACCTGAGTTATACTATGGTTACAGGTAATACTTTGAAGGAGATGTAACCCGTGAAAAAAGCCATTTCCCTGATCCTTTGCGGAGCTCTGTTCCTGGCATTTGCAGGCTGTTCCGATACCGGCACTTCTCAAAGTCTGCAGGCATCTGAAACATCAGCAGAAGTTACCGCCGCGACATCCGATACTCCGGCAGACAACAGTGACGATAAGTATGTCAGCGCTTATTCCGCGTTTAAAGTCACCTCTGAGAGCCTCGAAGACGGCAAATGGGTCGAAACATGTGCGAACATCGCAGAAGGCGGAAACGCCTCTCCACAGCTTTCCTGGGAGCCTGTAGAAGGCGCAACGGTATATGTCATTTACATGGTCGATATGAATACCAATAATTTCCTTCACTGGAAGTCAGACGGTGTTACGGAGACAACCTTGCCTCAGGGCTGGGCATCCTCTGCCGACTACATCGGACCCTATCCGCCGTCCGGAAGCACACATCAGTACAACATCTATGTTTTCGCGCTCAGGGCACCTGTCGAAAGGGCAAAGGGCAGCATCAATTCACAGGCATTAAAGCTACAGGAATTCATGGAAGGACTTGATACTGACAAAGACGGCAACACCGGCAACATCATCGCCGTCGGAAAGATCTGCGGGAACTACACCGCAAAGTAAAATACTTCACGGCGGACTTCCCGCAACTGGCATTTGATTACTTAATACCTGCCGGATCACGAAAAGAACGATCCGGCAGCTTACGTCATTCTCATGGTGGTCAACACCTATCTGCAATGTTGTTTAACTGCTACTTTATTTGAGCCTGACATTTGATATACTTACTACGGAATTACTCTGAAAAGAGAATAAGGTTAGATTAGAGGTGTAGATATGGAAGGCGCAAAAATCGCATCCGTTTTTGGTATTGTATTTCTGATAGCAGCTCTTCTGATGATAGCAGGAGGCGTTCTGCTCATCGTTTTTTCCATACTTAAGACGATCAGGGGAGAGAAAAGGATCGGAAGGATCGTAGGCGGAGGAATACTTACATTCTTCGGACTAATTGGTTTTATTTATGGAATTATGTTCCTGATCTTGGGATCTGTGGCTAATTCCCAGGCTATGGATCAGAACACGCTGTCAATGATGGCGAAGACCGTTTCCGCGCTTACAAACAAAGAATCCGAACAACTCGCAGATCTGTGTGCAAAAGAAAGCTATTCCGGTGACGAGATCAGCTGGAATGACACCATAGAACTCTTCGAATATATCGACGGTGATGTCAGAGCTGTATCCAATGAGGTATATGGCACTGCTTTTCAAAACGACACAACAAATATCACTTTCAAATATATTGTCTATACAAAAGATGGCGACGAATATGTGATCATGATGGACTGCATCACAGAAGGTGATGATGAATATGTCGGAATCCAGCATATAAAAATGAGTGAAGACGGAGATAAGATCTGTGAGTACGGCGCAAAACCGAAGCTCAGCTGATCTTTCTGACACCGGTTTTGAAGGAGACTATATGGAACTGTTAAGATTGCCTTATGATCTTACTGTCTGCAAAGTGGCTGACATGACAGCCGTTGATCTGAAATGGGATTTCTTTTTTCTCGGCAAGACTGACGAAGAGATCTCTCTGGTGTGCAGGACTGCTGATACTCCTGCTGATACAACCGAGCGTGAGGACGGCTGGAAAGGCTTCCGTATTCAGGGTGTTCTCGATTTCTCGCTGATCGGCATCCTCTCAAAGATCTCAACGGTCCTTGCAGAGAACAGGATCGGGATCTTCGCGGTATCCACTTACAACACAGACTATGTTCTCGTCAAAGAAGAGAATTTTGAACGCGCCATAAACGCTTTGAAAGAAGCCGGATACACTGTTGTCTGAACAAAATAACCCATATGGGAAAAAAGAACTGCCCCGATGAAGAGACAGCTCTTTTACTTGGAATTTCTCAAATGTTCATTTCCCGCTTCCTACTACCATTAAAAGATTAGCATGCAAGGAAGCAGGACAAAAGATGACAAATTATATACTTTATCCCGTTAAAGTACAGAATCGAATACTCAATCGGCATCAATAAAGACAACACTATACATATCCCTGATCGGAACCGCTTCACCGTCTGTAAAAATGATCCTGTTGCCATACTTATCTATCACCCTTGCATTACCGATCTTGGAACTGTATCTTCCGCCTTCTTTTTTGCTGTCACGGATAAAAAAAGTGACACGGATCTTAGGGCGGTCTTTGATCTTATCAGAGAGTTCCTGAAGCTGACGGTTCAGTTCGTTTATCTCGTCCTGCTCCATCTCGCGTCTGCTGTCTGTAAGACGGGCTGTCTCCTCAACAGCATCCTCATATCCGACAAGAGCTGCAAAAGGAGAGAACTGCGCTGCCCTGTCATGTACCGGCATAGGCGGAAGATCCGGATACTGAGGTCTTGAACAATTTCTGATATCCCCGTAATCTCTCATGCCCTGTGCCCGCCTATCTGTCCGTTTCTTTCGATCGCCGTGCCGCCCTTATTAAGGTTCTTTGCCTTTACTACGGCATTCTTTCCGTACTTGTGCTTTAATTCCAGCATAGCTTCCTGAAGAGCTCTTTCCTTGGCAAGTTTCTTCTCATCGGCTTTCCTGTCTTCGTCATTCCTGTCCAGGTCAAAGATGCTCATCTGCTCGTATTTGCCCTGCTCCGGAGCATCCTCTTCACTTATCACATTGCACGCAGCAATTCCTATCCGCCTCGAAAGAAGCTTGCTGTCTGCAATGGCATCAAAAAGCCTCATGACAGCTTCCGTAATGTTCTTCGTGGAAGAAGTATGTCTCTCGAGATTGATCGTTCCGTGCGCATGCTTCGGCACTTCCCTGCCGTAGTAATCCACCACGATCTCACCCTGATACGTGCCGCCTGCAAGACTCTCCCTGTCGTAACCGATAGACAGGACGAGCTGGTTCGTGACCATGCCCTTCTCGACCAGGTCGAGAGATAATGTATCAGCCATCTCCCATGTGATAAGCCTTGTCGTCTCATAGTCTGTCGGCTCCTTTAATACCTGGCCTGTGGAGATGCTGTTGTTGTCCGGACTGTACTCTTTGACATCCGCTATTGAAGTCGGCTCTATGCCCCATGCATGGTCTATCAGGAGCTCGGCATTCTTGCCGAGGATCTTGTAGAGCTGCCCTATGTGCTGACGGTTAAGTGAGCATCTTGCTATATCGCCCATAGTGTAGAGACCGAGCTTTTCGATCCTGGCGGCCGTACCCCTGCCGACTCTCCAGAAGTCGGTGAGCGGTACATGGTCCCACAGCTTTTCTTTGTAAGATTCTTCGGTAAGCTCTGCCACCCTGACGCCGTCGTTATCGGCAGGAATATGCTTGGCAACGATATCCATGGCGACCTTGCAGAGGAACATGTTGGGACCGATTCCGGCTGTTGCCGTGATTCCGGTGGTCTGAAGAACATCCTTTATGAGCATCCTCGCAAAATCGTGCGCGTCCACGTGGTAAAGCTCAAGATAGTCCGTCGCATCGATGAACACTTCATCGACCGAATAAGCAAAGATATCTTCAGGCGCAACATACTTGAGATAGATACCGTAGATCTTCGCACTTATCTTCATGTACTTGGACATCTGAGGGGGCGCGATGATGAAGTCGACTGCATAGTCCGGATGGCTCTGAAGTTCGATATTCCAGTAACTCTTCTTAACCAGCTTTCTGTCAGGAGTCTTATAACGCCGCTCGTTATTCACCTGTTCAACACGCTGATTGACCTCGAAAAGTCTGGCTCTTCCGGGAATTCCGTAACTCTTAAGTGACGGCGAAACGGCCAGACAGATTGTCTTATCGGTCCTGGTGGGATCTGCAACAACAAGATTCACGCCCAAAGGGTCAAGCTTCCTCTCCACGCACTCAACGCTTGCGTAGAAAGACTTAAGATCGATGGCGACGTACACCTTATCCATAATCCTGCTGCTCCGGTAATTAATTACAGTTTAAGTCTATCAGAACAGAGGTTCGGTTAGTGGGACAAAATAGTGAAGGAATCTCGGCCAATGCCCGCTTTGTATCGTTGTATATTTTTCAGGGCATGAAAGTTCTCTTTTTGGGAACAAAAATAATTTACTATTTTCGATCTTGCAATTGTATAATCTCTAACATCGGGTTCCGGGGGGCATAATAATCTAAAACACTATGGAACCTTTATGTTTGAAAGGGGTTATGAGATGAAGAAAACAAGAATCCTTACAGCAGTAATGGCAATCGTTATGGTTGTTGCTGTTTTCACAGGCTGTAAGAAAGAACCGGCTGCACCTTGGCAGGAACAGGCCAAGACACTTGTAGCAGCACAGATGGATGACACAAACGTAGGTAAGTTCGTTATCGACGGAGTATCTTTCGATTTCCCGATGCCGGTATCAGATCTTCTGAATCACGGCTGGACGTTCGAATATGATACAACCGGCTCAACTGTTGTTCAGCCTTACACATGGCATACAAGCTACATTAATCTCAAAAGTGCCGATAACAAGAGCATCGAGATCGCTGTCTATAACAACACTAATTCTGCCGTAGAGATCTCAGCGGCAACTGTCGGTGAAGTACGCGTCAGCAATCTCACAGGCAAATCCATGATCTCCGGCAGAATCGATTTTTACGGAACAACTTTTGATGCCAACGGCAAACTCGGCGACCACGCTGCAGCAGGCTTTGAGCTTGTCCCCGATGATCTTGGAAGAGACAATGTCTTCACCAAGGAATTCGTCGGCAGCAACGGGAAAAACTGTACGGCTACATTCTTTTTCAATGAATACAACGGGAATATCGTTTTGGGCGAAGTCAAATATGAGTGCTCATTCAAGATCTCATATGTGGATGCAGCTTCCGGAATGATCATTGCAGTTACAAAAAATGATCCTTCCGCAGTCACAGATCTCGACGGCACGATCAACAGTGACGGTTTTGTCAAAGAGATGCGCCAGCTTGTCGCTGAAAGCTTCGTATATGCACTTGGCTTTGACTTCGAAACTCTCACTGACGAGCAGTATGAGCAGGTCTATGCGATAATGGACGCCGTATATGCACATACTCAGTTCTCTGTTCAGGATAAGGGCTACAACACACTCATCGCCTTCAACGCACCCACAAATATAGAAGAGGTCATGGAATCTGCATTTGAGGCGGCTTCTGAGGAATACGAAGGTGATCTGGACGAGTGCATGTCCGATCCGGAATATCTCTCGCTCGTTCTTGCAAATTTCAACACTGATGCTTTCGAGTTCATGCCCGGAAGAGATGTTCTCGTAACAAATGACGATTTTGCCAACGGCATAATAACCGCACTTTTCTACATGCTTGGCTTTGCCGAGTAATGTAAAGCAGTTTAAGTAACCAGACTCAAAAAGAAGGGCTGTCTCAAATAAATGAGGCAGCCCTTTATAAAAAGTTGATCTTTCTATTCAGACGATCTTTGAGATATCCTTGATCTTGTTGCCGATCTTCTCTGCCGGATCGTTCAGCCCGTCAATCAGAATCTCACCCAGCCCTTTTGTACCATTCTTACGAAGTTCAGCAATGACATCGGGAGAATGGAAATACTTGCTTACAAATTTAACAGCTTCCTCAATGCCTCCAGAAATGATTAGGACATCAACGACTCCGCAAAATGCATCTACGCGTTCTTTCGAATTGATCCCGATGCCATATCCTATGCCGCCGTCAACATTATCGAGATCATCAAGCCCAAGTTCGGTGATTCCGCTTTCGTTCTCAAGATCTTTGATCTTCTTTTTCGCATCTTTACTCATGAACTGTTCCCCTTTGACAGATTTGGTTTAATCAGAGATTATCGTTTGCCTTGACTGCGGGATTTTCCTTATCGTCAGGAAGTCCTGCCTTGACGCCCTCAGTGAAGCTGTGTCTGCCTACACCGGGAAAGACATTTTTGGCAGTTGTCTTATTGATAAGATCAGGCTTTGCGGGAGTGAAAACCGGCTTTGTGCCGCCTGTTACTTCTTTAATATCATTCAGATTGAGTTCTTTCTTATCCATTTTTGTGTCCTCCTTTGGTGGATCTCATGCCTTTATTATCTTTGGAAAACAGCAACAAAACAATGAACAAATTCAATTCCGATTATCGTTTAAGCAACACATCATATGCGAAGTGTCAATTAAGAGTATAATTCATTAAAAGAACTGTCCGGAGCTCATAACTTGGTTAATGAAGACATTCTCAAAAATGACCGTGAATCAATAAGATTCAGGAGAAATTCCAACAATCTCGTTGTCCTTGGAACGGGTGTGATTCTGTTTGGATTCTGGGGCATAATCAAGATCGCAATGAACTTTATTTTCGGGATCGAACTCTTTACCGAGGCAGATATTGAGGAACTCGGTGAAGACGGTATGGTCATTACACTGATCATCCTGATAATCATTATGGCTGTTGATGTACTCCTGAGACTTCACACGGGACTTCGTGCGCGCAAAGAAGGTGCAGGCGGAAAAGTCAGTGCCTCATATGTAGTCATAAGTGTTTTCCTTATCATCGGATCTGTTTTATCTGTGGCTATCGTCATAGAAAGCATATTTTCTTTAGAAGAGGATGCCATCGACAGTTTTCTGTCGTTTTTCATGGAACTCACATCACTTGCGCTCACGATCGAATTGTTTATATCAGCAATAAGCGTCAGAAAATATAAGAAAAAACTCGAGAGGGGGAAGTAGTCTTGCAGGCGGATTTTCACTACTATGCAACATACTGTGCTGCTGTACTTGCGGGCTATTCTCACCGTGACGCGCTCGCTTTGTGCTACAGCGACCAGATGGTCGACTGCTGCACCAAACTCTTCCTGAAGTCTGTCTCCGCTTCCGTGCATGCCGCAACGAGCCAGTCACAGGCCGAACTCGTTGACATGAAGACGGATATAACCGGCCTTCAGGACATCACAAGGATCTGGGCATCATTCCATTTCCTGCCGAAAGATCTTTATGCCAAAGTTCCCTTCTCGACGAAAACTTACCGAAGCAAATACCGTCTCATCTGCGGTCCGAACGGCCCGCTTGTAGCTGACACTGTGGAACTTGCCAAAGGCGGAAGTCTTCAGGCGGCCGGCATTGCGATGCATGTTCTGGCAGACACATGGGCACACTATAATTTCGCCGGAACACCCTCGCTCGTTATCAACAATACAGACAATAACTTTTTCGAGATAACGGATGACGGATCTGTCAGGCCGGTAACATTCAAGCACAGTCCGGGTGCTTCAGACGACATCGGAAACGCTGTCTTCAACAGCACGTTGTTCAACCTGAGCGAATATTCGATCCTCAATCTCGGACATGGTCACGCAGGTCATCTTCCCGACTACAGCTACATTCGCTATAAGTACATGCCCGCGTGGGACAACTACCGCGAGTGCCTTAAAGACAATCCCTCCGATTATTTCAAGGCATTCGGTCAGATGGTATATGCGCTTAAATATCTTAAAGGAACCGTCGGTGTTTTCGAACTCGACAGATATGACACCGAGTCCGTGCAGCCCTATGAGAACAGAATCATGTCGATCCTTACCAAGAGACAGGAAGATGCATCTTCGGACTGGAAAGCATTCGGTGAGGAACTCTCCGGAGAAGTTATTCCCGATTTCGATGTCAACGCTTATGTTGATGCATATAAGAATGCCCTTCCCGAATACCGTGACAGCACGTTCCTCGGAAGGTTCATAATCGCAGCCATGTCACAGAAGAGCATGGTCACGAATAAGATATACAAGTCAGGCAACATGCTCGCCGGATTCTCGATCGATTACAGCAAGAAAGGCTTCAGGGGAATCAGAGATTACATGAAGCTTGTCAAAAACAGTAAGAGGAAGAGCGCATGAGTAAAACAAGACGTGTCTTTAACATCATATACGCTGTTCTTACGATCCAGGGTGCTCTGATCCTGATGCTCGTACCTGACATTGCTTTCGAACTGATCGGAATATCAGTCGGTATCATGCTCGCTTACTACGGACTGAAATATATCGTTTACTACCTGACACATGCCAATCATATGGTCGGCGGCAAGCGCATTCTGCTCATAGGTCTCCTTCTTTTCGACTTCGGAATCTTCGCGACTGTCCTGTACGATTCGGCACAGGTGATCCTCGTCATCTATGTTGTTTCCGTACATCTGGTTGCATCGATAATCAACTTTGTAAGGGCCTACGGTAACAGGAAGGATCATAATCCGGGCTGGGCTATCGATCTCGCACAGGGCATAGGCAATGTGGCACAGGTCGTACTCTGCCTCATATTCATCAAATATGTTGAGATTCCGGTCTTTATCTACTGTTCAGGTGAGATCTATTCGGCAATACTGAAGATCATCGCATCCTGCAAAAAGACAGCTATCGTTTACGTTCAGTAACCGGATATCAGGCTTTATCATTGGCAACGATTATAATGCCTCCAAAATACTCCGGCTTGCCGTCTTTATCGAACAGGACAAAACCTCTTGTCGTGAGCAATACGTATGTGCCGTCAGCCTTTTTGGCACGGTAATAGAAGTGAGATACTTTGCCTTCTTTGTTAAGAACTTCATTGACAGCTTTGTTGCAGGCTTCAGCATCATCGGGATGTACGCGCTTCTGCCAAATGCTGTCTGCATGATACATGTATTCTGATTCAAGACCGAAGTCTTTGACCAGAGACAGTGACCATCTTGAGAAATCGTAGCGCATATCATTGAGATAGATATATCCGCCGTCAGATCTATAAACTCCCTGGTCCTTGCGCATGACTTCTAATCATTTCCTTTTAATATATTTCGATTATAACATGCGCTTTTTTATCTATCAGTTAACAGTTTGTAACGTGCTCATTGGACCATTTCCGACCGCGAAAAGAATTACAGGCAATTACAGGCAAAGACAAAGGCTGTCCCGCTTGCGGTCGGAACAGCCTTCCTGCTAAAAGGAGTTATTTATGACACAAGAGATTACTTTGCTTTTCCCTGGTTGGCAACTGCATCCATCTTTGCTTTCAGTGCTTCCTGATCGCCAAGATAGTAGTGCCTGATCACTTTGAAATCATCGTCGAACTCATATACGAGCGGAACTGCCGTAGGTATATTTACGCCGGTGATCTCATCGGAAGACATATTGTCAAAGTATTTGACCAATGCTCTGAGTGAATTGCCGTGAGCTGCAATTATTACTCTCTTTCCTGCTTTCATCTCAGGCTTTATTGTCTCTTCAAAATACGGAACAACTCGCTCTATCGTGGTCTCAAGGCTTTCATTCTTCGGAAGGAATTTCGGATCCACATCCCTGTACATTGCCTGCTTAGTTGCAGATCTCTCATCAGAGTCGTCAAGCTCCGGCGGTTTTACATCAAAGGATCTTCTCCAGATCTTAACCTGATCCTCACCATACTTTTGCGCAGTCTCGGATTTGTTAAGTCCCTGAAGCGCACCGTAATGACGCTCATTGAGCTTCCATGATTTGACTACCGGAAGCCATGCCCTGTCCATCTCATCCAGAGCGATATTCAATGTGTGTATCGCTCTCTTGAGATAAGACGTGTAGCAGACATCAAAGTCGTAACCTTCCTCCTTCAATGTCTTACCGGCATTTTTTGCTTCTTCTCTTCCTTTATCGCTTAAGTCGACATCCATCCAGCCTGTGAATAAGTTGAGCTTATTCCACTCACTTTCACCATGTCTTACAAGTACGAGCTTCATCATGATCTTATACCTCAGACCAAAGCTGCGCCTAAAGCTTTGCATGCTGCTACTGCACTGTCATCAGGAGCATCATTAGCTGTTACAGACTCAGTTGCAAGAACCGCACCTGCTGCCTTGCATCTGTCTTCCCAGTCTCTCATCCACTGACCGTCACCCCAGCCGTATGAACCGAACAGAGCGATCTTCTTATCCTTCAATGAAGACTCGATCCCTGTGAACATAGGATCAAATTCGCCTTCTTCAAGAACTTCAGCACCCATTGCAGGGCAGCCGAATGCGATAGCATCAAACTCTGCTACCTTGGAGGAATCAAACTGTGAGGAGGTAAGAACAACTGCTTCGCTGCCTGCATCCCTGATGCCCTGTTCAACAGCCTTTGCCATTGCTTCCGTATTACCTGTTCCGCTCCAATATACAACTGCTACTTTACTCATAAAAAGTACCTCATCTTTATTTATTAACAGCACTCAAACAACAAGCTGTTCGAGTGTTCTGCCCGATCTAAGCATCCGCCCGTACTCTTCTGTACACTTCTTATATCTGTCGAAAATGCGGAGGGCGCCTTCCGCATCCGAATACACCTTCCAGTAACCGACAGCACAGAATCCTTCGTTCGGGTTATTGATAAATCCGTCCACGTCCGTCGGCGGATAACCCAGGAACAGTCCGATCTCGTGAGGAAAAACAGGAGATGACTTAACTCTTCTCGCGAGATCGACAACGCACCTGTCAGAACTGTTTATCTGATAACCGAATCTTTCGAGAATACATTTCGCCTTCGGATCACGAAGATCCCTGTCGAGCATTTCCGGTCTGTAAAGATAGATCAGGGCATATGTCTCGCAAACTTTAAGAGGAATAATCCTTATGCCCTTTTTCCTCATGGACCTGTTTAATGCCGTAATGTCTTGTCTTAGATCATCAGAAGGTAAATGCATTGTGAAAAGACTTCCGGTCTTTATTCCTGCCAAAGTCGGAGCGCAGTATCTTACCAGTTGATAATCAGACATTTCTTTCTCCTTTTCGGTTAGCCACCGCTAACTCTATCATGACAAACCCACCTTGTCAATCTGGTATTTTTCGTAACGAATGCCTGATTATAAACCCTTATGCAAAAGTGATTGACATCGGTAAAAACCGTGTGGTATATTCATTCAGGTTAGCAACTGCTAACTGTTGAATAAATCATGTCGTTCCGTCCGGGGGTCCGGTCCTTGCATAAGCCTCCGGGCGGATATGTGATTAGACGAAAGGAATTATTATGACTGAATTGATCATCAAAAACGTAATCGGAAGAGAGATATTAGACTCCAGAGGCAACCCCACTGTCGAAGCTGAAGTAACACTTATTGACGGCACGACTGCAACAGGCTGCGCACCGAGCGGTGCATCCACAGGAGAATTCGAAGCATTGGAACTCCGTGACGGAGACAAGTCAAGATATCTCGGCAAAGGCGTTACAAAGGCTGTAAACAATATCAATACAACAATCGCTGATGTGATCATCGGCATGGATGCTTTTGATACTTATGCTGTTGATAAGGCAATGATCGAGGCAGACGGCACAAAGGATAAGTCCAATCTCGGTGCCAATGCTATTCTCGCAGTTTCTATCGCTACAGCAAGAGCAGCTGCCAAGGCCCTTGATATTCCTCTTTACAGATTCCTGGGCGGCGCAAATGCAAACAGACTTCCAGTTCCTATGATGAATATCTTGAACGGCGGTGCACATGCTGACAGCGCTGTTGATACACAGGAATTCATGGTTATGCCTGTAGGTGCTCCTTCATTCAAGGAAGGACTCAGATGGTGTGCTGAGGTTTTCCATTCATTAAAGAAACTTCTCAAAGATATGGGTGATGTCACAGCCGTTGGTGACGAAGGCGGCTTTGCTCCCAACAGCCTTAAAAGCGACGAAGAGGCAATCGAGAAGATCCTCGAAGCTATCAAGGCAGCAGGTTATGAGCCCGGCAAGGATTTCATGATCGCCATGGATGCCGCATCTTCCGAGTGGAAGAGTGAGAAAGGCAAAGGCTTCTACAAGCAGCCCAAGTCCGGTAAGGAATTCACATCAGATGAGCTTATCGCACATTGGGAATCTCTCGTTGATAAGTATCCTATCATCTCTATCGAAGACGGACTCGATGAGGAAGACTGGGAAGGCTGGCAGAAGATGACAGCAAAGATCGGAAGCAAGGTACAGCTCGTAGGCGACGATCTTTTCGTAACAAACACAGAAAGACTCGCCAAGGGAATCGAACTCGGTGCAGGCAACTCGATCCTTATCAAGCTCAACCAGATCGGTTCTGTATCAGAGACTCTTGAAGCTATTAAGATGGCTCACGCAGCAGGCTATACGGCAATCTCTTCACATCGTTCCGGTGAGACAGCAGATACAACTATCGCAGATCTTGCTGTTGCTCTTAACACATGCCAGATAAAGACAGGTGCTCCTTCAAGAAGTGAACGTGTTGCAAAATACAATCAGCTTCTCCGCATTGAAGAGCAGTTAGGTGATGCAGCCATTTATCCTCAGATGAAAGCATTCCACATCAAAAAGTAAACCTACCTCCTCTGTAAAACATAAAAATAACCCGGCTCTGTCCCCCTTTTGAGCCGGGTTATTTTAATGATCTGTTTTGTTATTTACTTGCCGTTGTTTTTTCTGTGCTTTTTCAATGCCTTAAATGTCTTGTCGCTTATTACATGCTCGATACGGCACGCATCCTCTTCGGCAGTCTTCATATCAACACCTAATTCCATGAGAACTTCGGTAATGACAACGTGTCTTTCATAGATCTTTTTCGCGATCTTAAGTCCTTCGTCCAGAAGTGTGATATGACCCTTTTCGTCAATGGAAATATAATTACCTGTTTTGAGCAGTCCCATCGCTCTGCTTACGCTCGGCTTGGAAACACCGAGATAGTTGGCTACATCCAAAGATCTTACAGGCGCACCCTTCTTGCTAAGAACTAATATAGATTCAAGATACATTTCGCCGGATTCCTGCATAGTCATGTGACCTCCATAAAAGATATTTTATTTTACCATTAACAACAGCACCCGTGTGAACTATTTGAATTTGTGCATTATAGTGTATTTTTTATTTTCTATGATTTCGCCCTATATAAAAAGCAAAAAAATATAGTGCAAATCCTTATTTTCGAGAATTTGCACTATAGTAAAAACTCATTTTTAGTTTACGCGAGTCTGGCTGCAGATCTCTTCATCACCTTCTGCGCTAATTTCATACCGCCGAATGCAACAGGAATCACCAGGATCAATGCGATTACAAGTCCGGGTGTATTATTTATTACCGTCTCCATCTTTTCCGCATAACCCTCAGGCATTATCTCCACAGCTTCAGCAAGTGAATCTGCTGAGTCTGTCCACCAGTGGATCGTGTATGAATAGAACGAGAATGCAAAAGGAATAAAGCTCCATATAACGCCCTTGAGCGTATCGTATTTGAAGATGGCTCTTAATACTTCTGCTGCTATCGTAAGGCCTAACATCATTACCACAAAAGGTACGTTTCCCTCACCTGCGATACATGCGATTATCAAAGCAAATCCATTCAAAGCACAGGCCGCTCCGAAAAATCTCATGTTCGATGCAGTATAAAGATAGATAAACGCGAACAAAACCGGCAACAATGTGCCCACATACGCATAACAGGCAGGATGGATAAGTCCGGTCGTCGATCCTAAAACGAACAGCAGGAGATAGATCACTGCGGAGACGATGATTCCTAAGATTGCTCTTTTCTTCATAATAAAACCTCTTTCTAATAATTTGGTTAGTCATCGCTTACTCATATTGTAAAATTAAAGCCTGATAGATCAGGCCAATTTTATCCTTATTAAATTCCCAGTATTCTCTTGAGACCTGTGATACAGAACTCAGATGCGAGCTGTGTCTGCCTTAAAGTCTCTTCTTCTGTATTACCTTCCAAGAAACTGTCGAAAACAGTATCAACGACAAATCTGCTTATGTTCTTTATCAAGCCTTCTGAGATGTTCTCCGGCTTTTTCATGAACGACTTGCAGCCTTCGAGAAACTTCACCGTCAATTCGCTTTCCTTTGCAGCTATCTTATCCTGAAGGTTCTCATATTCCGTTCCGGCTCCTGCCGTAAGTATCAGTCTGAACGCATCCGCATTTTCATATACGTAATGGATCATGATGCTGTCAGACTCAAATGAATGCTTGAGAATGGCTTCAAATTCTTTTTCAGATCTTATCTTCTTATATCCGCTGCTGTCTTCCTCATACATATTTATTAGACCTGACAAAACAGGATCAACAAGTTTTCCGAAAAGATCTTCCTTGCTTTCAAAGTGGGAATAAAAAGCACCGTTCGTTACGCCTGCGTCTTTGCAGATCTGCCGGATCGACGCTCCGGAAAATCCGTTCCTGATAAATCCGGACATTGCACTTTTGAGTATCAGTTCATGTGTTTTTTCAAAGTCGTATCCCATGGTACTAAGATCATCTCTTTGTTTAATTTATTACTCTGTAATATTACGCCGTAATATATCACGTGTCAACCTTGAAATTACGCATTTTCAGCCAATTACGCATTATTTCCTATTGATTTGGTAGGTTTTTGGGTGTATTATATGAACATGCCATAAAAAAACCAAGTGATCTGGCGTATCGAACACCTTTTGTAGCTCCGCAGGTTGTCACGTACTTCCTCAAATCTGTTTCCTGCGGACGGTACGCGGAAGATCTCCAGTTACAGTCAGTAACTTCACTAATAAGGGTTTGTCTCAAAAATGAGGCAACCCTTATTTACTTATCATTATCCGCTACGCGATCTGCCAGTTTTCCGCCATCTTTCTGATCTTAACGAATCCTGCATACTTGCCGTCAAGAGCCAGTAATTCCTCATGCTTTCCTCTTTCAGCAATACGGCCGTCATCTACTACAAGTATCTGATCAGCTGCTTCGATCGTTGCAAGTCTGTGCGCGATTATGATTACAGTCTTACCTTTTGAGAGTTCTGTCAGCGCTCCCTGTATCAGATGCTCGTTTTCTGGATCGATACTCGCAGTGGACTCATCAAGGATAATGATCGGAGAATCTTTCAGTATTGCTCTTGCAATCGATATTCTCTGCTTCTGGCCGCCGGAAAGAGTGCCGCCGCCTTCGCCGATGACGGTATCATATCCGTCCGGCAATTCCATGATGAAATCATGACAGCGCGCCTTCTTGGCCGCTTCTATCATTTCCTCTTCCGATACGTTTTCCCTGCCGAAGCAGATATTCGCACGGATAGTATCATTAAACAGATACACATTCTGGAATACCATGGAGATATTTCTGAGGAGGCTGTCGAGGCTGTACTCCCTCACATCTGTTCCGCCTACAGTAACGCTGCCGCCTGAAACATCATAGAAGCGTGCGATCAGATTGCAGATGGTTGTCTTTCCGCTTCCCGAAGGACCTACGATAGCAGTGGTTGAGCCTTGCGGGATCGTGAATGAAACGTCCTTAAGGACCTTTCTGTCTTCTGTGGTATGAGCATTGTAATAAGAGAAATCAACATTCGAGAACCCGATATCGAAATTCTCCGGCGTTATATCTTTTCCTTCCGCATCCAGAAGATTTGTATCAGAGAACATCTCCATCTGGTCGAATGCGTTATTGATAACAGACAAAACGTGAGCGCTGTCCGCAATAGGTTCTACGGAATTGAACACTGACATCGATAAGAACGATACTATGAGCACTATTGAAAGGTCCAGTCTGCCTGCAAGGCCCGCATACATAACCGCAATGATCATCCATACGCTTGCCGCTTTAAGTGCAAAGATATGAAGACAGTTATAAGGAATAAATCCCCACTCGATCTTTAATGCGATTCTTTTCGCTCTTGCACAGGCATCAGTAAAATCTTTTACAGAAGCTCCTGCCATTCCGAACGACTTTACCACAGGCAAACCCCTTGTGTATTCCAGAGCTGCTCTTGTCAGTCTTTCATTCTCCTCGTTTAAAACCTTTGTATTATCGGCGCTGTGCTTCGATATCATCAGCAGGAAGATAAACGAGACAAGAACACCGCCCAAAGCGATCAGTGCACATTCCGGTACGTTAATAATCAGGAACAGCAATATGCAGATAAAATTAAGATACCCTCCGATAAAATTATCGACCATTCGGATTCCCATGTTTTCCAAAGTTGCGAGACCTGTTGTTATGGCATTAAGTATCGTGCCGGTATCATTGGTCTGGAAGTAACCGAGTGATACACGTTTTAAAGCCTCTCCTATCTTAAGACGGTCTCTTGCCACCAGTTCATAACCGATCTTCTCGTGGCAGCGCGCCTTAAGGTAGTCGAAAAGGAATCTTGCCAATACCATCATTGTGATGATCACCAGGCTCTTTAAAGCCAGCGTCGGATCTATCCCATTTCCTTTTCTGATGCTTTCAATGATCTTTCCAATCACATATCCTGCATAGCCTATGGGAGCAGCCACTGCCCATGAAGAAAAGAACGAGAATACGAATCCTGTGAACAAACTTTTCTTAAATCCGCCGCACCAGTCTATTATCCTTTTGATTGTCCTGAACATCTCTTACGCCTCCTTCACATTACCTGCTGCCCAGTTTCTGGCACCAATGTGAGCCTGCCACATTCTGTTATAGAGCGGCGATCTTTCCATCAGTTCCTCCTGCGTTCCCATGTCTTCAATACGGCCGTCGTTTAATACAACTATACGGTCAGCATTTTTGATCGTGGACAGTCTGTGCGCTATTACAAGCAGTGTCTTTCCATTTGTAAGATTTGCGATCGATTCCTGAAGCTTTGTCTCATTCTCGGGATCTGTAAAAGCCGTCGCTTCATCGAGTATTACTATAGGTGCATCTTTAAGCATCATGCGTGCGATCGCGATTCTCTGTCTTTCACCTCCGGAGAGTCGCTTTCCTGCCTCTCCAGCCGATGTATCGTATCCATCGGGCAGCTTTTGAATAAACTCATCGCAACATGCAGCTTTAGCAGCGAGCATTACTTCTTCATCAGATGCATCCGGTCTTCCAAGCCTGATATTTTCCTTTATTGATCTCGAAAAAAGGAAGTTGTCCTGAGTTACAAAACTTACGATATCTGCCAGCGACTCGACCTTCATGTCTTTTATGTCTATACCGCCGATCTTTATGCTTCCGCTGCTTACATCCCAGAATCGGGCGATCAGTTTTGCAACAGTGGATTTACCGCCTCCGGAAGGACCTACAAGAGCGGTAAAGCTTCCTTCCGGAATATTAAGATCTATTCCGTGAAGCACTTCGCCTTGGCTCTCATCGTAGGTGAAATGCACATCCTTCATCTCAACCGAAAACTCAGAAGGAATCTTCTCGCTTTCAGGTTCAGGAAGGCTCTTAATATCCAAAAACTTCTTAACCTCTAAGACCGTATACTGCATCTGCCTCAGGCCGTTGGAAAACACCTCTATCTTTGCCATGCTGATAACCATGGACATGGCGAGCATTACGCTTAATGCCATTTCAGATACCGTCATGCTTCCGTTATTGACCAGCAGGATGCTCACCGGTATCACTCCGAGCAATGTTGCGGGCATAAATGCAAATGCCAGCTTCATTGTGACCCACGTCGACTTCATCCACTCGATGACAAAGTTCCTGTAATCACATATGGACTTTGCAAATTTCTCATAGCTTGTGCCTGTTTTACCAAAAGCCTTAATAACCTCTATGCCTTCGACATATTCAACGATCATGCTGCTCATGCCGGCATTTGCTTTCTGATATTTCTCCATGTTCTTTCCGCTCAGTTTATATGTGAGCATCATGAATATCAGTCCTACAGGAAACGCTGCAAGAGCAGCAAGCGCCACACGAATATCGATCAAAGCCAAAGCGACAAAACACACTACCGGAAGCAGGATATGACCTGCACCTTCCGGAACGACATGCGCCAGCGGAGGCTCGATATCTTCTATCTTATCGATGATCACATTTTTGATCTCTCCTATCGAATGTGAGTACACCTCACCAAGAGGAGCCTTTAAAAATGTGTCCGCTACCTTTAGCCTTAATCCTTCCAGCACGTTGAATGCCACATAGTGTGATATGCCTGTTGATATTCCGAAGCAGACCACTTTCAACAAATAAGCAAAAAGCGCTGCAAGACCTGAATTTAATACAAAAGGCTTATCAAGATTTCCGGCTATATACCGGTCCAGCATCATATAAACAAAATAATAAGGGACAAGTCCTGCGATCAAACTCACCATCGAAAAAATCACTGATATCCCAAGCTTGCCTCCGCTTCCCTTCACGTAAGAAAGAAGAGTGCCAAACCATCTTTTTTCCTCTTTTGAAACTTCACCGTTCATTTTTATCTCCGTCCTTTTCTTTTGTTAACAACAAGCTTCATCTGTTAACTAACCCCTAAAATGAGTCTCACCGCCAGGTTCAATTCAGAACCGGACGGTGAGTGTCATTTTGAACATTGTATTTATACTTAACTATCCATCAGCTGTTTCCATCCCGGAAGGAAGAATCCTTCAAGAGTTCCAAGTGCCCCTACCGCTTCTTTATACGGATAGTTGTGAATAACAGGTTCAAAGAGGGCCGTGATATATGCTGACAACAAAAGATGCAGTTGCTTCTTTGTTATGTCAGGAACTTTTACTCCGGCCTTCTTCAGCTCTTTGAGATATGAGATAAATCTGTCCTGAGCCAGTTCAGTCATATCATGAAGGAAGTTCTCATACTTAGTGCCTTTTGATTTTGCAATAAGTAAATGATAGTCCTCCATATTCGGGTAAATGATCTCTTTCATCATATCGATATAAGAATCATGCCAGACGATCTTCCCCGTCTTTCTGACTTCCTTCTCATAGCTGTTAATGTGGTTATTTGCCCATGCCATCAGCTTCTCCTCTGAAGGAGATACCAGTTGATAGAATAGATCTTCCTTGTCCTTGCAATGGCGGTAGATCCCTGCAGCAGTCATGCCACAGCGGTCTGCGATACTTCGCATGGATGCTTTCTCATAGCCTTTCTCAAGGAATTCCTCCTTGGCGGCAGCCATTATCTTAATGTGATTCTCTGTCTTATCTCTTGGCATAGAAATATCTGCTTCATATGTTTTTGCTAACAGCGTTAGCTAACGCACATAAAATAACACTCACGCCGTCTTGTTGTCAACAGTTATTTTATGATCATTAACTTTTATTTGACGGCTATTACACAGATCCAGGGCTTGCCGTCAAAGTGATTTGAAGTAACTGAAGAAAAACCTGCCGCCTTAAGTGCTGATCTGATCTGCTCTACCGTATAACACTTCATACCGTCAATGATCTTCTCGTATTTAATGCTGGTTTCATCTGTTCCGTCAGACTCATTTACTATCAGGAAAACACCGCCGGCCTTCAGAACTTTAAAAACTTCTTTGAAGCACTTTTCGAGACCGGGCCAGAAATATATGGTCTCAAATGCCGTGGCCAGATCGTAGGTGTCAGCAGGAAACCTCAAATTTGAGACATCTCCCTGCTTTACGTACATCTGTCCTTGGCTTATAAGCTTCTTGTTATATTCAGCTGCTTTATCGACAGATACTATTGTTCATTTATCATGTCTGTTTCTTCATGGTAATAAGGAGTCCAGCAAAATGAATTATGCTTCCGATGCTTATCCATCCGGTCGATATTGCATATACAACAGGATAATTGCCGATGATCTTAACAAGAGCTACAAAGATCATCCCTGAGAGGATCGAGAAGATCCAGCACCACTTAGGATAAGGTGTCAGACCCTTTGCGAAAGCAATGATCTGTGTTATTGCGGCAGTCAGAAAAAACGGAAAAAACACCGTCATTACCGGAAGCAGAAAACATCCTGCAAATTTAAGTGTACCGTCTATGGCAATAGAAGGATCAACAGCATATAAAGCCTTCAGATGATAGATAACAGAACAGCACATAACATGGGTAAGAGGGCCGAATGCAGTCATTCCGATGAGTCCCGCCCTGTATATGTGCGCATATCTCTCCGACTTGCTCCTGATAAGCCTGTAAACTCCGAAGTAACATAATGTCTCGACAGTTATTCCGATAAGACCTAATATTGATGACCAAACGATCCTGGAATCTGATACCGTAAGATATCTTGAGAAATACTGTTCAAGGCCGGTAAGCGATTCATCCGGAACGCCCCAGCCGAGCACCATATCACCAATAAGAGCGATCAGTGCAGCAATGATCCCGAGTTTAAAAAGATGAGCTGCTCTTGCCATATCAGGTGTGTTATTTGTCTCATTATGCTTATCCATATCTTATTCACCTCTTATTCTTCCCTGCTGACGATAAACCCGTTTTCATCACGCACAGCACTGTACTTATCCGCTAGCGGATTCTTATCTCCAACGACAAGATAATCGCAGACAGAACTGTTGCCGCAGGTACCCTTTCTTATGAGCGTTCCGTGGATCTGACTTATTCCCCAGTAGTCACTGTTACAAAGGAGAGGAAGAACATGAAGGAGCCCGTGAGATTTTGCGAACTCGGCATTCGGGCACTGCGTAAAGCTGTAACTTGCCGCATGATTTACCTTGTCATAAGGAGCATCCACATTAATAAATCCGGCAGGATATTTCAGAGCATCTTTCCTGTCTCTGTTTCCGCTCTTGCGGAAGACTTTATCTATGAGCCACATGTCACGCGGGCGGTTAAGATCGAAGATCTTTCCAAGTTTTTTAAATGGTGACATGAACATCTCGCAGACCATGTCCTGAAGTTCAGAGATTGGCGGCTGATCCGGCAATGCAGGATATAATGCAAAAACAAGGAGGCCGCCGTAGATCGCCCTGCTGTGACCATTTTTCGAGCCGCCGTAATCAGGGCATGTCTTAAGGTATTCATTGTAGTTATTGGTGACTTTTTGCCAGATGATATCTGCTTCATCTCCATAACGGGAATGAAGCCATTTCCTGACATTCTTTCTGTATGACAGTTTTTCCAATTGAATGTGTTCCATGCTCTACCTCATAGATAATATGAAATGACCTCACATTTGTAGCAACGTGGATTTGCCTATATGCTTAAAGTTGCAAACAAAAGCTATGGGATTTACCACATACAAAGGAGGTCACAATGAAAAGAATACTAAAAATAG
>Ga0326512_10000205_pt1 | contig 51595 bp, 86 predicted proteins | sample 1_2617_0518_D_FD_203652 | JGI IMG/M metagenome (GOLD analysis project Ga0326512, IMG submission 203652) | Bovine rumen microbial communities from UC Davis, California, United States - 1_2617_0518 | ecosystem: Host-associated > Mammals > Digestive system > Stomach > Rumen | place: USA...
CTTTCATCGTTGTAATCGCACCAGATAAGCCACTGTTCCCACATTTTGCTGTTTGCAAGGTCAGCCGCTTTATCTGTCCTATCTTCCAAGCTTTCTTTTCTCGCGTTTCTGCGTTCGTCAAGCGTTTTCGCAAGCTGTACGAATAGTGTTCCTTCTTCCGGTTCGCGCTCTGTGAAAATCTTCTTTATATTCAGCGGAGGCAAGTCATATCCTTCTTCTTCATAACCTAAGTCTTTAGGGCTATTGAAATAGATCGCCCATGTAGCAAACCATTCCCAAAACTTATTAACGCCAGCTTTCTTCAAGCGCCATTTTGACGTATCGCCGCTGTCGTGGATAAAGTACGTTGCAAGCATTTCTGCACGGCTCATAATGCCGAGGAATTCACAGCTTGTACCAATCTCCGTGTAATCGTTCGGCGCTATCGTCGCGGTGCATAACAGCCTGTACGGAGTCTTACAGAACATATCCGTAAGAATCTGCTGATACTTGCCAGTGAACGATTTCAAGATTGACGATTCATCCAGACACACACCAACAAAAGCCGCGCTGTCAAAGTGTTCTATCATTTCATAGTTTGTGATATTGATACCGTTGATAACATCTTCTTGCTTGCGGCAGACGTTGACGGCACATATCTCAAACTTCTGAGCTTCACGCTGCGTCTGATTCACAACTGACAGCGGCGAAACAATCAGTACAGGCTTGTTAGTCTGCTTGTGTACGGCATTGCACCACTCCAACAGCATTAGCGTCTTTCCAGTTCCGCATCCGGTCAAGATAGCACACTTGCCTTTTTTGCAAGCCCATGTGATTATGTCTTTCTGATAGTCAAAAGCATACGGAGTAATCGAATCGCGGTCTATGTCGAAACCACACGCTTCCGCTCTCATTTCCTTTGTTTTCAGAAATTCTTCATACGTCACCGCTCCCGCCCCCTGTCCGTTTTTTCTTCCTGCTCTTCAATCAATTTGATTGCCTGCGTCCTGCTGATATTCCCGACATTGAGAATAGGCTTGCCGTCTGCCGTCGTGATCTTGAGATTATAGAGGCCGGTTTTTACCCGTGTTAGCTCATTGACAAGCTCAACCATTTTGTTTTCCCCCTGTTTTTTCAGTAAGGTACATAGCGCATACACAGCCCTTGTCAAACACGCCCGCGATTTTTCCGCTCTGCACAGCGATCAGAAACGTGTCTTTTTCATCGATGCTGTCAGCCTCGATGTTGATAAAGCTATCGGCGTGATTCAGCACAACAATACAGCGTTTCATGTGCCGCTCCGGTTCCCCGTGAGTTCCGTGCAAAAGCGCCAAAAGGTAGCACGGACATCGGTAAAGACGTTTTTCTTTTTCGGCTTGCGTGAAAAGCCTTGCAAATGGTTAAATTTTATGCTATTTTTATCTTGCATTGTCCATTCCCTTCTATAAGCCGCCCCCGGTTTTAGCCACGCCGGGGACGGTTTTTTATTTTCCTGCTGCGCTTACTTGATGTCCACGACGTGGTATCTGCCGTAGCCGCTGGTTCTGCCGCTGCCAATTCCCAAACCAAAACCGGCATAATCGATGATTGTTGCGATTTCGGAAATGCTGTAGACATGCTCGGTGTAGCTGATGGGGATTTCCGCTTTCCAGCCCTGGAAATGATTCAGGCGGCAAGTGACCGGGGAGCCGCGCTTCGGAGTCATGAGGCGGGTATCGACAAAATGATTTGCAAAGGTGATCGGGACAAGGCCACGAGGGGCTACGATGTTCACGGCGTTATCAAACTTGGTGCTGTACTTGTCAATTTCATTGCGGCAAACTGCCTGTCCCCAGCTCTTTTTCAGACCGAAAGCCGTAATGCAAGGCGCGTTGTTCTTGAGCATGTCATAGAACATTTCTTCGGTGCATTCCTCGTTTGTGCTCTCACAAGGAACACCATCCCTCCAGTGCATGGATGTGATAATCTGCTCCCAGCGGTTGCTATGCTGCGCTTCCCACAAAGCCTGCGCCTTGCGGTCATCAGCAATAAGCGCTCTCTCGTTGGAAGCGTTCATCTTGTTCAGAACAAGGTCGCCGTCGCCTTCGATCACGATGATGGCGTGATTGACCTTTGCTTTCTGAATCACGATCTCCTGAGTTTCCGTCTGTTTCTCTTTCTTGGTAGCCATTGTGTTTTCCTCCTGTTTTTTTGTTTTTGGGGGCTTGAAAGCCCTGCGAAGGAATGAATTGTTGTGTTCTGAAAAGAGATGTGTTGTTCTTTTGTCGAGTTGTTTGTTCTGTCATGCAAGCTGCATGAAGGAACTGTTTCATTCCTTCGCACGGCGTTCAAACCGTGCGCTTTTGAATTGTCGTGATGGGTCTTGAAATCTGCTGTTTTGTTCTGTTATGTTATGTCGTGTTTCGAGCCAAGCTCGGAGAAGGATTAAAACTCATTCAAGTGTTTTGTTTTATACTGCTCTGTGATGTTTTTTGCGGTACTCTTCTTTTGTCTGAATGAAGGTTTAACCCTTCTCCCAGCTTGGCTGGGAGCCGATTTTCACGACGCTGCTTGCTTGAATCTCACGGCCTTGCAGGAGGTCAGCAACCGTGGAGCCGGGTGGAGATCGGCGATTTTACGCCGCGCAAATGGTGTAGCCTGCCGCCATCCGCGATATTAAGAAGTGTCAGAAGGGACACTTTCGGGCGCAAGGCCCTGTGAAAGGCTGATAACCTGTATTGATGTGTCATGAGTTATCGTTTCATGATCTGCGCTGTCATAGGTTGTATTCCTGTTTTATCTTTGATTCTAAAGTGTTCGGTGAAGGTTCAGCCCTTCACACGGCCTTACAGCCGTGCGCGTTGATTTGTGTTATCGTGGTGTCTCTTGTAATCTGCTGTTCTATATTTCTCTGTTCTGTGTTTGAGCCATCGGCTCTGCGAAAGGCTGACATGTGCTGTTTTGTTATGTTCTGTTCTGTAATGTTCTTGTATTGCGGTGTGTTTTTCTGTCCCGTCTTTGAAGAACCATTCAGCCCTTCGCAGATCCGAAGCTCCGCGATTAAAATGTCGTGTTGTTTCCTATCGTTTCGTCTGTTTGCCTGTAATGTCCGTTGATGTTATGAGTTGCTTTTGAAGCTCGGCGCTTCGCAGAAGGTTTATCTTCTAAGGTGACATGTTTTGTATTGCAATATGGTCTTTTGACGTTTTTTGTCCTTTGGTGTACTTAATTATCATGTCGTTTACTTGATTTATCGTAAACTTTCCTTTGAGGGATAAACCCTCTGCGAAACGCCGTCTTCTGTAATGAGCTCTTCTGATGTGTTACATTGTGTTCAATTCTGTCCTTTAGTTGCCTTTGGTTCGCCATACGGCGCTCCGGCAAGAGCATGTAGTGAGTTGATTTGTGGTGTTTTCTGCTGATTTGTCATGTAATGCCGTTTCATTTCATGTTCTTGTCCTGTGCTTTTCAAGGGCGTACATGCCCTTGCTGGAACGCCGTGTTCTATAGTGCAATGTCTTGATCTGATCTGTTTTTTGGTTAGGTGTCATGTAGTGTGTTTGTGCTGTTCCAAACAGCACCGTCAAAGGATCCTGTCCTGAAGTATGGTTTTCTGTCCTGTTCTTTTTTATGTTGTTTCGATGAATAGTGATCTTGGGCCGAAGCCCTTGACGGTGCTGTCTGATATGTGATGTCCTTTATTGATCTTTTCTATGGTTTTGTGTTATTTCATATTTCGCGCCGTGGGCGCGGTCATGACTTGAGGTTTTCTGTTTTGTGATGTGGTGTAATGTTCTTTCCTGTTCTTTTATGTGTTTTTTCTCATTTTTGGCTTTCTCAAGCCATGACCGCGCCCACGGCTGAATATCACGGGAACTGCGAAATTAACCAATCAAGCTCCTGCAAGCTCTGATATTTCCGCTTGAAGCTTTGCAGCGCGGCATAAGCCTCTTGAAGAAGCGCCTGGTATTCGTCTTGCCGCTTGAACACTTGCGTCAGCGGCCTGTAGCCGCAACCGTCGATTTTGTGAAAGGTTCTGACCTCCGGCTCGTTCTCTTTTACTTCCTCACGCTTGATTACCAGACAGCCAACAACATTTCGCGCTTCCTGAATCCAGCATTTTTGAGCCGCCTTGTTAACGTCCCATGTAAAGCACTTGTGCAGCTCGGACTTTTCGTCTTTTGCCCGCTCCACAATCTGCTCCGCCGTGGCGCTCTCGCCAATAGCCGCAATCTCGTCTGCGACTGTCTGTGCGTCCACGCCCTTGTACAGAACCTCTCCGATCTTGCTCCACTTTGATGTTACATTGTCCATTTTTTTACCCTCAATTATTTGGCTTCTGTGTACTTGCCCTCGTGAAACTTGATCGTCCCGAATGACATCCGAGCCTTGCACTCGCCAAACTCATCATCATGGGCGAAAGGGTCAACCTCTTCCGCCTCGACCGTTTCAAGCCGGGGCTTGTCCTGAGCCTGTAACCACCGGCACAGATCGCCCGCGCCACGGACGAACCCATATCCCGCGAGAGCCGCCAGCAGGACGTAAAACGCCCGAATTTCGATTTTGTAAGCGCCCGCCAGAATCACGGCCAGCATAGCCGCCATAACAAGCGTTACAAATACGGATTTGTTTCTGTTCATTGTGCTTCCTTCCTTTCGCCTGTTTACAGGCGTTTTGTTTTAAGATAGCCGCGATCCAAAATATCGCTTATTTCTACTTGTGTTCGCCGCTTTTCGTAGATTACGCTACACTCGGCGCGGTGCTGTTTGAATTTCTCACAATGCGCCCCGCATCCTGGATAGCGCCCCGGACAATCACGCGGGCATACGGTTTTGACGGTCATGGTGCTACACTCCGTAAAACCTCAACGGCCTGTTTAATCAGATCCGCTTTGCGGCGATAGTCACTTTTGAACGGTTTAACCGTTAACTCCGCCAAATAGCTAAAGCGGGCGACTTCCTCAGTCAGGCAATCTATCATCTCCTGCATTGTTTCCCTCCGTTATGCGAGCGTTCATCCCGCAAAATTGCATGTTTACGATTCCTGTTGCGCCGTGCCGGTTTTTGTCAACAATCACTTGCAAATCTTGGCTTTCCCACGGCTTTGGCTTGTCTTCTTCTTTTGCGTAAGCCGCCGGGCGAAACAGCAAACTCACAACGTCACTGTCCTCTTCAATCGCGCCGCTGTCACGCAGATCAGCCATTGTAGGCCGCTTATCAATCCTGCCCTCACTTTGTCTGTTGAGCTGGCAAAGGGCGATAATCGGGATTTTGAGCGATAGCGCAAGCTGTTTCAGGCGGTGTGCGGTGTCGGTCATGATATCGTATCTACTGCCTGTGATACGCGGTCTGACAAGTCCCATGTGGTCAACAATAATCAGATCAAGCCCGTCAATGCACCTTGCCTCGCGCTCTATGTCATCAATCGTTGACGGCACATCCCGGATGTAAAACTGGAGCTTTGACAGTTCGTCAAAAGCATTTGACAATCTCGCCCAGCTCTTATCATCCTGCCCGCGCATCCCGTCATAGATACGCGAACGGCTGATACCGGATTTACTTGCAAGGCGGCACGACCACAATTGCACAAGCGGCATTTCCAGGCTGATATACAGGACTTTCCCACCGTGAGCGGCTATGTTGTCGCCAATTGTGAGGGCGATTGTTGACTTGCCTGTGCCCGGTCTTGCTGCTATGGTAATCAGCCCGCCCATTACAAGCCCGCCAGAAAGCTGCTTGTCAAGGCTTGCGAATCCGGTTGAAAGGAACGTCCGCGCTTCCCCGGCGGCTACTGCGTTGATGTAGTCCATAACGTAGTTTGCCGCGTCCATTGGAGCCATAACATTACCGCCGCCGTCTCTGAGGATGTCTTGTAGCTTTGCAATTGCCTCAGCAGGGGACAGCTCACCGCTTGCGATTGCTGTGCCTATCTCACGCCCGCGCCGCTTCTGTGCGTCCTCATGGATAATGCGGGCGGTAGCTTCGACATTGGCGCTTGTGACGTAAAGCCGCATCAAATCCGCGCAATATTCCGTTGTCACGGCGCGGCCTTGCTTGACTGTCTCAGCCTGTATCAGCGCCGCATTGCAAGCCGCTCCGCTTGCTGTCAGGCTTGACGCGGCTGCATAGATCGCCCGCGCCGCCTCGTTTTGAAAATCGCCCTCTGTGACAATCCCGCGCACCGCTGCAAGCGTCTCCGTTGGGTACATGAGAATACACCCGGCAAGGTCATTCTCTGCGAGGGCTATTTGTCTCTCATCGCTTGTCATAGCCTGGTATCGTCCTCATATCCTGCCATTGCCCGGAACCTTCCGGCCACTCCACCATGTATCGGAGGTCATAGCTTTCAGACTGCTTCAGCTTTTGCGGCTGTGATTGCTGTTTTTTGGCTAAATCATGCCGTTGTTCCGCTTCCAAAACAGCCTCCATATTTTTCAGCCCGTCGCGTTCGTAGCTTTGCAAAATGCCTCGAATGTACCGAAAATCCAGTTTCCGAGAATCAAGAGCAATGCCAAAAGCATGTAATACAACGTCAGCTCCCAAACTTGCAGTATAGCTTTTTAAGTCCTCAATGCACATTTGGGATGGCGTCGGGTTTATCCTGTCGAGGAAAAATGACATAACTTTCGCAAGCTCAGGATCGTTGCTGCGGCTGCTTCGGCTTGATTCCTGCGCGCTCGTGTTGGTTTTTGCTTCTTGGTTGGTTTCGGATTCCGTATTCGTATTCGGATTGGATTGGATTGGATTACGGGAACATTTGCTTGCATCTGCTTGCAGTTGCTTGCAGTTGCTTGCAGATGTTTGTAATTGTCCGTCAGGCGCTGGATATTTGCTCTTTTTCGCACGAACAGTCTGATGCCGGTCCCATGTATTCATCTGCAAGAAGGGTTTCCCGCCTACTTCGTAGAGAGTTACCAGTTCAGCAGAGGTCAACGCCCGGAGGGCATCTTCCATTTGGTTGGCGCGAATGTCTTTGAGAGGAAATAGTTTTGAAGCAAGAATTTTTGGCCTTGCGTCACAGCGCCCGTAATCGTCACAATTTACTATAAGCCGATAAAATACGGTTTCGTGAAAAGCGGATAATTGGTCTATGCTGTCGCTTGTGCAAATGGATTCTTTGATGATCCTGTTCGGCAACAGCCTCGCCTACTTTCCGATCTTATCCAGTATCGCGGCGATTGCCGGAAAGTTGCGGCCTGTGCGCTTGATGCTATACGGCGATTTATCAAGATTGCGAACTGTCATGTCATCGCCGATAACAGCAAGGCTTAATTTGTCAACGTAAAGGACAATGTACTTCCTTCCGCTTGCCCCTGAGATTTCATCCCCGACGTGAAACTCAGAAGAATCAAACGTCTTGACCACCGCGTAATCTTCCGGCGCGTCCTGCGCTTCATCCTCGCCGCCAAGAAACGCCTTGAAAGCGGCGGCGTGATACTCAGCTGGGACTCCGTTCAATGCTTTTGCAAGGTCGGCGCATCCTTCCTCGCCGAGCGCCCCGTTATGGAGCGCATCGGTCATCAGCGCGAGAAACTGTTGAATGTCGCTCATGTTTTCCTCCCTTCATAATCAAAATGGCAATTCGCCGCCCGCATCATCGGAAAGATCGTGAAACGTGTTTCCATCCGGCGCGGGCTGATTGTTTGTCGCCGTTACGGGCGGAGTAATACGCGCCTGGTATGTCTCACTCTTTTTGATAAGCTCCGCAATCCACGCGGGCATATCCTCCACGCGCTCCAGCGGGTCGGTATCAAGGTCGAACACGACGGGCGGCTCCGAAAGCGCCTGTTTTGCCATGCCCTTCGGCAGCTTGACGACGCTCTGAATGTTGGCGTAGGTCTTCTCCCCGTTCTTGCTGTGGATGATCGTCAACAAGCAGGACGCGCCGACAATGTTCTTGAGGTCGAACGCCTTGAGTTCTTCGGGAGTGAAATCCCGCCCGCGCCATGATGCAAGGTCTTTGCGGAGATTGCTTTTTTCGCTGAGGTTAGCTGTGTAGCGCTTAGACAAAACGCGCGGCTTCATCTCTCCTTCAATCTCAATGGTTTCGTCGGGCAGCTCCCACCCGATTAAAACCTTGCGCTGAGATTTTTTGTAGACTTCGGAATACTGCATACCGAGGTCAATCAGCATTGAGCACACGCCGAGGTGCGTCCCCTCTTCAACCGGGGCAATGCTGGGGGCAGATTCGCCATTTACTGTCAGACTCATTTTCTTTTACTCCTTTTCAGTTAAATTTAATGGAAAACTTTTCAGGATTTTCGACTGCTTTTACACCTTCGACCACTTCACCCGTGCTTGCGATTGTCACCGCGCCGCTTTCGGTATCGCCGGTCAACAACTTTTTCAGATCGCCCCAACGCGGGGCAACGGTTACTTTTACAAGGTCTTCCCGCCCGTTTTCATTCAGCCACTTTGCAAGGGCTTCGGCGTTCGCTTCATACTCGACGCCAGCCTTACGGCGAACAAGCTTTCCAGACAGCAGTTGATAGCTGTCCTGCGTCTTGGTGCTCTTGCACGGGACGCGCCGCATGTAATCTGCAAGGGCGGCTTTGAGAAAACCAGTGTCACGCTCCAACTGGTAATCAAAGTATTTGCGGCGCTCGTCAAGCTTTTCCTGCTCTTTGTCAGCAAGCGCAATCAGGCGCGTGTGTTCGTCTTCGGCTTCCTTGATTCGCTTGAGCGCCCATTCCGCCAAATCATCATCAAGGATGACAAAGGGTTGCTTTTCCTCTTCCGGTTCTGGATATTGCGGGAATTGCGTGTTGTCCATAGTTCCCTCCTGTTTGTTTAATCTGGGTCATAAACCGCGAACGGTTTGCCAGGTTCGTCATCGTCCTGCATCCAGGGCGGATAGCCAGTCCGCTCCATGCAAGCGATGATGGGGTCATCGGGGATAAGCTGCATTACATCACCCCCACGGCTTGCACCGCCCGTTCATAGCTGGCCTGGTCGGCGCGGAAATGATCTTGCAGCGCCGCGCCCATGCGCCGGACGCACTGTGCGCCAAAATCGGCTTGTTCATCCGCTGTCAGCTCCTCAAAGCGGCGGTAACCGTCGCCGGATGGGATGAAGAGGCGGATTTTTAAGGGCTTGTTTTTCATTGCTTGCGTCCTCGGTACTTATAAAAATCTCGCTCTGATTTGAAAATGATTTTGTTGTTACACCAGCGCTGCAAATCTCGGATTTCTCGCGGTGCTGTCGGCTTGTTGTAGATCATCACATAAGGGTCATAGCCGAGGTCTCGTAAGGTGTAAATTCGATAAAGATTTTCTTCCATCGTGCTGTTGTAATTGGTAAGGCAGTAGACCATCCCAATATTGGACTTGCGCCGAAAACCTTTCGCAAAGTTGCGAAATTTACCTTCAAGATCGTCTTTCGGGTTATCCCACGCAAAATGCAGAGTGCGCAAACGCATTTGATTGATGTCTGCTATATCCGCATCATTCAGGAGCCGAATATCAAGCCCCTGCGTAAAGTCAAGCATAGCGCCGGTCTCTCTGTATTGCTGGAATAGATCGCGCTTTTCTCGGCAAGCTGTGATGTTAGGGTCAAGTACTCGGATTTCGTCTTTGCCTAAACCCGGCCTCCAAAAATCGCTTACGTTTGCAACCTTGACGGCGCATCTTCCTTCTTTTGCGGCGACATGGCAAAATGAACACCCACGCGGGCATCCCCGGCTTGTCATACTTACGGCAAAAGGAAATTGCGGGTATATGCTGTAATCCGGGAACATCTGTTCGACTTCCGGCGGAAGCTGAGTGTTTTTGCTCTGGTCAAAGTGTTCCTTGCCGTCTTCCCCCAGACTAATACAGTACCCCGTGCCGCCCTTAATGACCTTATCCGCGTTCATCGGCTCTGGTATGTCCTTGCTGTAAGCATCCGAGAAAATCTTCGACATATAGACCACATCGTAGTGTTCAAAGTCTGTCCACCACCATTCCACAGTATCACCATGCGCTTTGTGATATGCTGAGATTCGCATTAAAGCAAGGTTCGGGAAATTGTGTCCGTCTACGTCAATCAGGCCGATTTTCATTGCCTTTACTGCGCGGCATTGGTGGCCTCCTCATCCTTTCGGAGCAGCTCTTCGACGGGGCAACCGAGAAAAGCCGCAAGACTGATAAGCTTGCCGATCTCAGGGTTACACCACCCGCCTTCCCACTGATACACCGCCGAGGGAGTAACGTGCATAATGTCAGCTACTTCCTTTACGGTTCTGCCCGCTTTCTCACGGGCGCTCTTGATGCTCATTTGTTTCCTCCCTTCTTTAAGGTCTTATAGTGATTTGTCAATAGGAAAAATCACTTTTTTACAGTGTAACTGTAAAAAATCGCCGTTGCTCTCATCGGCTATTAAAGTAACGCTTGACAATGGGGCGAGTTTTTACTAAAATAGGAATTGCCACATCCACATATTTTTTCAAAGCCCGCACCATTGGGGGCTGGCGGTAGCTTTGCCCTTTTTCAAGCTATGCTAATAATATTACTAATTTTAGCAAAAGTCAAGTGAAGTGTTGCTAAATTTAGTAATACTGTTATATTGCACAAAACGCCCCCTGCTGTTTTAGCGTATCTTATCAAAAATGGCGGAGGGGTAACTATGGACATATTCAGCGGTAGAATCAGGCCGCTTTTTGACAGCACCGGGCTTTCAGATAAAGAAATCGCCGCCGAATTAGGTATCCCGGTAAAGCTTATTTATAATTGGAATAATGGCGTAAAGTCTTATAATAAGTATTTTGATAAGATTGCAAATTATTTCCATGTTTCGGTTGAATATCTCAAGGGTGAGTCAGACGATAAAAACCCGCCCCCGGTAGGGGACGGGCTGGATGCTGAATTTTTGAAGTTAATGGCAAAGCTTACAGATCAGGAGCGGGATTTGGTGGGCGCTTTTGCACAAGGTCTCTTGCAAAATCGCAAACCATAGCTTTTTCCGCGTCTGTCAGTTGGTCAAAGATTGCTTTTACTTCTTCGATGGTCATTGTTTATAACTCCTTTTTGTTTTCGGCTGTCGCCGTGTTTATAGCGTACCAAAAACAGACGGGAGATTTTGTAAAAAATAGGAGGTAACAAATGGGCGGCGGTTTTAAGGTCGGCGCGGCCTACATCCGCGTGAGCACGGTAGAACAGACTGAGCTTTCCCCGGCGTCACAGCTTAAAACAATCCGGGACTATGCCAAAAATCATGGCTACATTATCCCGGATGAATACATCTTTCAGGATGATGGTATCAGCGGCAAGAGCGCGGACAAGCGCCCTGCGTTCCGGCTTATGATCGCTACGGCAAAGGAAGCGGAAAAACCGTTTGACGCTATTTTTGTCTGGAAATTCTCCCGATTCGCCCGCAATCAGGAAGAGGCCATCATGTATAAAAACCTCCTGCGGAAAAAGGGCGTGGAGGTCGTGTCCATCTCCGAGCCATCCAATGATTCGCCGTTTTCATCCCTCATTGAACGGATTATTGAATGGATGGACGAATATTATCTAATCAATCTGGCCGGGGAAGTCCGGCGCGGGATGAAAGAAAAAGCGTCCCGTGGCGAACCAACGGGACGCTGTGCGTTTGGGTATCGGGTGGAAAACAAGTGCCTTGTGCCGACGGATGATGCCGCCATCGTGCGCATGATCTTTGAGCAGTACGCGGCGGGGAAGGGCGTTTTCTCGATTGTTACTGGGCTGAATGATTCCGGCCTGAAAATAAGGGGAAAGCCGTTTGCAAAAAATAGTGTGCAATATCTGCTCAATAATCCAACCTATATCGGCAAGATTCGATGGGAAGAGGATGGACACTTAAAGTATAACCGGGCATCCTATATCCCGGCACTTGACGAGCTGCCAGACGGCAAACATCAACCGATTATCAGCCGGGAGCTATGGGACGCGGTGCAAGAGCGGCTGAAAAATTCCCGGCAGGAAATTCGCTACGCCCGTGCGGGGCATGATGTCTATATGCTCAAAGGTCTTTGTCGCTGCTCCGCTTGCGGAAACACGCTTGTCAAGGTCACGCAAGGCCCGAGCCGTGCGCCCGCTTTGCAATGTTGCGGTTACGGCCGGGGCGCTTGCCGGGTATCGCACTATATCCCCATACACAACGCCGACGCCGCTGTTATCGCCGCGCTTGAGATGGTGATAGCGTCAAGCGCGTACAAATTCACGCCAAAAACGCCGCCCAAGAGCGTCCAGGCGCAAGACTGGGATAAACTTATAGCCGCAGAAAAGACGCGCCTGAGCCGCGCAAAAGAGGCTTATTTGGGCAGTGTCCTGTCACTGGAAGAGTACGCGGAGATCAAGGCGGCAGCGGGCGACAGTATCACAAAGCTGGAAGCGGCGCGATACAAGGACAGCAGCACGGCGGCGGTTGACGTGGCGGCATACTCGGCGCGGGTGCTGCAAGTGCTGGATGTCGTCCGGGCGGACGGCGTGAGCGGCGAGGCAAAAAACCAGGCGCTTCGGTCGATCATTGACAAGATCGTTTTTAACAAGGCGGGCGGCACGTTCGACTTTTTCTTTTTGCCTTAGTTATATCTTTTGTAGATTTGGCTTACCGATTCTTCAAAAGATATACAAGCGGACGCAAAAAAGCGCCCGCTTGATTTTTGAATACATTTGTGTTCAATTCTCCCTCTTTTCGCCGTCAGCGCAGAACCAGTCAGCACGAGTCGCAGTCCATACCATTGGACAGAAATGTCCATACTCTTTCCCACAGTTAGGCGCCCAGCTCATGTCCCAATGTTTGCAGTGCAAGCACAGCACTACAGGCTGCACGTCGGCGGCGGGAACTCCCGCAATGACGCGCTCTGCGGCTCTATGGTATCTATGCGCATCATCGGTCATGACGCTGTCAAGGTTACGCTCCAGCGCTTCGGCGGACAATGCTTCTATCGCCGCCTTGCGGCTTATGTATTCATCCATTGTTTTCCCTCCTGTTCCATGCTTTGGCTGCTTCTGCAAGAGATTTAACAAAGTAGCCGTCAAAGTCAATCGGCTCTTTTGCGCCACACTGAGGCGCCAAATCTCCCTTGTGATAGAAATGATACATGTTGTCATAAGAAGAATATGTAAGATGCACTTCGCTCCCGCAAAACGGGCACGGTTTAAGTTCCATCGTTTTCCCTCCTGTCCCTCTCCATTGCCTCATCAATGGCGCGCTTTATAAAGCCGTTGACAGTCTCGCCCTGGGCGGCGGCGTGAGCTTTGATCTTCTCGCGGTTGCCCTTTGGAACCGCAATAGATATGCGGTCAAGGTTCTTTTCGTCCCATCGACGATTGCTTTCTTTTTTCTTTTCGGTGTATTTCTGTACCATAACGGCCTCCTTTCTGCCTTTTATTATAATTGATTCGCTGATAATTTAACAAGTGCAACATTGCACAAAAAGCACTTAATAATCTTGTGCAATTCTTAGCACTTATTATGTGTAATTTTTCTTGACTAATAACTTATTAAGTGCTATATTATAACCATAGAAAATAAAACAAACGGAGGTAAACAACATGAAAACCACTAAGGAAATGAAAGCGGCAGTTGAAAAAATGCTCAAGCTCTACGAAGAGAGTGAACGCCTGGAAGAGATCGACGAGGCCGCAAGCGACAAAACTTATGAAGAAGCCCACGCGCTGTGTGTGGAAATCACCGAGACGATTGTCAAAGTCACGCACGGAATGATCGACAAGGCCACGGCGCGGGCAATGGTTCTCAGGACGCCGGAAAAGCTCATTGCAATCTGCGAGAAGTTCTAAACAACCGGGGCGGGCAACCGCCCCACCGAAAAAGGGAGGATTTGAAAATGGAAAACAAACTTGAGACACTTCAGATTGCAGAAGAAGAAGCTTTTTACAGATACATTCGCAACAAAACAGAAGAAAACAAGAAAGCTCATGATGAAGCAAAAGCGGCTTTGATTTCTTTCGCAAAAGAGAACGGCATAATTTAACGCCTGTCTGATGAGAGCTGGACGGCAACCAGCCGAAACCCCGCGAGGGGTCACAGGAAGCCAAGAGGAGGGATAATCAATGACACGATGGTTTCAAGAAACCTTCTTGCAGTCGCTATTTCAGCGGGCAGGGACAAGCAAGGGCTTGTGGCTTTCGCAGAAGCAAACAGCGATCTGTGTAGAGAATATGACGCGCCACAGTGTGCGCTATCTCGACGAGTACGGCATCGGATGTAGTCGATTGTATTTTGACTGCAAATGGAACGGGCGCGATGTTTGGATGCAGTATTCAAAGCTCAACGGCTGCGGGATGATCTCATTCGGGATGGACGCAGCGGAAACGCAAGCGCAGGAGTGCAAAAACCAGCAAGAGCGCGACAGCAACGAAATCAAGCACTTGAAACGCAGATTTGAGCGCCACCCGGACAAATTCAACGATGACTTGCAAGCGCTCATTGAGGAAATTGCCTATACAGAAAGCGATTTAGAAGAGGATATGAAAGACGGCCTTGCTGATTGTTATGTGAAATCGTATCAGTCAAGCCTTGTGGAAATGAGAAAAACGCTTGCCTGGATGATGGAAATCAAAAATCAAGCCCACCCGGCGGGCTAAAGCCGGGAGAAAGGGAAAGACATGAACCTTGAAACTTTGGTGTATATTCACAATCTGCTCAAAGAGGCTGTACGCAAGGCCGAGAACGTAAAGAACAAAGCAAAGGACGCATACAGGGAAGCAGAGGAAATCGACGCGAAAAACAAGGCCGATCTTCTGCGCCTTTACAATCAGGAGAAAGATGATTACCTGGAAGCGCGGGAGGCTTTAGAAGATTTTGAAAGCCAAACATGGCACAGTTAAGGGAGGCCCGGAAACAATGACCTTTACACAATTTGATTTTGAGCAAATGCAAATCAACGCCACGCATGGCCCCGACTGTATAGGGAAGCTGCGCAAGGTGGAAAACGGCAAAGGAAACTTTGATATATACTACGACACGAAAAGCAAGTGCTTTCGGTCTGTTGCAAAGCCTGGTTCGGTCTGTACATCGAGCTACTACGGCGGCACACATCACATTATGAACGCCCTACGCAATGGATGGATGGACGCGCACGGCCTAACCAAATTTGGGCGGCGACTTATAGGCAAGATTTAACCTTGCAATAACCTTGCAAATTTTTTGAAAGGCTGACCTATCGGCAACACGGGGAGAGGGGAGAGAGGATGAAATACAAGGTTTATAAAATGGCATTTGCCACGATTGAAGTTGAAGCGGAAAACGCCGACGAAGCAGAGCGCAAGGCCGACGCCGCCTCAGTGCTCGAATGGGAAGTCAACGAAATCAGCGATGATTATAACCCGATTATTGAAGAAGCGGAGGATTAAACAATGTATGAAGACTTGGTAACACCGCCTGAGTGCTGCACGGCAGGCGGGCGCGATTGGTGGGTCAGGACGCTGCATCACTGGAACGGCACGGTTGACACTGTAATCTTGCTGGACGATAACGGCGATTATGTGCGGGAGTTCGGCAGCTTGCAAGAGTGCGAGGATTGGCTTGCAAGTCTCAGCAAATGAGAAAAGCCCGGTCATATAGGCCGGGCTTAAATATTGCGCTATTGCCCCGGTATCAGCCGGGGCTTTTTGTTGCTTTGAGCTTGCGGAAAAGCGCATCATACAGGCGCGGACTAAACGCCTGAACAGGCTTTGATACAAGCTCATCAATGATAGGCCAAATCTCAGCGGCGGTGCGCCCGTAGATCAGCCGCCCGAACTCGGTGTCGCTGGTGTAATCTATGATTGTTTCGACGTTCTCAGGCGGCGGGGCATAACTGTAGCTGGGGATCAGCCGCAGCGGTTCTTCTTGGGCGCTCGGTTGATCGGGCTTGCCAAACATCCGCTCCTCGATGATGTAGCAAGCTGCCAGTAGAATGGCATCATCTCGCTTGGGGTCAATTTTCCCCTGGCAATAGGCGATGGCCTCTTGCAAGGACTTTTCCGTAATCAAGAGGCCACCCCCATCAAGTCAGCTCGTCAAGCGCCCGCTCAATTTTGCGGCGGTGCGCTTCGGGCATCTTCTGGGCAAGCTCGCGCATTTCGTCTTTTGTCGCTTCCATATCCTCGGCGTAGCTGTAGCCGTGATTGCGGGAATAATCCCGGCCTTCGCGTGAATATCTGCCCATGCTGTCACGCTTGGCGTTCATTCGCCCGGCGTAGCTGTTGCTGCCATAGTAGGGCATATAGCCGCGGTTGGAATAGCCGTCCTCATCCTCAGCCTCCATCATGGCAATGGTGGTCTTGATGGATTTAAGCGAATGAGTAAGCTTGTCGATGTACTCCAGATCACCGGCGGAGATTTTGCCGCCCGCCTTGCGGATTTTCTCGTTCGCGTCTTCCAGCTCGCGGGAAATGACCTCGCACAGATCATGCAGGGTTTCCAACTTCTTATCCATCTGCTTTCCCTCCTTTCTCAGCGCCTAATACCTTCAAATCCGAACACAATGTTTGCGTTACGGACATTGATGGGCTGGGTGCTGATATTCCGAACGGACACGCTGGAACAGCCGCAGATGCAGGGGACGGAAACAAGGATTTCAGCGCCGACATTGCCGAACTCATCCACGACGGCGGGGGTAAAGCTCATGATGCTGGACGGGTCTTCCTCGCCGTCAACGAAGATCGCAAGCTGAATTTCCTCAACCGTGCCAGCCGGATCACCGGGGACGGCAATGTTCGCATGAAAGCTGACGCTGTAAAGCGATTCCGGGAAGCCACAGCAGCAGCAACACCGGCGGCACGGCACGCCCATCACACGGGGCGAGGCGAGGCGGAAAAGCCCGCTCTCGTCACGGTGGTAGATAATCCCGCGATTGCACGGCACAGGGGACGCAGAAAAGATCACAGGGCCATTTGCAGGGACGGTTTGCAAAGCATTTGCCGAATATTCAGCGGCCATTTGCGCCACCTCCTATCAGCCAGCAAAGCCGAGATTGCCGTTGCAGCCGCATCCGCCGTTGTTAAAGCTGGGATTGCAGCTAAACAGAGGGGTGTTTCCCGCCACGGGCACAGTGTTCACCGGGCAATTTTTGAGGCGATTGTACAGGGCGTCCACCTCATTGTTCATCCCCTGGGCAAAGAGCGCGTTCTGCTCTGCCTGGGACTTCTGGAATGCCGCCATGTTGAGCTGATTCTGGAGGCCGACGTTTTCTCGCTGCGCCTGGGCAAGCTGGCCTTTAACGCCGTCCAGCTCAAGGGCGCACAGCTTGTCGAGAATTGCCTGAGTGCCGCGATTCTGCGCGTCGATGATGTCACGGGTGTTCTGCGCGGACGCGGTGCGTGTTGCGCAGTTTTCCGTAGCCTCAGTATACCGGAGGTCTGCAATACCCGCATGGACGCCGTTGAAGCCCTGCGCGTTCGCGGTCTGTTCTGCAAAGGATCTGTTGAGGCTTGCAAGCTCATTGCTGTAGAGCTGCTGAGTAACGGCGTTCTGTGCGCCGGTGACGGCGTTCACAATGCCGTTTCCGGTCTGGCAGAGGTTGAGGTTGACGCCTGCGAATCCGTTGGAGAGATTGCTGTTGACCCCGGCGATGCCAAGTTGCACGTCGCCGAAGCCGGACGTTACACTGTTCTGAAGCGTCCCGATGCTGGTCTGAAGCTGCTGGTCGCGGAAACCATCGGAAATGTGCTGGCTATTGTTGAGCCACGGGTAAAGGTAATCCATACCCCAGCCGCCGCCGAAGCCGCCCATGCCCATCATCATCGGCCACGCGCCGCCGCCCATACCAAAGCCGCCCCAGCCGCCACACATCATGCAGATCAGCCAGAGAATCAGCCAGGAGCCATCACCGCCGAACAGTCCGCCATTGTTGCCGTAGCCCGTCGGGCCGACGAGCATGGTTGCGGGAATGCCGCCGCCGTTTTCGTCTGTGAGTGCCATATTTAATTCTCCTTTTCTCCGGGTAACTGTTCCCGGTAAGCCCGCCACAGTTGTATTTATGGCGGGGTATCTATCACCACTGTCTGTGCACCGGCAGCGGGAGAGATCATTCCTTGCTGAAACTTACGGAAACTTAAAACCAACTTGCAACAAAACTTGCAAAGTTGCAAACATAGTTGCATGAAAATCAAAATTTCATCTAAATATACTTTGCTGAAATTTTGTTGTTTGTTCTTTTACCGGATATTGCTGAACCGCCGCGCCATCATTCGCGCCGCTTGCACCATGCTGGGGGGCACTTGTCGGCTTTGCTGTAAATAATCAATGATCTGGTTTGCGTCGGTCATGTTTTCCGGCACGTTGAGGCGGTTTTGCTTTGCAAATCCAGCCGGGTTTTGATGCAGGGACTTGACGCCAGCCTCCATCTGTTGCCGCGCCTGTTCCGAGGTCATCTGTTGCTGAGACGCGCCATTTTGGCCTTTAGAACCGAGAGAATCAAAGATACCCATTTACTCTACCTCCTGAGCTTGCTTTCGCTGTGGCGCTTTCTGTGCGGTCAGGGCGGCACTCACAAACGTTTCCACGCGCTCCATAATCAATTTGTCGGCTTCATCACGCCGCATATACTCCGCCGGGTCGAATTTCGGCGCGGGCGGTGCGGGCGGGCGCTTGTCATAGATTACAAGCGGGAGTGCGCCGTCCTGCCCCATCGTCTTTATGATGATCTTGTCCTCGGCGCGGGTCATGAACATCTGAGACGCGCCAGCGGCCAGGGGAAAGCGGTCAACTGCTGCCTCGTCCTCTATCTGGATGATCTCGGCGCGGATTGTCGGCGGTGTCATCATTGGCGCTGCTTGGTTTGCTTGGGACATTTGTGTCCCTGGAACAGGCTGAGTGTTCCCATTTTGAAAAGTCCCGCCCATATAGCCGTTATTCGGCATCTGCTGGCCGTACATGGGCATTTGCTGGCCGGGGTAGCCCTGCGGGTACATCTGGTTATATGTAGCCGGGAAGCCGTTATAATAAGCCATTGTCAAAGCCTCCTGAAGTAGTATGTCGGGACGGTGTTTCCGCTTTTCCAACTGTCCCAGTATTCGCCATTTCGGACACAGACGGCGTGTTCGTGCGGGCCGAGGATGTAGATACCGCGCGGATGATCGCGGCAAAAATCCTCAACCGTGTAGCATTGCGGGCATTGGTCAATCAGTCGCTTTTTGGCAAAGCCGATTTGTTCAAGGAACGTCCACCAGCAGCGATCAGCGTTCGGCCAGTCTGCCATTTCAGCTGATAGGTCGCACAGTGCTTTGTGGATGGTATGCCAGTCCATGCCTGTCGCCGCGCTGATTGCCCGGATTACACAGTCGCCGACGTTGAGATTTTGGGGATTATTGTTAAAGTATCTCCACATTGCTGTTTATCGTTCGTCTGCTCTTGCGGTTCCCAAAAAAGATCATCGTTCAGGTGCATCAAAAGCAGGTCGTTTATATCGTTTGTGTCCATGTTCTGGGCCTCTCTTTCTGCCCTGAGAATAGCAAAAAAGCCGCCTGTTGTGTATGAAACAAACAAGCGGCTTTTACGCAATTTATATGAAGTTTTGGCAATAAAAAATAGCCTCCCGTGATGGGAGGCTTAAATGTGTTCAAACACGATTTTTCTTGTCTTATAAACGATGCTTTGACATTGGCGCACGGAAATTTGAAATTCTTCTGCAAGCGGTTCATACAGTACGCCATCAATCAAGCGGCGGCGTAGTATCTCACGGTTTCTGTCAGCTTTCGCGCCGCATGTCTCAAAGTTGATGTATTCATCAATGATCTGGTTAAGGTGGGCTTTTGAATAGTCTGCCATGTGTCACCTACAAAAATTCCCCCGGAAAAATCCGTGGGAATAGTGTTACTTTTTGCGGACCCGGCATACACCATCGCCGCCGCATCGGGGACAGCGTTTCAGCCCGGTGTTGCTGCCGTATTTACGGGTTCTCTTGCGGTGGGTTACTCTTGCTTTCGCCATAATAATAAACCTCGCCGTTTCCGTTTGCTATTGCGTTTCCGCCATCTTCAGTTGAAGCTTCGAAGATCCATTCTTCTGTCGAAAATTGGCGCTCATAGTATATGAAGCCGACAATTCCGCCAATGATAATGCAGACAGCGACAATCAACGCGATAAAGGTTGTCTTCCACGCCTTATGCCACTTCTCCACTTCTTTGTCACGGCGGCACATCATGTCCTCATAGTAATACCGCTGAATCGGGCCAATTTTGTCAAGCTCTGCGTTATCCATTCCGGCGTTCCTCCTGCTTGTTTTTTCACTGATATTATACGCCGGATTTCGTACATTTTCAACGCATTTTTTACAGTTTTGACATGTCATGCGCCAAGCAAAAGCTTTACGGCAATAGACAGAACAGCGCCGCCGATAGTGCCCAAAATTGCAATCTCCGCGTTTTGCTTTGTCCTGATAATCGCAACATCTGTAAAGATTTTGTCAATCCTGTGTTCTGCGTCGCTACTGATCTCGTTGCAATCGTCTTTTCTCACATAACGTTCGTCAAGACGTTCAATATCTTCTTTTTCCAGCATATCAACGCCCTCCTACAGTTTGCCGTCCCAGCCGTTGTCCGTGTAGGTGTGCTTCGGTTCATACTCTTCTGCCGGGGGCACTGTGTCATCTTTTGTAAGTTGCTTGTAAATCTGGTGTGCGCCGGTAGCCGCGAGGCCGGAAACAATGCCAACGGCCACGGCTGTCAGCGGGTCATGTGCTGGGTAATCCGGCATAAGAAAAGTAGCCGCGAGGCCGAGAACGCCGCCGACCGCCCCGGCGATCACGGGAAGCCACTTGTCCTCCAGCGGCGTAGCCTTGACCGCCTGAACAACAAGGAAAACGATGACCGCGATAACGGGAACGGATTCAATGCCGAGATGTTCAATAATGTCCATGTTTTTATCTCCTTTTAGTCAGCCTTGCGGCTGTTTTTGACGTATTCCCGAAAGCCGTCACGAAACTCCGCTGTTTGAAGAAACGTCAGTAGCAAGTCCGCCGCCAGCTCAACAGGGTCAGTAACGCCGCTGGGCGCAACGTCGGGCGGCTTGTCTGCGGGGCGTGGCTGCGCGGAGAAATAGTTGAAAGCTTGTTTGGCAAATTCCAGCCGCGTCCCCACGTTGTTGACGGCGGGGCGCTCAAACTCCGTGCAAATCCGCTGGGTGCATTGCAGCAGGTCATGAGAGCTGCACAGAAACGCCCAAAGGTCTGGGTAGTCCTCTTTTAGCTCTTTGATGCAAAACTGGGTCTGCATGTCGCCGTCGCCAACAGAAACGCCACGGCTTTTTGCAAATGCCAGCAGCGCCGCCTTGCGCGTGTGATACGTCCACTGGCAAAGGCCATAGCCGACCGAATCGTTTGCAAAGTCAATGCTGCCGTTGTCGGCGGCAAAGGTGTACTCTATGTCGCTCATGGTGGTCATGCCGCGCTGCGCGATAGTCGGTTTCATGGTGGATTCCGCCGCCATGTTTCCGAGCATCCCGCAAGCGCCCTCGACCGTCATTCCCGCGCCTACCAGCGCGTCAAAAATTGTTTGATTGCTCATAAGTACCTCCACACAATAATCCCGACCGCCCCTGCGATCAGCACCGCCCCGGCGACGGGGGCCACCAGCCAAAACTCGGGGCCGTAGGCCACGCATCGCCAGCCAAGCGCCCGGAACTCGGCGATGATCCAATCCGCTACGCTCATCTCAGTCCTCCGTAAGCAGGCCGCTGTATGATTTCTCATCGTCTTCGTCCATGTCTTTGCCCTCACTTTAAGTGTCCCTTTACTCAATTCCAGCACTCATATCGGCAATTGTTTTGGGGGATGCACCTACACTTAATTCCATGAACGTAAGCCCCCTGTTCTGGACGGCGTTCCCATTGTTGCCGACGATGTAACATGTCGTATAATCGTTCGCAAAAGAACTCGCATCAGGTACGACATACCATGTACAATCCTTATACAGTGTAAACCATTTATGGAAAAACAACGTGTGACCTTCATATTGGCTCAAACGTAAGCATGTACACTCATCATAGGACGTTGGGTTATAAAACAAAAGCGCGCCTTTATCATCCCGTGTCAAGTACCCTCTACTTGACACTGACTGCAATTTATATTGTGACAATATTGTTGTAGTATCTGCCTTCATGCGTCCGATATAAATATTTACGTCTGGTTCAGTCTCAGTTTTTTCCCAAGTTCTTGCCGCAAAATATACGCTGTCGGAACGGTCCGTATCAAACGGCACACAAGTCACTTCACATTGTGGCTGATACGGCACGTTAGTGACTCTAACCAGTGTCCAATCAATACCGTTTGTGGACTTAAAAACGGCAATTCCTCTGATAACGGGTTGCATCCACCACCATTTTGTATCACTGACTTTACAGGGTGGCGTTGTAGTGTAATAGATGTTGTAATCCTCATATGAGGGGTCGATTCTTGCAACATCAAAAGCGCCTTTCTCCCCGTTGATAGTCAAAGATAGTTCTTTGATTTCCCCAAACGTAACGCCGCTCGGAGAAACGGCTATTTCGCAAGCACACGGCCGCAGCCCATAGTTGTCGATATTGTTATACCGCTTCGTTCCTGTGTATGCAGAACTGAAATATTGAATACCATTAATTCCGGAAGGAACACCGCACCCGCCTTCAAATTGAGCGCTTTCGTTATCCCACGTTGTGTATGTAGTTCCCTTTCTTGCTATTTCGCCATAGCTGACATTGCTTTCAACGCCGTTTTCGTAATGAAAGAATTTGTATTTAATGGCAAGCATGCCCGTTCCGCTAACGGATGGTAGATCAGTTGTATTGCCATTGAGGTTTTCGTTATAAATAATGCAGAAATCGTTTCCATTGCGGTAAATAGTACCTTTAACATCAGATACGCCAGATACTTCGTTGACACTAAATTTATGAGCGATTGTAGGTCTGACAATAGCATTCGGGAAATCTCTGACGGTGGCGTTTCTTATAAGTTGCGCTCTTGCGTTTTGCGAAAAATTAGCAATATTCCCCTTAGTAAAATTATAATCATGAGTAGTTGACGCGTTGAATATCACTTTCGCACTGTTTGCAGGCGCAATAATAATTTCAGAGCATACACTAATAGTTGAACCCGCCGCAGATAGGAGTGCATTATTGGAGTCAACAAAAGACCACAATCTGCCACTAACTCCACCAGCTCCGGTTACAGTGAACACATCTCCCTCTTTACACTCGCAAACTGCGCATACAAAATTACTGTAGGTAATAGGAAGCAAAGACACAGTATTCCCATATCCCACCTCATTTTTTATATACGCATTATACGCAAGCACCGGGATATTCTCTAAGGCATTTTCTACAGCAGATTTAGCGCCATCTTTCGCAAGAATATAATTGCTTGCTTCATCAACAGTAATGTTTGAACTCACGTTAGGGCCAGCGCAGAGCAAGCGGAAATTATATGCACTATAGGCGGGATCATCAAAGTCAAAAGTTGTGCGGAAAGTGAACTGTGATGTATCAGTACCAACATTGCCATTTGTATATACAAATCCTGCCCATGTATTGTTTGATTTGTAATAACAGTACACACCGAGCTGATACCCGTTTATTGCGCGTACACTTTTGACATTATCAGGAATATACCCTATAGTCCGCAGTCTTTTGGTGCTTGAACTATTCAATCCCTTGCTACTAAATGAACCTCTCTCAAATATTGCGGATGAACCTATTATCTCGCCGTAGTCAAAGGCGCTCTTTACGTTCGCAATCTCCGCGTCCTGCGCGGCGTCTTTGTCGGGCTGCGCGAGGGCGATGCCTATGCCATCGTCGATCTGCTCGCCTGTGTAAATTGAATTGTAATCTGCCATGCTCTCACCTCATGCACAAAAAGGTTTTATTGTCAGCGGTGGTCAGCCCGGTCGAAGCCTGCGGGATAAAGCGGTGGTTGTCATTCCAACCGCCATCTGCTGACTGCGCGTATAGGCTGATGCGGTATTCGCCTTCGCCGTGCACCAAGTCATCATCGTAGACCTCGAAGCTGCGCTCAACCCCGGCAGGGGTAGTGGAAAAGCTCGCTATGAGCCTCCCCACTCCCCGACCGTAGCTCTCCCCGGCCTTGGTAGCGCGGCATTCAAATGCAACGTACTCAACGTCCGAGGAAAATGCTACGTCAATGTGGTCGTAGCCGCTGATCTCACTGATCTTGGTGCCGCTCACGGCAAAGCTCAGCTGCGGCGCTGGCATCTCAGATGCTCCAGTTGCCGGTGCTGTCCTTGACGAAGACCTTGACGATCTTCGCGCCGTCGCCGGAAGAAGCCGCCTCAAGGTCGGCACCGTTGATGGTGCATTCCACAGCCGCGTCCGCTGCGGTTGCTGTCGTTCCGTGCATATTTGTCGAGCCGCCTGTCGTCGGGATCTCCGTACCGGCGCTATGCAGGCTCGACGTTGCCGGTACCACGCGGACAGTCCACTCAACAATCGGCTCGCTCGCGGAGAACGAAAAAGCGCAGACGTTGAAGCCGGAGACCTTGGAAATCTTGGCCACGTCGGGGCCAACGATGGTGACGACGGGAACAGTGGTGTCGAGGATGATGCTGGCGGAGAATTCCGCGCTTTCGTTTCCAACGTCGTCCTTGAAGCGGACATGCACCGTTTTGGTGGCGTCTGTCGCGGTCAGGACGATCGCTTTGCTCGCGGCATAGGCAACCCAAGAGGCGTTCTGCTCTGTAATAGCAGCGCCGCCTGCCTGAGCTGCAATGTCGCCCCACAGCTTCATGTAGCTGGCGCCCGTGGCATTGAGAGTTGCGGTGATGTTAACCGAGCTGGTTCTCTGAGGAAGGCTTATCGAACCCCCAGTCGGCGCGGTGGTGTCTAACGTTAAGTTAAAAAACGATGCCATGTTTATATCCTCCTAAAAATTATTTTTCGCGGACACGGAATCTTTTGCCTCCGGCAGTCATCATGCCTGTAGACCCAGACGGGATAAAATTCACGCGCCAGGTTCCGGTCATGGCGAGGTAGAAATAGCTCTGCCCCCTCGCGCTGCGGTCATAGTAGACCTTCCCGTTTTTTACCATTCGGCCAAATTCCAGCGGATAGTACGCTTTGCCATTGTTGAGGATAGGCATTAAGTCCCCTCCTCGATGCAGTAAACCGTCTCCGGGTCAATCTCGGGCAGGGCATTGTACTCCGCCCGCGTCCCAAACCAGAAGGTTTGCCCCCCTGTCTCTGCCAAGTCGATATCTTCTAAGGTGGACCAATACCCATACCGACAAACAATGCGTTTCAGGACAGTTCCATCGAAGCGTGAAAAAGTAAAGATATATCCATCGCCGATCATCGCTTCAGAACCAAATTTCACGTCGGAGAGTGCGTAGAGTTGAGATGGAATACCATTGCTAACTGCATAGATATAATTTTTTTTGTTCAGCGCGGCAGAAAGCTCGTTTCCCGTTGTGACGCCATATCGCGCTGTGAAAATGTTGATATCATCCGGCGTTGCAAGCCCAAGTTCGGAGGCGGTCTGATTTCCCACCAGCTCGTGACCGTTGATCGCGGGCTTGTTTTTGAGCCTGTTGTAGTCATTCGTTCCGGTAGACCGCGCATTGCCGAGGTCAAAATTTGCGCTGCCCGGTGACTGTACGCCAAATCCGACGCTGCCGGGTGTTTGAATGCCAAAATTGACCTCACCGTAGTCATTCATTTCCGCCCCACCTCTTTTTTATGATGCTGTCGGAAATGACAACATCTTTGACATCGGAGTAGAGGTAGTTGTCGTCGATCTTGATGCCAACCTGCATTTGACGTTTCCCGGCATTAATCAAGCGACTTTGACTTTCCAGCAGCGGGTAGTTCCACCGGTTTTCAGTGTCGTCAAATTCCAGCTCACCATCGGGCCACTCACAGAGACGGCTGTCGAGCTGGACGCGAACACCGGCGACGTTTTCGGGTGTAACCGGCTCGCCGTTGAACGTAATCGGAACGGAGATTAAAAATTGTTCGCCCTTGTGTATCTTAAATTCTGGCATAAAGTCACCTCACGATAGCGCAATTTTGCCGAGTACAACATAGGTTCCGTCCGTTTTGGCACACAGCACCATGTCCCCGGCGGCGATGCTGCCGCCCGTAATCAGACGCTTATAGCGCTTTTCACTCGCGGTAGTGGCGGGCGGGATAATGAGCGTGATGCCGCTTGAGCTGACATTTCCAGCCGTGGCAACCATCAAATCAGTCATCAAGGTTATACACCACCCTTTCAAGCTCATGTGTCATGATGCCGCCGACTTTGAGCTGCATGTCCCATGACTTCTCAATGCAAACTTCGTCAATGCGTTTCGAGTCGTCCTTTTCGCCGAGCTGCAAGCCAATAACATCAGAAACACCAAATCCGGGAGTCAAGAGCGTGGTGCATTCGATGATTTCATTTGTGGTCATACTTCTGTCACGTTTCTGCTGCGTGTAGGCTTCAAGCGCCGTTTGGCTTGCGATGTTGTTTAAGCTCTCATAGTCCACAATGCGCCGCCCGCGCCGGGGGATGGAAATGGGGCTTTGCGGATTGCTGTTTTCTGCCGTGGCGATCATGATTCCGCTTTTGTCCGGGTTTGAGCAAGAGCAGACAAAGACGTTCGGCGCGTTATAAATGTCCATGTAGGTCTTGAAACTGCGCTGGATGCTGATAATGCCGACGGTCTTTTTGTTGCGCGGGTCAAGCTTGCGGTTGCTGAAAATGTGCAGCACGTTTGCCGCCGTCGCCTTGACAATCGGCTGCAAGACGGCAGCGCCGAAAGCGTTGAACCACAGGCTTTTGTAGTTGATCTCTCGCAACAGGTCATTGATGATGGTCAAATAGCTTGTTCCGACATCCCAGTCCTCGCGGGCTTCCGGCAGCGTGGCGGTCGTGGGTGTGGCGAGTACGTCTGTGATGCCGCAGGCGGTCAAAAGCTGTCTGACAGGCTCCAAATAGTTCACGCCCGCCGCGATGTGCAAAATGTTCTCGGTCTTGGTCTCACGGACGCGCCAGCAGCGGTCATAGCATTCAAGGTTGACATACTCGCCCGTGTCGCCTTTGTCATGCGTGACCGTGGTGGCGGCAAAAACCGACAGTTTACTTTCCACACCGTTGATGTATAGTGTGGGCTGAATTTCATCGGTCAGCCAATCAATGTCAGCAATGCCGCGTTTGTTGATGCCGTAGGGGAGAAAGTCGCCAGCAAGCGACATTTTGATCTCCCCGTCCGGGCGGCAGCGCAGGGACGGCGCGGATTCTTCACGCGGTGTGAGCCAGCAGTAATCCGCGTTATTGCGGAGTACCTTAAAGCGGACTTCTTCAAGCCGTATCATCAATAAAGTCCTCCCATCCAATGCGCTGTAGAGTAAACGTGTAGGCGGTGTAAAGCTTCTTTTCCTGCGTGGATTTCGGGCGGCGTTCCCATGCGTTGAGCACGCCGATCATGACTTCACCGTCGGCGGTTTTGAGAATAACAGGCTTACCGCACAGGGCAAGAAACGCCCGGTTTGACGCTTCCTCAGTGTAAAGGAACACAGCGGAGTATTGCCCAACATCCGTTCTGTGACTGCCGATACTTGCGGTCGGGTAGTCATTGCCGCTGAGATAGTTAAACGCGACTTCCTGCGATTCCTGATAGCTCGGATCGGCCTGCGATTTGAGCGTGTAGGGAATGCCAATCCAGTCCCCGCCCGCAAGCGCGGCAATATACTGATACGGAACTGCGGGTGTTCTGGTGAGCGTTTCGCTTGCGTTGTAATCTCCACTTGCAAGGCGCTCAATCACGCGGTATTCATGCGTACCGAGCGTCACGCGGTCGGTGAAGCTGTGCTCATTGGTGTGGGCGATCATAAGCCCATCGCGGTAAACGAAAAAGTCGCCGTTGCCGCCCTCCCACGACAGCGCCGTGTCGATGTTGGTTTCAGCGGTCAGCGTGAGCGCAGTAACTTGCGTGTTGGCAATCGTGACTTGTGTCTCCGCAATGCGGCTCCACAAGCTGAAGCTGCCCATGACGCGCACGCCAACAGTGTGAACACCATCTTCCAGATAATCCGGCAGCGGGAACTGCTTTTCGGTTCCGAAATATGAGCCGATGGATTCACCGTCAACGAATATCTCATAGGTTTGCTGATCGTCAGCTTGCCATATCACCGTTGCCCACGGCTTAGCGGTCGCCTGAATGTCCTGCACCGTCGGGGCGGCTTTTGCAACAAATGAAACCGCCGCGCTCCACTCGCCGGGTGAAAGGTTTCGGTTGTAAGAGCGGACGCGCCAGAAAATAACACCGGGCGGAAAGGTTCTGCTTGGGGCTGTGTATTGGTCTCTGTTCGGGTTATCCTCGATCTCTGTAATTTGTATAAGATCAGTGACAGCTATTTCTTCCGGCTCAATTTCATCCGCGCCGAATGTTTCAGAATCGCCAACAGAGAGTTCAAAAGCCTCGCCCTTTCGGGCAAACGTGACCCATGTTGTTTGATTTGTGGAGTATTGTAGCTCCGCCCCGCGTGACGCTTCACCGCTTTGACTTGACGTGCTCCACACAAACAAAATCGGCTTGTCTGCGTCCTCTATGGTGTTGATGGGCTGTATCGGCGTTGCGATTTGCGGCTTGTCGATGGTGGTAAAGTAGGCTTCGCTCGACCAGTCCCCGGCTACACCGTCTTGATTGTAAGCGCGGACTTGATAGTAAATAACCGCTCCGGGGAACGTATTGGCCGGAATGGTAACCGTGTTTTGCACTGATGCGCTGCCGCCAGCGCCGGGTGTCATAGCTTCCGCTAAATGATTGAGATATTGCCATTCGCCGTCTGCGACTCGCCATCTTAAATCTACGTCAATAGGCAGCGTGTATGTAGCGGGCGTGTAAGTATAAAATGTGACTGTTGTTGGCTCAGTTTCTTTCAGGGAAGCGCCGTTTCGCGGATACGTTGACGTAACGGTAATATCTGAATCAACCGTCAAAAACCATGTCGTGTCATTACCTTCACTTGCAATTTCGTTTGAGTTATAGGAAATGATTTTTAGCTTGATTCCGCCATAAGGAGCGCCGCTACCTTCTGCCGCAACGGCAGGGAATGTATTTGCCGGGATAGTAAATTCGCGTATATCGCCTTCGACGGTGCCAAGATTTATCCAGTTATTGTAATTCTCTTTCAAGGCATACTGAACAACTGAATGGGTAACAGTTATGCCCTCTGTAACTTGAAACCATGTTACAGCAATTGGCTTTGTCCTGTCTTGATAGCGCAGGAAGCCTTGCTTAAAACCGATGTTGTTAATGTACGCTTTGCGCTCAACTGCTGTAAAATTTGTATATGACCATGATCCCCATTCACTGTAACTTGTTTTTGCACGTCCACGGCAATAAACAGTACCAGCTTCTAATGTGTTAGGCTGGATGAAGAAGCTGTCTGTTTGCTTCGTCAGGATTGGGTTTTCCCAATTATTTTCTTCATAGCTGCACTGAACCTCGTATTGATTTGGCCTCATTCCGCTTTCCGGCCATACAGCTTTGATATACAATGGTATGTAATCATAATTTGGAAAGTCTTCCCCCGGGGAGTCAGGAGTATTAAAATAGCATATAGGCGGCGTATCGTCTAACACCGTTTCGACTGCTACGTCATAAAAACTAAATTCCTTTTGTGAATTAGAGGTTGGTTTTAAGATAACGTAAGCATACGGATAGAATTTCTTGTTTACATTTTCAAAACTTATTGTTATTTCTCCGGAAGGGCCAGGTATATCAGTAATACGGGCCATACCCACATAAGAAGAAGTTGGGATATCAGCTTCTGTGCGAGGGAGATTTGCGTATGAATCGTATAAATACGCAATGACCTCCTGCACATAATATTTTGAGCTAAAGTTGACAGATATTTTTGAGTATTTGCCATCTCCCGCGTCAAATCTGCATGCAAAAGCGCTACCTTGCAGCGATCTTTCGGCATCCATCCAAGAATAGCTACTTGAGGAATTATATGGAACGAATGAAACAGAAACATTTTTTCTTGGAACGACAATTGTTTTACTCCATGTTGCCATCTCACCTCATCCTCCCCTCTACCTGTCGGCCTTGATACCACCGCACGACTTCTTCCAGCTCGTCAATGCCGTTGACGGTGATGTTGAACGTGTTCGTTGTCGGCCCGGCGGCAAGGGCGGGCGACGCACCGCGCAACTGCGGCTCAAAGTTGAAGCTGCGGCTGATCTGCGCGGTCACAAGCCCCTCGTTGTCCTTGATGCCCTGTGCAAACAGCTTCATCATGTCCGGGGCAAAGGTGTGGAAGTTGCTCAATGGACCTTTTTTCGGCTCAGAAAAGCCGAGGAAATCTTTGATTCCCTGCCCGATCTCTTTTACCTTGTCCCACAAATCGCCTACTTTGTCGGTGATGCCGTCGATGAAATTGCTTATAAGGTCGCTGCCCCACTCGCGGGCGGCTTCGATACCTTCCATAAAGCCGTCTTTGATGCTGGTCAAGATTTCCTTGCCGGTGTTATAGACAGTGGCAAGCCCTTCAAAAAGCCCGTCTACAATGCCGTTGATGATCTGCGGGACAAGCATAAGCAGTTCGGGAAGTGCTTCCAAAATACCCTCTGCGAGGCTTGCAAGAAGCTTTGCGCCGGATTCTATGATCTTGCCCGCGTTTTCAGCAAGTGCTTGAACAAGCCCCATCACGATTTCAGGGATAGCCTTAATCACTGTGGAAATGATTGTCGGCAAATCCTCAATGATAGACGTGAGCAATTCAACACCCGCGTCAATAATCATCGGGATTCCGTCAATAATGCCGGTGACAATGCTTATAAGCAAATCGGGCAAGAATTTCAGGATTTCCAGAATGATCTTCGGGCCGTCTTTTATCAGCGCCGTCAAAAGTTCATACCCGGCAATGACAAACTGAGGAATAGCGCCAATCAGCGCGGTTATCAGGTTTTCGATGATCTCAGGCACGGCTTCAAGCAGTTTCGGGATTGCCTGTAAAAGGCCGTCCGCAAGGGCTACGATGATTGCAAGCGCCGCCTCTACAAGGTTGACAAGCGTTTCGGGTTCAGTCAGCTTTTCCGCGATGGTGACAATCATTTCCGTTATTGCGGGTATCAGGTTTGGCAAGGCTTCAACAAGACCATCCGCGAGGGCGAAAATGATTTCAACCGCCGCGTCAATAAGCTTCGGCGCTGATTGGATAAGAAATTCAACGACCTTGAGTATGATTTGCACGGACGCATCGGAAATCTGTGGGATATTGTCAATGATTGCTGTGCCGAGCGCTTCAATTATGCCAAATCCGACTTCTGCAAATTCTGGCAAACGTTCAGTCATGGCCGAAACAATTGAATCAATGCCGGTTGACACGATATCAAGCCCGCCGCCGGTATTACCAGAAAAAATTTCCGTCAAACCGTCCATTGTAGTTTTAACGCCGGGCAAAAATTCAGATATTAAGTTGCGTTTCAGCCCAGAAAAGGCCGTGGACATGTCCTGCAAGCTGTCTTGATACGCGGCTGACGCTTTCACAGCTTCGTCGGACATAACGCCACCCAATTCATGGACACGCTGGCGCATAGCTTCTGTGTCTTCTGCGCTCGTGTTGAGCAGAGCGCCAAGCTCCGTAGCGCCACGCCCCAGAAGCTTACCGGCAAGATATGTTCGCTGTGTGTCACTCTCAACATTTTGCAAAGCCTCAATTGTCCTTGCAAAAAGATCTTCTTGGTTCAGCGATGCAAGCTCTTCTTCTGTGATGCCGAGTTCCGCAAAAGCCTTGTTGTTTGTCTCAGCGGCAGTAGCAAGCGTTTTCATACTGGCTTGCATTGCTTCAATAGATGTCCCACTATGCTGCATGATTGCGTCCCATTCTTGATATGCTTGAGCGCTCATGCCCATTTTTTGGCTCATCTTATCAATATTGTCACCGTAAGCGGCAATTTCGCCAGTTCCTTTTACAAGGGCGGTTCCGGTTGCGACAGCGGCGGTTGTAACAGCGGCAATGCCGGTTGCGGCAACTGCTCCGGCGGTTCCGAGCGCGGTTTTTAAGCCGCTTCCAAAGCTTTTGGCTTTTTCCTCACTATCTCCAAGCCCTTTTTCATATTCAGTTGAATCGAGTGTGAGTTTTGCAAAAAGATCAAATACAGAACCCAATTCAGACACTCCTTCTCAACTTGCCAGTTTCTTTTTAATCCGCGCCCTGCTCTCTTTTGGGTCAGGGGGCGGCTTTCTATTGGGATTCGGCAGCATATCCGCAAAGCGAATGTTCAAACGGTAGGCAATCTGCAATGCGTCTGTTACATATTGGCGGTATATGCGCTCCTCTTCTTGTTTTCGGAGTAATGATGGGAGCGAACGGATATAACCAATCGCTCCCATTTTTGAGGCGGCACAGATAGCGCAGATTACGCCGTCGGCTCCGTAACCGCCGATGATTTGAAAAAATCAATCAAATCCTTATCGTTGATGATTTCCCGCGCCTGCCGCATGGTGACAAGGATGTTTTGCGCCGCGATCTTCTCAGCAGTTGTGCCGTTGAGGGCGGCGAGAATGGCGTACACGTCGGCCTTGTGCGTTTGCAACAGGAAAGGAATGATTTCGTTGATCTTTTCCAGCCCCGCCGCGTAAATGCCGATAACGGACATATCTTTCAAATCGGCTTTTTTGCCGATCTTTTCCCGGCAATCCGGGTCTTTCAGGATGTTGGAAAACGCCGGGGTAATAGAAACGAGCACAGACGCGGCTGCATCTGTGCTCAGTTCGGAGAGTTTCATATCTTATGCCCTCTCATAGTAGGTCACGTTGCTGTCAACCTCGGTGTCTGTAGTCTTGCGATAGCTGTCGCCGACCAGGACAAACCATCCTTTCTCAGCGGGATTGTCACCGCTTGCTGGAGACACTGCGGTGTAGGTGTAGGCAGATGCCTCGCCGTCATCCTTTTCGAGGATGTAAAAGGCCATGGGGACTTTCTCAGGGTCGGACAAGGAACCGTGGGGCGTAAGCGTAAGCTCAAGCCCGCCCTTGCCCTTGTTGCGGGTCGTGAGCGACACGCCGCCGGTGGAAACGGTGTTGTCCATGACGACGACAAGAAGCTTGTCCTCATCGAACATGTCGCCGATCCAGTAGACAGACTGGAAATCCGCGTCATGATACAGCATGCGGCCACGGATACCGCCGTCTTCGCCGGTATCGGCAGCGCCGAGGGCGAATTTCAGCGCGTTTTCGTCGATTGTGAGGGAAGTGATAGTCAAGCCGCATTCCCAGCCGGTGATCTGCTTGCCCTCTTTCATGTTGGTGTAGGCGTTATTCACGTCCTCAAAAAAGTCCTGCGTCTGGGGTACGCAGGTGATTTTGTAGTCGCCGGTGGTATCGCAGATAATGTCCGCGTCGTTCGGCTCTACAGGGTTCGTCACGTCAAAACTTTTCAGCAGCAAGCCGCTGTTCATCTGCATTTTGCTTGCCGCGTCCGATGTGATTCTTGTAGCACGCCACATAGCGAAATCCTCCTTATTACACGGACAAAAATTCCGCGTTGATGTTAAAGTGAATACGGCGCATAGAAGCAGAAGCTTCCTCGCCGCTCATTGTCCCGACGGTGGCCATGTGCTGATACGCCGGGTTTCGGCGGGTTATCCAGATAGCGCCGCCGTCGTAGGGAATGAGCTTGCCGCCGTAGCCGATCGCGTCAAAGATTTCCTGCGCTTTTGCCTCAACAGTCGCCCAGGATGTGGACTTGTGCCAAAGATCGGCGTCAAGGGCTATCGTGCCGCCCAGCTCACCGACAGCATTCTCAAAAGAGATATAGTGGGACGGGTCGCCCAGCTCAGTCATGGTCTGCTCGTCGTACATGCTCTGTTCATCCACGGCAGTCCAGCCGAAAGACGCCCAAAAAGAATAGAGGGCTTGTGATTTTGTCATACAAGCCCCCCTATTCCGGGATGTCCCACTGTTCGACGGGATAGCGTGTCAAGTCCAAATCCGCCACTTTTGGCGTGGCGTTGGCGTTCGGGTCAGAAATGCGGTAAGTCCGCCCGGTGCTTTCCCGGCGGAACACGTCAAGGTGGTTGAGCTGGACGCTTTTTGCAACAAACAGCGCCCCGAACGTCTTGCCGGTCTGCACTGAGCCGATACGCGCCGTTGTGCCTTGATCGTCCTTGAGCGTCCCGGCAAATGTAGGGCCGTCCGTCCATGTTCGGATAAAGCCGCCGTATCCGTCGGAGGTCGCCGTATTGTTGAGCAGAGTAAAAGTTTCGTTTTCAGAGTCCAAAAGGCTCCCGCTGTTTTCCCACATTACAGTTTCCTCCACTTGTTCAGGCGTGCGCCGAACACGGTCTTGTAGTCCGCCGCCTTTGCCATATCCTCGGCGCTCTGCCGCTGATAGCTGTAGCCGGACGAGCTGAGATTTTCGGACGAATACGGGCCGAGCATCTTCGGGCGTGCGTTTGTGTTCCAGTCCTCAATCTCTCGCACAAGAGAAAGGAAGTCAGGCGGCATAGCCATAGCCCACACAGCGCCTGTAAAGCTCTCCGCTGCCGTTTCCGTGTCTGGGTAGACATGTACCCCATCGGCAAACACAGAGCCGATAACGCGGAAATACTGCCCTTCTGTGAGGCCGATAGCAACGCCGTTACAGAAAACACCGCCGTCCGCGTCAAGCGTGATGTGCCCGATGTAACGCGCCCTGTCAAACCAGTTGCGAATGTCCTGGCACAGCTCGGTTATTGTGTTGTCAACCATGCCGCCCGCCTCCTTACTGTGCCAGGGTTACATACTGCGCCATTACATAGCCGCCGCCCGCGACAGCAAGCCAGCCGCCCGGCGTGTCGATGCTGCTGTCAAGCGTGATCTGTTCTTTATCCTCAAGAACGCGGATAACAGGCGCATTCCGCGCCGGGTGTTTGCGGAGATTCAGCCCCGGCGCGGAGTTGACGGTTGCGGTGATCGTTGTAACGGCAGGGGCGGCTTCTTTCTTAGGCCGCGCCATGATTAACCCGCCGGGGTGCTGTCAGTGGCAATCCACAGAGAGCCGGGATTGTACAGCACTGGCATGAACAGAGCGCTTGCCTTTGTCCACAGCACAGCAGGGTCATGCTCGGCCCACTGAGTAATGGTAACAAACGGGCGCTGGCTCGGCTGAATGTTCAGCAGCTCGGGCAGATCGGCTTCCGGGGAATCACCCCACAGGCCGGTGGCAATTCTGCCGCCGTTGACGGCACCGAAGAAAGTGATTTTGTTGATCGGGAAATAGCGCTTGGTCTGCTGCGCGATAGCCCCGGCAGCGGTCAGCTTGCGATCATAGGCGTAGGTGTTGTCCTGCGTCAGAATGGTTTCAAGGCCGAATTCCTCACCGAGAAAATCAGTGAGAGCAGAGCGGCGGACAAGAGCGCCCGCGCCGTTTGCGCCGTTGATGGCTTTTTGAACAGAAATGTGCTTGCGCATCTTGGACAGCATAGCGCCGCTGGTGTAAATGCCGGTCAGCGTCACGCCCTGCGCCTTTGCAGCGTCGATGATGGCCTGAATCTGCTCCACCACGTCAGCGGCAGCGGCAAAGCTGATCGTCTGCGCTTTCTGCGCGGCACTTACGCCGTAATCCACAGTGAGGTCAAGGTTGTTTTCCTTGATCGTCACCTGGCCTGTTGCAAGCAGTTCATTTTTGGCGACGTGGGCGCGTGTAATGACCTGCTCAGCGAGATTAAAGCCGTCATTCATAACGTAGCGATACAGGTTATCATCACCCTGTACGCCGCTGCGGGTGAGAGCGCGGAGGCGCTCAGACTGATTGATTTTGACCTTGATAAGCCCCTTTTCGATGTTGTTGGTGTCGATGGGGACGCGCACGGTCTTCTGCGCCTCAGTGTCGAAGCTGTGGAACATGGCCATTGCGGGGATCTGGTTGGCGGCGGCAATGGACTGCCACTCGGCGACGAGGTTATCCGTGCGAATGTCGTCAATCAGCTGGTCGGCGGGGTCGCCGGGGCGGTTGGGATTGAACGGGACGGACAGCCAATCAGACTGCGGGACAAAGCCCAGAATGTTGTTTTCCCATTTGGTCGGCATGGTTATTCCTCCTCTCAGGTCTCGGTACCGTCGGCGGGCCGGGTAGTGGTCGGCGCGGCGGTCACGAACTTAAAGCCCAGCCCCTCAAGGGCGGTCTTTGCAGCAGACGCGGGTGCAACGGGCAGGCGGTCAAGATAGACCGTGCCAGCGGTAACGACAGAACCTGGCATATCGCCGCCGGTAACGTCTACATCCTCATACAGGATGCCGATAGCGGTAGCGTCGTTTGCAGGGAACAGCGTACCCATAGCGACGTGCTTGCCGCCGTCTGCGTCTGCGGTTACGCCGGTTGCGCTGATCGTGCGCGTTTCGCGGGTGCAATCCTCATTTTTCACGAGGAACCAGCCGGGAGCGTAGGTGTGCCCGGAAATGGCCGGGCGGTTGATGAAGCTCATTTGCTTTCTCCTTTCTGTGCGTTTGTGTTAGTTGTTTCGCCGTACAAGGCGGCGCGGTGCTGAGCGTAGAGCTGCGCGGCGCGGTTGCCATTGCCCGTGTCGGTGTTCATCCCGGCGGGCGGGGTCTGCGCGTGGGTCACGTTCTGCTCATTTGTGCGGATGTGCTCCGGCCATTCCTCGCGGAGCGCTTTGATATGCGTTTTTGGGTCTTTGATTTCGCCGTTTTCGTCAAGCTCGATGCTGTCCCATGAGGCGTACTTCACGGCGCGTTCAACGCCCTTTTCATCAAGGCCAGCGTCCTGCGCTACCTTGCGGTAAAGGGCTTCTTTTGTGCGCCGCGTTTCCTTTGCTTCAACGTCTTTCTTGTAAGCGTCAAAGTCCGCCTGGATTTTGGCGGCGTCGCCGTTCTTCTTCACGGCGTCCTGTGCTTCTTTAAGCTGCCGCTGTACCTCGGGCAGCTTTTCGGCGTCGGCTTTGTACTTTTCCGCCTGTGCTTTGAGACCTTCGACGGTCTCAGTGTGGGCGTCGATGATTGCCTGGTGTTTTTCTTTTTCGATGCCCAGCGCGTTCAGCAGCTCTCTTGTCAGTGCCATGTGTTACAATCTCCTTTTCTTTGGGGGCGTTTCATGCCCACGATTGTTATAAAATCCGCGTTTCTTTGCGGTTTTTACCGATAAATAAAAAAGAGGGGCCAACCTGTCGGAATAATCGACAAGTTGTAAAAGCAACAGCCGAGGATTGCTCGGGAATTGCTACCGCTTCAATATATCCTCAGCTATTTGTTTATATTCCGGGATGTTGTTTCCAATGCCATTTTTAAGCATATGTATAGGTTTCATGCCGCGCGTGATATGCCAGTTTCCATCTCTATCTTGATAGCGCCACGGCGTTTGTCTGCCCTGCCTCCCGTCATCGGATTCAAGGTAGATGCCGGTGCCGAACTCCGAATAAACGGCATACTCGATGTCGGTTCCGACGTAAACGGCGCTTTCTGATTCTTGCACTTGATGATTGATACTGTTCCGCATTGCGCCGGTATCGACGCGGCTTTCCGCAGTTATGACATTTTTGACATTGGTAACGCCTTGCTGTCCCCATGCCTCTAAGATTTGTGCTTTTTTCTCTTCAAGCGCTCGTAAAATGTCGCCACTATGATCTTCAATACGGATGGTAATATCAGCCATTGCGTTTTGACCTCTTCGGCTCTGGCGTCGCTTCAAGCCATTCCCCAAAGCTCATGTCGCCCATTTTGGGCGATTCCCGGATTGTATCATGCTCATAACCTTCGATATATGAAATCAGCGTACAGCGGCAATTCCAGATTTCCGACTGTGGCGCGTCGCTTATTCCTGTGCAATCAGCGGGGTAATAGATAGTGTAACCGTCCGGCGTATGGAACGGTTCATCTACGGTCGTTCTCTGCCCGTGCATGAGGCGGTGAGCATGGCGTGTTCTGCCGTCAAGCGTCGCTTGCCATTCGATAGTGAGATGCACTCCGAGCTTTTCAGCCCTGCGGAAGCTTTCATACCGCCCGGCGTTCTGGGCGCTTGTGGTCATCGTCCTGGCATAGCGTACACTGGCGTTATAGTCCATCTCAGCCACGCTGCGCAAACGTTCAGCCACTTTATGCGGCGGTTCACCCTGCAAGATGCCTTGCATCACGGCTGATTGTATCTTGCCCTTCTCCCATTGCATCGCCTTGTTTGCGGCGATCTCGGCGGCTTTGCGCGGGCTTGGCGGCGGCATAAGCTGTCGCGTGTCTTTCAACAGGTATTCCGCCGTGTCATGATTGTACAAGGTGAATCCAGCGTCAATCCGCGCGTCATGCTCGATCTGATAGGCGGCAAAATTGGCATTGAGCGCGTACACGTCGGGCATTTTCTCCCCGGCGATTTTGAGCGCAATGTTGCGGGCGTTTTCAAGGTCAGCGGCAAGGACATCTTTCATTGCTTCCCAACGCTTGCCGACGGCCTCATGACGAAAGCGCCAGTCGTTGTATTCTTTCTGCGTGATCTTGCCAGCGTCAAGCAACGCCTTTTGCTGCTTCTCTTGCTCGGCGAACTGTTCAGCCCATGCAATGTATTTTTTCTGCATGTCTCGGCTTGCTTTGGCGTACTCTTCAGCAATGAGCTTTTCAAGCTCGTCAAGCATTTCATCGGTAGCGCGATGCGCAATATCGGGAGTGTTCGGCATTACTCAGCCGCCTCGCCCTCTGCCGCCTTTCGCGCCTCTTCCAGCTCTTTTAGCCGCGCTTCGGCTTCTTTCAGACGGTTTGCGTTCTCAGCGTCCATCTCTTTTAAGATTTTGTCTGCCTGGTCGCCGTCACCCAAAATTTCAAGAATCTTGCGCGTGACATAATCGTTGCCTAAATACTGAGCGGACGCAATGACATTATTGATCTGCTCTGTCTTATTGCTGACTTGCGACCTCGTGAATGTCGGCGTTCCCTGCACACCCGCGACTTCCATTATGCCGTGTAGAAAATCAAGCACACAGTATTCAAACTGGTCTACTTTGCTGTTGAGTGGGTCATACGCCGCGTCAATCTGCGTTGCTGTCACGTTCCCGGCGGCTATGTCTTCTGTTTTGGTCGCCATGAAGTCCCGGTAAAGATCGTCTTCCAGACGGTTCAACAGCGCTTCCCGGCTGTTATAAGGCGCTTCGACGCTGGTTGCGGCTGCACTCGCGCCGCCATCGTTTACAACTGCGGCTTTTACGGTCTTCATGTGCTCAATGAATTCAATAAGGTCTTTGTCAGTCATGCCGCCTGCGTTATTGATCGTCCAATAGATATAGGACGCTTCATCAACGCTGTTTGCAAAACCACTCTTGATAAGGTCGTAGCAGTCGATATTGCCCAGAAGTCCTATGATTTCGCTTTGATGCTGCTGATTGCCCCACATGGGAACAACAGGGAACCCGACATAGTTTTCACCATATTCCTGCGCCGCTCCCGCCGCTCTCTCTGCCGGGGAACCGATAGTGCCGGTTTTATAGGCTTGCTTTTGCTTGAGAATTGCGCCATTTTCACCCGGCCTCCACACCATTTGAGTGTACCCATCCGGCTCATAGAGCGTTCCAAACAGCGGCTTGTTCGTGTCAAGCTGCCAAAAGCGCACACCAGCGGGAAAGCTTCCCGTGTCTTCATCGACTAAAGGCGCGTAACAAGCGCCGTTCTTGTCATAGACCGGAAACGGTGTCAGCCTGTCATTGTCCCAAAAGCCAAAAGACAAGCCCGCCGACAAAGCATAGCGGGCAACGATGGTAAGTTTGTTATCAAACTTTTCTCCGAGCTTTTCCTTTGCGCCCTGCTCTTTGAATGTCACGCCATTTGCAAGCAGCGTCTGAACCTCCTGAGTGAGAAAGCGGTTAAAAAAGCCAGATGCAAGGCGATAGTTGCTGCTGAATGTATCTGGCACCTTTGCGCCGTCTACGCGATAGATAAAGCGGATGAACTGCGTAATAGCGCGGTTCTGCTTTCGGTCGTATTCGTCGCCGAGCTTTGCAATTTCATACAGTTCACTTTGCTTGTGCTGCTCTATAACTTGTCGGCAAAAGTCCACGCGCTTTGCATCATCATTGCCGAGCGCTTGTAAATCTTGATATGTGAGCAAGTTGTCACCTCAGTTCCATAGGGGCTTGTATTCTATGCCGCTGCCGCGATCATAGTACCGCGCGATACAGGCCGCACTATCCGGCGCGTCATCATGTTCAGCGCTCTCCGTATAGCTCAAAATCTGCGCTATATACGCTTTGTCCGTTCCTTGCAAAAAAACAACATTTCCCCACCATTTGCGGAGGAATGTTGAAATCTTTAAGAACTTGTTCATGTCTTCGTAGTACGTCCCGGCGCTGTAACCCGCCCGCTTAATCTCTTTTGCAAGATAGCCTTTGTCAGCGTTTGTCTCACAGCGAATAGGAGCACACAAAAGCCGCTTTGCCTCTTCGATGCAAGTTGAAAGGACTGTATCAACATGTTTAGGCCACATGCGCCCATACAAATACAGCGTGTCGCCCTGGCGCTTGCCGCACGTAAAAGCGGTAAAGTCTTCACCGCCGTAAGCCGCGTCTATATGGGCTATGCCGTCACGTAGCAGTGTTTCATCATCTGTATAGCGCGGATATGTAGTGAATAACGCGCCATCAGCGGCTACCCATAGACCGTTTATATAGCGGTCATATAAAACCGTTCCGTCATATTCTTTCTTGAGATTTTCGACAAACTCAGGAGATAGAAACGGGTTATCATCAATCGTGTATGCCTGCTGGTATATATCCGCGTCGGACTGTAAGAACTCATAAAACCAGTGTTGCGGGCTGTCCGGGTTGCAAGTGCCGTCAAATAAGCTATACGGCTTGTCAAGACGCGATTTGAGCATATCAAACACGTCAGGCGACCATGTGACAATCTCATCACCGTAGCAATATTTGATAGATGAACCGCGCAAGCGGTCAACATGGTTTGCATTGTCCGCGCCGAGACAAAAGACGCGCTGCCCAAACATGATGCAGCTGTTGTCGCTTCTTATATTGCCAACACGCTTTGCGCCATAGATTGACTGCATCGGTAATATCACGTTGCGGCGGATCGTCTCGCGGGTATTGCCCAAAATAACATTCAGCCCGTCTTTGCCTTCCCCGGCAAGTAAACGCTTGGGGATAACGAAGTAGTCCATATAGGTCTTCCCGCTACGTGTTGCGCCTGTTTTGATGTTCCAGCGGTGATTTGCTTCACGCCAAAATTGGCGCTGCATTGGGCTAAACGTTACTTTGCTCATCCAAATCACCTAAAAGCTTCATCAACGGGTCGTCAGCGACAATCTCATCCTTTGACAGTTTTTCAAGCGCCAATATCATGTCCATAATACTGTAATCAACAGTCATGCGCTTGTTGCCGTCCTGTATGTGCTGCCGAACGTGTGTGCCGCCGTTCAATGGCATTTGTTCAATTGCCCGCTTTAGGCGGTCTATCAATAGCCCCTTTGCCTGTTCAAGCTTGACGGCGTTGGATGCTGTTTCATTTGCCTTTTTTTGTTGAGCTTTTGTTATACTTTTGTTATATGTTTCGTTTCTTTGTTTTGCCCATTTTTCAGCATTGGCCTTTTGAGCAAGAGTTCCGAAAGAAACGCCATATTTAGCGGCAAGCTTGCGCTGACTGATTCCGCCCGTGATGTACTCAGCTCGTATTTTTGCCCAATCGGGTTTAGACACGCGCCATCACCGCCCAAATCGGTCACGGTAAAGCGTCTTTTTCCAGCCCTCGTATTTTTCCCGCGTTACCGTGTCACGCTCACAGTTTTCTCGACAGCCTTTTTGCTGTGCGTGGCAGACACAGCGCGTATTGCCGTTTACAATTTTCAGATAAACTGGGATTCGCTCTGTTGTCTGCATGTCGCCTCCTGCTTTCGCTTATGCAAAAGCCCCCGGTTTCCCGGAGGCTTATTATGAATATAAAAGTTGCTTTTGCAGCTTTTTCAGCCGCTTTCCGTAGTCCTTGCGTAGCTTTTCACTGTTTGCTGTGTTGATTGCCTTTTTCAGCCGCTTGCATTCGGCTACTACTTCGGCGCGTGTCATGTGTCCATTATCTCATGAACGCCGAAAAGCTGAACCGCTGCGGTCTTACGTTGTATTTCTTTGCCAGCTCTTCGGACTTCTGATTAAAGCGCTCAATATACGGCTTTAAGCGTTTTTGCGCTTCTTTCTTGTCAATCTCGCCCATGCGGTAAAGGTCGCGTGTCTCCATCGCGGATTGCCTCAGTTCTTCGTACATGTTAAACGCCTCCTTGTCTTTCCTTGGAAGCATTGTAACATAATTATTCGCTTTTGGCGAGACTCTTTCTGTGCTTTTACTCGTTTTCTTGATCTTCTGCCATGCTATCCAAATCAGGCAATTCTACACCCCCAATGCGGTCTGTGGCCTTTTTCGGACTGCCTTTGCAGAAAACAAGCATATATTGATGTGTGCGCCCCATCTTCCGGGACGATTGAAACGGCTTCCCCGCTCTTATCGGCAAGCTGCCAATCGGGGTAACAATGATGAAATTGTTATAATACCGCGCCCCGGCGCTTTCCATTGCTTGAACGGTAAGCCCCACAAGGTCACGGAGAAAGCCGCTTTTGTCGCGGTAATTGCCAACTACAACAGCGGCAAATCTGTCTTGCTTTAACATGCTGACAGCACGGCGTAATATTTCTTGATATGCCTTGTCGAAGTCTGCGTCTGACATGTTGGATATATCGGCGGGATCTTCGCTGTATATTTCAAGATTGCCATAAGGCGGACACGTCAAAAGGAAATCGTATTCGCCCGGTGCAAGTTCCTTGATGTTCATGCTGTCGCCGCAAATCCAAACAGGCATATTGTCCTCGCACATTGCCTCGCCTTGCTCTACATTTGCGTCAATTTGTTCTTTCCGCAAATCTACGCCTGTATAGTGCCTCCCGAGTGTGTTTGTGACAATGCCCCGAACGCTTCCGCCCGCGAAAGGGTCTATTATAAAATCATCGGTTTTTGTAAACCATGATATGATTGTCTCAGTTAAAACCGGGTCAAAGATTGATGTCCCTGTATCGCTCAATCTTCCACCCCCCCATTCATAACGAGGTAATCTTTTTCAAATTCCTCATTGCTAATACTGCGGCCAAGCTGTTTTTCAACAGCTCTCTTTTTCCGCATATAGTCCGGCTCAATAGCCGCCTTGCTTTCAAAGAGCGTCCCCATTTACTTCATTCTCCTGATCTGTTCGCGCCTTTGTATTAAGCCGTCGCTGTATGCTTTGCTTTTGTCATGTAACTGTTTAGCTTGCTGTTGTTCTTGAAAGCTTTCGCTTTCTCTGAGGCGTTCAGCGCCCCCCCCGCGTTTCTGTACGAAGTTTGCCTCCGGGTTGCTCCTTGAATTGTAAGCAAGTCCCCCCCCCGCGTCCTATTTCGCTGTGCAATCCCTTTTTGACCCATGCGCGTTTTCGCGCCAGCCAATCAGGCTTATTTGCATATATTACGCTGAAAGGCGGGACTAAATACTTTGCGGCAAGGCTTTCTTTGTTCTCTGCTTGATCTTCATAATCTTCGCTGATTTCATCATCGTCCGGCGTGTCTTCATCCCCGCCGCCGAAATCAAAATCAAAATCGAACCCGTCAAAGCTCAAATCGGCAAGCTCGGCTTCCAGCGTGTCCCAGTCCATGCCCGTCTCGGCGTTCGTCTGATTGTCGGCGATTCTCAGTTCCCGGATGTCCTCATCGGTCAGCTCGTCGGCGGTCTTGTCGATAACGTGATACGGCATTTCACAGCCGATTTGCAGGGCGGCGAGTCTGCGCCCGTGGCCGATAACAAGCACATTGTCAGACGTGATAACCACATCCTGCTGCCAGCCGAAGCGGTTGATGCTGTTGACAATGTTCTTGATCTGCCGGTCAGTGTGCTGCTTTGCGTTCCGTTCATAGGGCGTTACTGTTGCCGGGTCAATCCAGTGTTCATATTTGCTATGGTCAAAAGCCTTTGTTTTCTTTGCCATGTTGTTTACTCCCGATTATGATAAAGCAAGGCGCGGAGGAATTACCCCGCGCCTTTTTGATGCTGTCAGGCTCCCGCCACAGCCTTTGGCTCTCGCGCATCCCGCGCGTTTTGACAGCTTTCCCGCGTCCCCGACAGGGACGTACTCATTAATACGGCAGAGCCGCGCCATAGGGCAGGAAGCACCGCGCCGCCAATGCCCAAAACGACGCTTTAAGGAACCCTATGAGCTTTCCAAGGCGACCCTTTTACCGTGGCTTACGATCATCGACGCACGGCCCACCGGGGCGCATTGCGTCCGCGTCAATGCTGGAACGCAAGGCCGGACTCCCACCGGCACCGCCCGCAATGACCACGCTCTACAGCGCGTCCGTTGCCGGAGTGCTAAAATTACACTACTCGCGTATAAATGGAGCTGTTGGAGGGCTTCGATCCCCCGACCCGCTGCTTACAAAACAGCCGCTCTTCCTGACTGAGCTACAACAGCGTAACACGCCCGCCGGTGTCAAAAGCGGGCGCTATAAAATTGTGTGCCGATTTTCACGGCGGTCATGTAGCCCGAACGCTTCCGCGTTTGACCCGTGTGGCAGAAGGATGAAAAATGGAGGGAAACACGCAAGAGAGCAAGCGTCGGATTTATCCGTCCCGCTTTTCTTTCATGATACTGTTTATATCACAAAAGCTGTGAGCACAGTACCAAGTTTTGCAAATATTTTCAGATCATCCCCAATTCGTTTGCAATGTCGTAGAAAAACGCCTCGCGATATCTGTAAAAGCCCGTCCTGGAAACGCCGATGGTGTACAGTTCTTCATAAGGCTTTTTCTTGCCGGATTTGCAATTGATGATAATAGCATCCCGCAATGCAACGCGCATTTCGTCCGGTAATCCCGCGCCGATTCTGTCCCGCGCATGTTCGACCGCCCGCATATCACGCACCCATGGCAAACGCTCCACGTCTTCAAGGCGCATTTCTTTGTCCTCTGTCGTGCGGCTTGCCACATGCGCCCCTGCTGTGAACGTGCGGCGCTCTTCAAAAATTGGCTTGCCGTCCCTGTTCTGTCCTACTTTGACTTTATAGGTGCTGTAATGACCGCCGCTGCCGTCTATGATCGCCTGTCGCATTTCTTTGTAATCCTGGCGGCATCGTTCGTACCCGCGCACAAGCCAAATACAGCGGACTTGCACATCACGGGGAAGCTTCACACGTTCCATCGTTCCATCCGATCTTGCAAGCCTCGCACGGTTCGTCCTGCTGTCCTGTCAGCGTGATAATCTCCGCCTTTTGCGCTTCAACCGTGTCAAGCAGTTCATCAATTGCGTCTGCTGCTTCGACAAACAGCGGGCCGAGAATGTGGCGCTGATATTTCCGCAATGTTGCAGCTAAAGCGCGTTTGTCCTTATGCACGTCAATCTCCCCCTTCATGGAAACATTCATATTGCGTCCCGTGGCGCTCTGTTTGATACGCCAACCTGTACCATCCGTGCGCCCGGTGGACGCGCTCAACAACGCCCTTGACGCGCTTTTGTGCCGCTTGCTTTCGTGATTCATCGGAGCCGTTGCAGCCCGTCCCCCAGGCTGTCGGCGTGAAGGTGATAACGTCGCCTACTTCGTGCACTGTTCCACCTCCTGTCTCAGCCACTCCAATGCGCATTTATCACAGTCCCATATCTGACAGCGCTTTGTTTCTGGGTCAACCGGCGCGTCCGGCTTGCACCACGGCGAATCTGTAACGCGCTCAACAAGCCAATGGGCAAACTGTTCATCGCTCATGTTTCTTATGCAGTCGGCTTTGGTCTTTTTCCTTTTAAGCGCTTCGGCGCGTCGGCCTATATCGTCTAAAACTAAATGCCACGGTACTTCTGCCATCACTCGCCCTCCTGTTTCTTGCGCAGAGCCGCAAGCTCAAGGTCGATGAAATGGAGCTGTTGCGCTATCTCTTTCAACTGTGTGCATATTTCGGAACATGATACTCCAATAACCATGCACAAAAACCCTAAAATAACAGGCATATCACTCGCCCTCCTCCGTCTTTCGTCTTTTGGCAGCTCTGAGCAGTTGCTTTACACAGCTATCATGAGCGTCAATTGTTATCCATTCAGCTACCCACCAGCCTTGTTTGCGCTCTCTGATTATGTATGTCTTCTCGCCGTCATCTAATGGCAGCGGGAGTCCGCACAGATCGCACACCCGAATGGTACTCATTCTACTCGCCCTCCTCTGCCAGGATGATAGTGGGAGCATCGTCAATGGTTTCAAGAAGCTCTCTGGCATCATCGCGGGAGAGCATATTTTCTTTGATGAACAATTGAATTTCTTCCGTCAGTTTATCAGCGTCCACAAGCCTCCCATACGGCGGGACGGGGACGAGAGGGCAATTGTCTGGGCGCTTTTGAAATTCACACCACAATCCGATTGTTATGGAACATGCATCGCCATGAAAAGTGTCTGCGTGACGCAATCTGCAAAATCCACAGCTTTTCGGCATCTCTATGTTGATATAAACGCCCATCAGCTTTGCACCCTTTCAAGTTTCCCGCACGGGCGCATTTCATGGCACTTGCCGTTGTACTGACAGGCCGGGACAAGCACATCGGCAAATTCCGGGTGATTGATAATCACAAGTTGACACATCATTTTTACCACGTCCCGCGTTTCCTTTGCCGCCAAATTGCATAAGCGTTTGTTGGCAATGACACACAGTTCTTCAGCGTTCATAGCCCAGATCATATTTACGGGCGTGTCTTGCCGTGCGGCGTTGCGGTCATAATCGCTTTGCCTGTCGTTGCGCTGACTCCGCACAAAGGGCATTGCGTGGACATGGCGGGCAAGGTGGACGCTCACCCAAGAGGGAATGTCTCTCAGCTCAAAGGCAAATTGCAACAGGCGAATCGGGCTGTGCCGCGCTTCAAGGATTGACTTCTTCCACTCCATTGACGGCGCTGTTTTGACGCTCTTGCCGACCGTTTCAAGCGCGGCGCGTTTGACAAGCATCCAGTCGGCATCTGTCGGGGCTTTTATCAGTTCAATTTCCATTTGTGGTTTACCTCCAACTTTTTCAAGCGAGTTTTCGCGGAAAACTCATTTTTACAAGGGAGTTTATAGCTTGACCTCCCTTCCATCCGGTGTCCGCATTGAGAAATCATAGCGCTGTTCACGCGGGACATAATGCCGCCCGCAAGCCCGCTTTAATGCTTCCTCGGTTTTGGCTACGGTGTATTCGTTGTCTGCTGTGTCCGCTTTTTCCAGCTCTTTTGATTTCGGCGTATTTCGCGTCGAACAGGTCACGGAATCGCGCTTGCCTGTCCTCGCCGAAGCCGAAACCGTCCGCAAGGACAAGCGCCACGGTATCAAGTACCTCCTGCTGCATGTAGGCGATGACTTTTACCGTCCACATGGTTTTCTCGTCTTGCTTTCGCTGTGCGAATGTCGCGGCCTGTGCCGAGCCTTTCTTGATTCCCTGCTTTTTACTCATGCTCTGCATCACCTTTTGTCGCACTGTCGATCATCCAGTCAAGGTAGACTTTCGCCTTTTTTAAGTCTTCAACTCCGCCTTTCTGACGCCAGCGCCAGATGTATTTGAGACAGTTCCCTTTGCAATAGTCCTGAAAACCGTCACTTGTCATGCTTGATTTGATTGCTTCTATGCACTCAATCCCGCCCTGAGTATAGTGTGACGGATGATTTACGTTATCACTCTGCATTAAAATCCCTCCATAGCATGGACGGCTGAACACCGTGATTGCCCTGGTACTTTCCGCTTCTGTACGGCACATAATCGCCGTCGATAGTGTGATAGTAGATCTGGCATATCTCCACGCCCGGATAAATTCGCACGGGCTGGACGCACGAGAGCTCAAGCGTCCAGTACCCGTCAAAGCCAACATCCCCGAAGCCAGCCGTTGCATGGATGAAGATGCCCAACCGCCCGACGGAGGATCGTCCCTCCAGCATCGGGACATAGCCATCTGTGCGCGTCCGCTCCATCGTGCGGCCCAAATACAGCTTGCCCGGCTCAAGTATCAACCCGTCCTCCGGTATGGTCAGCGTCTGGTACGGATTCTTCCTCTTCATGTCGAGTATTCTTCCTTTGTAGAAAGCTATACATTCTCCATAAATGTTTGTGCCGCGGTATTCTGTGCTATATACCAACAGTTCGTCCGCAAGCCGCAAATTATAGCTATTCGGGTTCAGCCGCTTTTCATCAAAGTCTGAAATATAAATGCGCCCGGCCTTGACTTCCTCGGCAATCTTTAATCCTGAGAGGATCACGTGCCGCCCTCCTTTACCGTGAAAGTCTGGTTAATGGCCATGCTCAACGCCTGGACAAACTGCTCATTTTGCGATTCCTCGTTGAAGCCGAGCATAACAAGTGCCCCATGCAGCCACTCATGGCAAAGAGCTTGCTGCTGCATCGCCTCCGGCATGTCCTTATTGATTTTTATAGCGGCTTGCGTGTATTCGATCTCGCCAAAATGTGAATCAACCGTGAAATTGTCTTTGCAGAGCGTTACCGTGTGCGGCACTCCGCAAATGTTGATTGTTGACGGTATCACGTCTTTTCTTTCACCTCCCTCACAACGTCCGACACGCGCATCTCCACCCGTGGCCGCTCTGAGTACACTTTTGACGCTGAGATACACACTACCTGCGCGTCGTCCTCATAAGCTATGCCGTTGATAGCGTCAAGCACGGCCTTTACAACATTGTCAACATCTGGCTTCTTGCATGGCAAGATCGCGCCGCTGAGTTTCCTTTCACGCTGCCGCTTGCTGTCTGACTGCGGTATTCCGTAATAAGCGCGGATTTCAACTGTGACAGGAATGTGCCGCTGGAACTTTCGCCCTTTTGCCGCCATTTTGTACAGGAAAGCAACCTTGTTTTCATAAACCCGTGTTTTGGGCGGCGTGTACGCTGTCCCGGCCTTGGTGAATTTCGGGCGTCCCTTCCCAACAGGTTCGCCCGGTATCGTTACGGTGATGGTCACGGCAATTCCTCCACATACATCCAGCTTTGCGGGGGGGCGCGTGATTCCCGCAATGCAAGCGTACTCTTTCTTGCTCCTCCGCTTGCACGTCCCGCAATCTTCGCTGTGAACACAAGCGCGTTGGAAATCTGACAGTGTAAGCGGATTATTGTAGACTTTCAGCTCTGAAATGTGCCAGCCATATATAGTGCCGTCTGGCGCATATTCACGCTGTTCCTCAACCGTTACGCAAGCATGATGTTCAAAGTACACGTCATGTTCTCCATGCGAGTCCGTCATGATCTCATCGCACACAAACTCGCCGATAACATACCCATTCAATTCTGAAACGCGGCTGTTCTCTTTCAAGTCGATTTCAAAGCTATTGCACGGCTGGACTTTTCCGTTGACTGAATACAGCGTGTCGCCGTTATTGGTGCAATAGATGTAGCACTTGAACGGTGTCTTGATTTGCGGGCGCGTCTTTCGGATTTCTATGGTCTTTTCGCCGTTGGCGATCTTTGCGCACCATTTCGGTCGAATGGAAATTAAAACGGCTTTGCTCATTCTTCCACCTCCAATACGATCCCGTTCGCAAGCTCCCGCCTGTCGCCCGGTTTCACCCGCAAGCACCAATTAGCCGCCTCGACAGCATCGGCGCGTTCAGTGTGTAACATTTGCAACTCCGCCACGATTTCCCAATAGCGCCATGTATCAAAGCGCTCGGTTTTAGCCGGGGAGCGGATTGTCACAAGGACGTTCCGCTCCTTCTGTTGCTGTTTTTGCTTTGCCATGATTTTTTTATCCTTTCCAGTCTCAAATCCGCCACAGCGGGATTGAAGCCGCATCTGCCGCATTGCATTTGGCACTCGTTCACGGGCAGCATTTGGCGGTCACGAGCGGCGGCTTCGTCCCAATCATAATATTCGCACGGTCTCACGATTTGTCCCCCTTCATAATGTCACTTGTAGCGCCTTCACAAGCGCCCAGAACGCCGCCACTGTAAACATCCCCATGCGCACAGGGCGCGGTAAAAACTCTACCAGCGCCCCCCATCGCGGCGGCTATAAGCGCAGTTAAGATGATGTTCATGTTGTGAACGCTTCCTAAAAAAGCGTTGTTTGCCGCATTTCATTTTCCGCATTCTTGATGTTCTCTACAGCCGCGTCAAAGTATGCGGGTTTCAGTTCGATACCGATGCCCTTACGTCCCATCTTGATTGCCGTGTAGACCTCAGAGCCGATGCCAAGGAACGGAGTAAACACCACGTCGCCCGGATTTGAGTACATCCGCAAGCACCGCTCAATGACCCCCAACTGTAAAGGGCAAATATGCCGTTCTGATTCATCGTCTTGTGGCATACGCGCATTGAGCGTATCGCTCTGGTTAATGTCCCACCATACAGGCGAATTGAGTTCATCCCAAATAGGGCTTGCGTATTCCTGCCAGTCAGCTACTGGGAAACTCTCGTTCGTATGCGTTACGCGGTTCGGATTCTCGCCGGGTTTCCGCATGAACACAACGTAATCGGGAATACCCATGCGCGACATGCAGCTATCTTTTTTGAGCTGCTTGTGGAGAAGTCCAAGTGCCTTTGTTCTCTGCATCGCCGTTACAGGATTCTTCCAGATACACACTTCTGCATGGTAGATAAAGCCGACTTCTTGAAATGCACGAATCAAATCACCACGAAAGTCTCTGATTCCGATGTAGCCGTCTTTCTCTTTGCTTGTGGGAAGATTCATACAATGCACAGCCATAATGCGTCCAGGCTTCAAGATACGGAAAAGCTCTTTCGTGATGAAAGAAAAATGAAGGAAAAATTCATCATCGTCTTTGCAGTTGCCGAGATCGCGGTCACTGTTACTGTATGTATATAGCGAAGAAAACGGGGGAGAGTAGATTTCCATGTCTACGCTGTCGCTGTCGAACATCTTGATAGCTTCTGTCGTGTCAGCGTTGTACAGTGCCGCATATTCATCCGTGTACTGATTCAAAATCTTTATGCTATCCATGTGGGTTTCCTCATTTCCTCAATAGGTTTGTATTCAGTGGTAATGCGCGTTGTGTGCTTGATTTCCGAAAGTGTTACTTCACGCATCAGCGCGGTCATTTGTTTCTGCATTTCGTCCATCTGCGATTGCTTGCGCGTGATGTTATCAAGCACGTTCATTTCTTTCTCTGACAGGATTATATAGACGTTTACAGGCTCTTTCTGCCCAAACCGCCAGCATCTTCTTATTGCCTGATAGAATCGCTCATAGCTGTCTGACAGGCCGCAGAAAACCATGTTATGACAGCTCTGGAAATTCGACCCAAACCCAAAAATCGCCGCTTTACTGACAAGGGCATGTATAGAACCGTCTGCAAAATCAAGGCTTGCTTGCGCTTTGTACTCAGGAGAATCAGCGCCTTTGACTTCTACGCAATGGTCAATTTTCTTTTTGAGTACCGCGCTTTCATCGTTGTAATCGCACCAGATAAGCCACTGTTCCCACATTTTGCTGTTTGCAAGGTCAGCCGCTTTATCTGTCCTATCTTCCAAGCTTTCTTTTCTCGCGTTTCTGCGTTCGTCAAGCGTTTCCGCAAGCTGTACAAATAGCGTTCCTTCGTCCGGTTCGCTCTCCGTGAAAATCTTCTTGATATTCAGTGGCGGCAAATCATATCCTTCACCCTCATAACCTAAGTCTTTAGGGCTGTTGAAGTAGATCGCCCATGTAGCAAACCATTCCCAAAACTTATTAACGCCAGCTTTCTTCAAGCGCCATTTTGACGTATCGCCGCTGTCGTGGATAAAGTACGTTGCAAGCATCTCTGTACGGCTCATAATGCCGA
>Ga0326512_10000206_pt1 | contig 51331 bp, 81 predicted proteins | sample 1_2617_0518_D_FD_203652 | JGI IMG/M metagenome (GOLD analysis project Ga0326512, IMG submission 203652) | Bovine rumen microbial communities from UC Davis, California, United States - 1_2617_0518 | ecosystem: Host-associated > Mammals > Digestive system > Stomach > Rumen | place: USA...
ATACTGGAGGGGCACTATGGGATTCGCAGAATTCAAAAAGAAAATGACGGGGTTCATAAAGAAGGCTGGCGTCAAATACGAAGGCGAATTCGAAGTTGACGAGGAAAAGGGCAGATACATTTGTCGTACACCGGAAGGGTTGTTTACTGGCAACTCTGATGGGAACATCACTGCTTTCTTTAGAGGAAGGGTGTTGAGGATAAAATGAAATCGTGCTTTTACATCGAAGAAGACGACAGCTCGGCTGGGTATTTCACAGTCGAGTTTGTCGTTAAGAAAACGGGCGTTGCATTGGTAAGGCATTTTGATTCACCATACATAGCTCGTAAGTTTGTGAATAAAATAAAGCGGAGCAAGGATGTGGCTCTGCTTGGAACTGGGGGTTTTTGAAATGGCAGTTATTTTTTGCCTGTGGATTATTGCTAATGCTATTTTTTCTGCCTGCCTCGATGCGGAAGAAATGGCAAGAATTCTCTTATACGATCAGGAGAACGTGGTTAGGATTTTGACAACCACGTTCTTCTTACCCGCTTGGCTTTTCAAAGCCTTTAGGGTTGTCGTAAATTGGGTGATAAAGTGACGATGGATATATTCAAAGAATATGGTATCCAGTTGGGGAAAATGTTCCAACTGGCGACAGCCGATGTTCCAACAGGAATGATGCTAGAGTTTGATGAAAAGCATCAATCATTATCCAAATATTGGGCAGATTCCCTAAAGAGTAGGGACGGCGAGTGGATAAAAATCTCGAATCACTATATGAGAGACGGTGTTCCATTCGTTGAATCATCGGGATTTTCATATATAATCCCGCTCGATTGTCTTTGCGTATATGCTGATAAAGAATTCAGTCCAGATAAGGGGGTGAGTTTCTTTTGAACAAAGAGGACGCCGTAAAAAACATCGCAAATAAAACTGGACTTTCATTAGTTCAGACACGGGCAGTGATTAACTCACTGCTTGATTTAATAACAACGGAATTGGAATCTGGTGAATCTGTAAGGTTCACTGGGTTCGGAACATTCGGAGTGAAGGAAGTCTCACCCACCAAGGCAAGGAACTTTTCTAATGGGGAATTTGTTGATATCCCTAAGAGAAAGGTTCCTTTTTTCAAAGCTGGTGAAGCACTTAAAAGAAAAGTGCGTTCATCATAAATAAAACTAAATACTGGGAAATAAAGTAAATATTGGGAAAAAAAGTTTATAAATGGGACTCGCACCGATAAGCGAGGAAACAAATAATCTACATATAGAGTAAAAGGAGAAAAAGTATGGTAAGAGTAACAGTAGGTAACAACGTATCCAGACAGAACCTCATCATCGACGAGAACACAACTCTTAAGGCTGCTCTTGAGCAGGCAGGTGTTGACTACACACGCGGTTCCATCACTCTTGATGGTGCAACTGTTATGGCAGGCGGTCTGAATAAGACCTTCGCTGAGTACGGGGTAACAGAGTCCTGCTATCTTCTGAATGTTGCCAAGGCAGATAACGCTGCCAAGGTAACGGTTGCCGGTGATGCTATCGTTGTTACATCCACACTTCCCCTTGAAGCCATCAAGACGGTAGCTAAGTACCGTCCGAAGGAGCTGACACTCTTCGGTGGCGAGGACGGTAAGGAACCGCTGTTCGCAATCGGGGTAGGATTTGAATCTATCAATAAGTTCGGTATTAACTTCAGTACAGCAGCAAGGACGGAAGGTAAGGAAGCTCAGATCACAGTCTGCCTGCCGAAAGGTGTAGAGAATCCGAAAGATTACATCAGTGATACATACGGCGCGGCTCTGATTGCCCTCGGAAAGCTTGAGGAGAAGCTCCCGGGTGTTATCGAGGAAATCGCCGCTGAGAAGGCAGCGATCCAGGCAAATATCGAGATTGCTCAGTAATTGAGCGACGCCTTGGGTGGGGCGTTAATACCACCCACTCGGGGGTTTAGCTCAATTGGTCAGAGCATCCGGCTCATAACCGGACGGTTTGGGGTTCGAGTCCCCAAGCCCCCACTACCCAATAATGGGAATATGCAGAAAGGAGGGAAAAAGTGCAGAGAATAGTTTATGACCCTGAAGAAATCTGGGAAGTATTCCAAGATGAGAAGATAGATATTGCAGAGCATCGTCTCTTAGTCGCAGAGAACGATGACTTTCAAGTTTATCTCGACTGCATGATATCACAAAGTCTGGAATACGTAGGGATGATGGTCATACAGAGCGGGGAGTATGTGATTGAGGAAGACTTCTTTGAGGATGAAAAAGAATGTAACGACATCTTTGAGAAGGCTTTTATAAATTACATACTCATAGAAACCTCGACGGTTGTTGAGGAAACAGAAACAGAAAAGAAGGAAAATGTTTATGATACCATCTACGATAAAGATGGAAAATTAAACATCTTCTACGTCGATGAAATAGAACAGAGGGAGGGCGACCTCAGCCTTGCTGTGATAAACTTTATCGACGCGATAAGTGACACGCAGATGTCTTATGCTTTGACAGATGAAGAGGTTGACGAAATTAAAGACCATTTCATCGAATACCTCTACAGAAAATTCGGTCTGTCGATTTATAGACCGATGGAGCTTGTGATGGATAACGGGGATGAGGTATACGAGGAATACCCGTATCCAAAACTGAGATTCGAGAACCCGATTGGATTGTATTCCAAAACATCGAAGGCTCTCGCATTGTAAAAAAGTTATTTAATTAGCTTGACATTATAAGAGTTATCGCTTATAATAGAATTACAATTAAATAAGGGCAAGGAAATTTTTATTTCACCTATCAAGCTAATAAAATAATCTACGCAACTACGCGACCCCACCCGCCAAGCGGGGTTTAAATAAGAAAAAGGAGAAAAGAAGTATGGCAAAAGTTGTAGCTATCGGAAAGGCACTCGTAGTCACCTCTACTGTGAAACTTGATGAAATCGAGACGGTGAAGAAGTACCGTCCTGATTCTCTCGTACTGTACGAGGGCGAGGGTGAAGAGAAAGAGCCGGTGTTCGCAATCGGTACTGCTAAAACTGGGAACATCGGAAAGTATGGAGCAAATTTCGATGGGAAGAATCAGGCTGGATTCGCCCAGCTTACGATGTTTATGGATATCCCTGATGACAAGGATATCAAGGAAGTAGTTGCCGACGAGATCGGAGGTGCGCTTCTTAATCTCGGCAAGCTGGAAGAGAAGCTCCCGACCGTGATTGAGGAAATTGCTACTGAGAAGGCAGCAATCCAGAGCAACATCGAAGTAGCGCAGTAACACTTAGGTAAGCATAGACAAAGGTTACAGCTAACGAGCACGCCCTGACAGGGAAGTTGCACAGTAGTCTGGTGTAAAGCTACTGAATAAAACTAAATACTGGGAAATAAAGTAAATACTGGAAAATAAAGTGAATAAATGGGACTCGCACCGATAAGCGAGGAGAACAAAAATACATACAGAGAAAAAGGAGAAAAAAAAGTATGATTAGAGCTACAGTAGGTAACAACGTATCCCGCCAGAATCTTATCGTAGATGAGAACACAACACTCAAAGCTGCTCTTGAGCAGGCAGGCGTTGATTACACGAGAGGAAGCATCACTCTCGATGGCGCTACAGTTCCGGCAGGTGGTCTTAACAAGACCTTCGCTGAGTATGGTGTCACGGAATCCTGCTATCTTCTGAATGTTGCCAAGGCGGATAATGCCGCCAAGGTAACTGTTGCGGGTGATGCAATCGTCATCACATCCACCCTTGCTCTTGAGGCTATCAAGACGGTAGCTAAGTACCGTCCGAAGGAGCTTACTCTTTACGGTGGTGAGGACGGCAAGGAACCGCTGTTCGCTATCGGAGTAGGTACAAACGGGAGCGTAAACGCCTTCGGCGCAACGTTCAACGCAGCCGCAAGAACAGAGGGCAAGGAAGCTCAGATTACACTGTTCATGCCGAATGGTACTAAAGAGGTGAAGGATTACATCTCTGATAAGTACGGCGCGGCTCTGATTGCCCTCGGAAAGCTTGAGGATAAGCTCCCGGGTGTTATCGAGGAAATTAAGGCTGAGAAAGCAGCAATCCAGGCTAACATCGAGATCGCGCAGTAATACATACGCCTTGGGTGGGGCGTTAATACCACCCGCAAGATGTGTTTTGTGGTTTATGAATTCTAATCAAGAGGGCGGTGGTTTAACCGCCCTTTTTAAATAAGGCAAATTAGAGGAAATCTTGAAATTCAAGATAGGTGATATTGTTGAATTAGACCCATCTTACGATTCAAGTAAAGGATGGAGAGAATACAACAATATAGAGTATGGGAAAGAATATAAGGTTGTCGATGTCGAGATAGAATCAGACCTTGATGAATATGGTGGTGGATTATTGTCAGTAATTAATGACAATGGCAAAGAAACGAAATGTTTTTGCGATAGGTTCAAGCACATAGGCGAAGACTTAGAACCCGATGATGTTGCATTTTATTAAGGTCGGCTGGCGAAATTGGCAGACGCAAGGGACTTAAAATCCCTCGGGGTTTCCCGTGCGGGTTCAAATCCCGCGCCGACTATTTTTGTTTTATAACAAATTTAAAAATAGAAAGGAGAAAAAATGTTTAGAAGTCAAATTGAAGTTACCCCTTTAACAACAGAGTTCGCTAATGAATACTACAAACAGGTTTATGGGGACAGGTACAACTACGACTCGACCCTGGTTGCAACCGGTAGAGCACTTGTCACACCGAGGATGAAGCCCGGGGATTGGCTTAGAATCCGCATCAATAATATTGAATTCAGGTATGTTAAAGATAGGGATGGTAAAAACCTCTTAGACTCTGTGTTCGGCTCACGCAACAATAATAATGAACTTGTGTTTGTTAACATCACCGGTGGTGATGAAGACAAATATAAGGAAGTGATGGACAAGATAGAAGGAAGTCTGGAAGGATACACTCGTGTAGAACGTGCCACGTTATTCTTCCAGAAAGTGTTCCAGCTTCGTTGCTATATAAACGAGGAAAAAAGAATGTCATTCGTCATCACTGGCGGGATTGACACCCAGAGATTCCACTACATGCAGTGTGGAATTCTCGCGTACCTTCCGTGGTATTTCCCGGAAGCATCGGAGCTGGATAAGGAGCTTATTACTTCCATGCGTCAGCGTCAGCCGGACGAGTACTTGGCAATCCTTCAGAGAATAGCTGACGAGTCTGATATGGAATCAATGAGAGTTGAGAAACTCCTCAAGGATTTCCAGAAGACATACTATAAGAATAGATATGATAATGCCGAATCACATAAGATTTCGGCAATGAATGATCTGGATACTTACAGAGAAAGAATATCAAATCTGCTCGACAGGATCGAACAGTATGATATCGAGATGCTCGGGCTTATGTCTAAGATGGAAAGCGCCGAGGCTGACTCGGGTCTCGCGGATTACTTCAAGGCATACAGGAAGGTGCTTCGCCTCGTAAAAACTGAAGGTAACTACGTTACCTTTGAGACAAAGCAGTACCTCGACATCTACGATGAGGACATTCTGGAGAACATGCTTCGGAACAAGTCCTCATATGTTTATTCATGTGCGGAAGGTAAATATACAGACCAGGACATCGAGAAGATTATGAGAAAAATCTTCATGGAAAAAGAACTGAAGATACGGTTCTGCTGTGCATACAGAATCGACCTGCGCGGTGCCGTACATGGTTTGTCACACTACAACTATGACCCGTCGCTGTACGGTACTTATATGCCCAATCCGCATATCAACGAACATAGCTGTCTCGGCAATTATGAGCGCATGATTAATGAGATACTTGAGGAAGGTGGCGATTATACGGCTGCTATCGACCAGTGTCTCGCATCAGGTCGCTCATTAAATTGGGCTGACACAGTTGTAACCAAGGAGTTCTTGAGATACCTCTACAAGAGAGTCTCTGGAGTAAACGTCAAGTGTATCGAACTTCCTAACGGGAGTGTCGTCGATATTGACGGGGCGTTTGAGTATATGAAAGAACAGGAAAAGAAAGGAGAGGAATAATGGCTAAATATATAAAAGTAACGGATGATATCAGGGAGAACATCATCAAAGAGTTCATCGAGAAAGTTGGTGGACTCAAAAGCGCCAACGGAAAGCTTACCTATACAAAGGAAATCGGAACGAACGACAGGAAAGCACTCCTGTTGTTCACCGAATTGGCGTATACGAAAGTCACAACGCTCGTCAACAATTGGACTGACGAGATTGCGTGGCATTGTCTCGCCAGACGTGGTGATAACACCGATGAATACGTCATTTACGATGTTCTGATTTATCCGCAGGAAGTCACTGGTACAACAGTAACAACTGACCAGGAAAAATACCAGACATGGCTGTATGAACAGCCCGATGAGGTATTCAACAACATCAGATGCCAGTCACATTCCCATGTAAATATGGGAGTTTCTCCCTCTGCCGTAGACGATAAGCTGTATGAGGAAATCTTATCGCAGCTTACAGATGATATGTTCTACATCTTTACCATTCATAATAAGAAGGGAGATATTTGGGTAGCGATCTACGACCTTGAGAAGAATCTCCTGTTCACTGGTAAAGATGTCCAGTGGAATATCATCGAGGATGGAACAGGAATCCTCGATCTGATTGACGACGCAAAAGAAAAGGTCAAAAAGCACACTTATACGACGACATACAATTATGCTGGAGTTAAGTCGCCGGTAACAAACCCGCCTGCTACTACCACAAAGGATGGCGGAAAAGGTGTGCCAAAGAAAAATACAAAGAAGGGAAACACAGCCGGTGGTAGCTATGATTACTACGGCAACGGTTACGGTAACTACTACGGCAACGGTTACTACTACTAAAATAATTTCGCGGGGCAATAAGCCCCGCGCTATTAATAGAAAGGAGTGCTATGACTAAACAGGAGTTTTTAGAAAAGATTATCGATGTAGATAGTCTTTACGAATTCTGTAGTGAATATGGGTATGAATCCTATACGGATGATTTGTATTCATCAGACGCCTACAACGAATATCTTGAAGAGGATTTCGCTGAGGCATTGAGAAATAACTCTTGGCGTGATGTCAGAGACATGATGAACAATACCGATGACCCATACGATGACCCTTGGTGGGTCAGGAGTGATTATGATTATGAGTTCTACCCAGCAGATGATGGGTGGTTATGGGATACACGCAATGAACTGCTTGAAGAACTCGAAGGCGATGGATTCTTCGAAGAGGAAGATGAAGATGATGAAGAATTAGAATTCGAGGTTGAAGAAGCCTCGGTATTTTTAACAACTGCATAGGAACAACATAAATGGAAAAATGCAAGGATATTTATTACATATTAATAAATTATTGTTTGGTAAACAAAATAACGATATCAACAATGGAAAGCTGTACATCTGGATGTATAGCTTCTCTGATTACTGACGTACAAGGAGCATCGGAAATTTTTCCGGGTTCTATTGTAACGTACAGTAATGCTACAAAAGAGATGTTTGGTGTCCCTCACAGTGTAATAGAGGAGTATGGCGTATATTCTCAGGAAACAGCAATAGCTATGGCAAATGCTGTACGTGAAACATTTGGTACAAATATAGGAATAGGTGTTTCGGGTAGCCTCGGAAGGGTAGACCCGATGAATAGCGATAGTATTTCTGGGGAAGTACATTTCGCTATTAACATCAATGGTAATGTAAAGTCTTTCACACTTGATGGAATAGCCGATGAAAGACATACTGCAAAACTCATTGTCGCAGAAAGTGTGGCAAACGAATTAATAGGAATGATAAAGGAGAACGAATAAAATGAGTGGTGTAATGGATTTGTCAAAGAGCTATGAATTTTTCCAGCCTGAGAAGGCTGATAAAAAGATACATATCATCGGGTGTGGGAGTGTAGGTTCTACGATTGCAGAGAACCTTGCCCGCCACGGAATGAAAAACTTCGTACTCTGGGATTTTGACAGAGTTGAAGGGCACAATATCGTTAACCAGATGTTCCGTCAGGATCAGGTTGGCGAACTTAAGTGCGACGCACTTAAGCAGATTATCTGCGAAATTAATCCTGAAGCTTCGGACACAATTGTTACGAAGCCTGAAGGATGGCAGGGAGAAATGCTTCAGGGATATGTATTCCTCGCTGTCGATTCAATCGAAATCCGCAAGGAAATCTGTGAGAAGAACAAGAACAACCTTAATGTCAAGGTTGTGTTCGATGTTCGTACCATGCTTACAGGCGCACAGCACTATGCGTGCGACTGGGGTTCATATAAGCAGAAGAAGAAGTTCATGGAAACAATGAACTTCACGCACGAAGAAGCCGCAGATGAAACTCCTGTTTCGGCTTGCGGTGTCACACTCGGCATCGCCACGACTGTGCGGATTGTATCCGCAATCGCCGTGAACAACTTCACGAAGTACGTCAAAGGCGAAGGTCTGTGGAATTTTGTACAGTTCGATGGCTTTGCCGGTTTCTATGACCACTTTGTGTGGAAGTAAAAAAACAATATAGGGGCATTCTAAGATGGGTAATTTGTTATATGTTATAGGACAGTTAGGCGCTCATCCGGAAAAAACATATTTAATAATATTCTGGTTAGCAATGACGTTAATCGTCATATGTATAGATTAATACAATAAGCTCTGTTAGCCTTATAGAATAGTTATATAGTTAGCATGATATGTTTATCACAAAGTAATAAAAAATCTATTTGTGAGGCTTACAGGGCGTTACAGTTGTATTCTTAAAGGAGCAACAATGCACATATATAAAATCGGAGATTGTGTAATTCTACACAAGCCAGAGAACGTCGATGAACATCCGACATGGTGCGACGAGATGGATGAATTAGACGGGGCTGAAGTCACAATCGAAGAATACGAAGATGATAATTGTTTTTATGCAAAAGATGTAGATTTCTGGGTTTTTAACGAAAGCTGGGCAACACCCGTTGAACTTATTGAAGACTCAGAAAATATTTCTTTCTTCTAAAGGTGAATAAAATGAACAGAAAATTTAATGTTGGCGACATAGTGATTATACATCGTCCAAAAGACGTAGATGAGCATCCGAAATGGAATAGTCTCATGGATTGCTACGACAATAAAGAGGTAGAAATAACACACTATAGACCGTCTGGGTTTTTTGAAGTGGAACGCAGTACCAGGTGGTGTTTCAATGACAACTGGGCAGAAATAGCGGGGGATGAAATCCCTGATGAAGATATAAAGTTTTTCTAAAACCAAAACCGTAATGTATTCTTACTTAATGTAAGGCACCTAGCCGTTGGCAGGTGTATCAACTTGATAGGAAAAAGACGACGACGCTGCACCCGCTCAGGCGCCTCCTCGCAGGGCTTCCTCCCAGAGCATTACCACAGAGGCAGTCCTATGTCAACCACTAACATCGCTATTACTGCTCGGCTGACCAGTGCAGACATATCCCGCCAGTCTCATCACTCGAATATTCACACTCATCAAGCTCGAAATAACAGATGAGTCAACGGTTCTCATCCTGGAACCTGCAGGTATCCGGCGGAAGGGACGCCGCACCTCTCCACGTAGATTACGGTTAAAAAAATAAGAAAGGAGAAAATAATGTTTTACATAACAGTAAAACAATCGCCCGTCTATCACCAGATGACACTCGAAGAGTTGTGGTTTGGTAAAGACGAGGATTTTGTTGGTAAATATCGCTCCAACAAGACAAACACACGAACCTATGAGGTTCGGTATATAAGCGACAGATTTAAGAAGTGTCTGGATACAGAAAAACTCATTCAGACTCTCAAAAAATTCAATGAACAGACAGATAATTTAAGGGGTGTCGATAGACACTCCTTATATTATGAGTTCAAGATTCCAAAGAAGTCCGGTGGTCTTAGAAAAATCGACGCACCAGAACCACCATTAATGGAAGCTCTTAGGAATCTCAAGGCTATATTCGAAAATGAATTCAATGCAATGTATCATACCGCATCATTTGCATATGTGCATGGAAGAAGCACAATTGATGCTGTTAAAAGGCATCAACAAAACGAATCGAACTGGTTTGCTAAGTTCGATTTGTCGAACTTCTTCGGTAGCACAACATTGGAATATACGATGAAAATGTTCAGCATGATTTATCCGTTCTCTGAACTCTTCTATGATGAGGATTCCAAAGAGGAATTACGTAAAGCGCTTGAACTTGCCTTCCTTGATGGCGGTCTCCCACAGGGTACACCTATCTCACCTCTAATTACAAACATCATAATGATACCTATAGACTACAAACTATACAATGCCTTCAGAAAGTACGAAGAAGATGGCGAGGAAAAGTATCTTGTCTACACGAGGTACGCAGATGACTTTATCATCTCTTCAAGATATGGCTTCAGTTGCAAAGGAGTACAGGATTTCATCAAAGAAACCTTAAGCTCATTCGGCGCTCCGTTCTCAATTAACGAGAAGAAAACTCGTTATGGCAGCAGGGCAGGCTCCAATTGGAATCTCGGTGTGATGCTGAATAAGGACAACAACATCACACTTGGATACAAGGAACGGAAGAGGTTCAAGGCTATGATTTCCTCGTATGCTAAGGATAAAAAGAACGGTGTTACATGGGAATATGGCGATATAAAATCCGCTCTTGGAACCATTAGCTATCATAGAATGGTAGAAGGTAAGGAGAATATCAACGGACTTATTAGAGCATTATCTAACAAGTTCGATATAGACATCGAGAGTGAGATGAAGAGAGATGTCGGTGAATATTCAAGAAACGGTGGGGAATAAATGAATTTCGAAAAAGGTGATATAGTAAAATGTGTACAACCATTATCTCTAGTACAGCCAGAATTTAATCTCTCAACCGAAGATATATATGAAGTTTCTTTTAGCGACGAAAGCATAGTCACATTGGTAGGACATAAGCTTGGCTACGATAAGAGTAGATTTGTATATGCAAATGACATTAAAGATACGGGGGTTAATTTCTTTTGAGTGTTGTAACAAAAGTAAGATTATCAGGGTCAAACTGGGGTTCCGTTGAACATGATTTGACGGATATGATTATTAATCAGAAAGGAATTAGGGTTCTGATAGCTTGTGGTTCAGGGTATCAGGCTACTTCAGAAGTTTTTAGACTATTACAAGGGGTAACAAAATTAGCAGACGAAAAACAAGTTACCTCGACAACAAGGAAGAGCTACAATTACGGTACATTCATTAGTTTTAGTAATGGTAGCTACATAGAAGCAAGGAGTTCAAGGTCGGATTATATAAACTATGATAATTTTGACCACTTCATCAATATATATAACGAAAACAGTAAAAGATGGAGCCTTACAAACCGCAAGTGTTTGGAATTAGAAAAGCACGTTTTTGTACCTGATGAGGACACCGAGTTTTTCTAAGAAAGTTGGTGATTGTATGAAGTTTAATGTCGGTGATTATGTCTTATGTGTAAAACCAAAATCTGAGGTAGGAACGTGGTATGATTTAACTGACGGTGGAATATACATAGTGGAAGAAACAATAGGCATCGATCACGATGGGATTAAAGTGCGTGGCAGTTCTATGTGGTATCGTGCTGACAGATTTATAAAGTATGACAGCCCAATAGAAGATGATGTTGGAGTTGATTTTTTCTAACATTGTAGGAGCGCGGAATTCCGACCCCTACCCTTTTAAGGCAGCACTTAAAAACCTCTGGGAAACCAGGGGTTTTAAAAATTTTTAGAACCATATAGGTTCTAAAACCATTTCTTGGGTTCTAAAAAAGGTAATTTAATGGAAAGGAAAACCGATGGACGGTGAGCATAAAAAGATAGAACCAAATGAGCTAAAACTTGGCATGAATGTCGCATATCCTCGCCGTGTAAGAGCTGGATGGGACTGGAAGTTCCACTGTTTCCACTATTTCCGCTATCCGATATGGACAAATGCCAGTGTAAAACGAATCACACCTAAGCGGACAAAGTTGACTCTGGAAATAAAAAAGGATGATGGGAAAACAGAACTTATAGAAGTTAATCCGCAAAAGGATGCCGTATACGAGTTTGATGCGGAAATGGAACGCGAAAACATGTACGCCTACATGTATGAAGAATGTGAAATGGCGCTTATTAATTACGTGGACGAAAAATGGAAAGCGTTTAGTTTGTTGCCGGATGCTGAACTTAGAGAGGCACACGAACATCTCATAGCACTTGACAAAGTCATGAGAGAGGAGAACTGATGGGAAAACTACTTGATAGTGATGCAGTAAAGAAAGCATTGTACGATGCTGTAGATGATATAAGCCGTGGTTATATGGCCGTTAATGGTATAGAAGAAGATGATATCGAAGGAATCATAGACAGTGTACCACCCGCACAGTCAGAACAGCGGTGGATTCTGTGCAGTGAGAGGTTACCAGAAGATGACGTTGAGGTGTTGATAACCGATGATTCTGGCGGGGTACAGTGGCTTGATATAGACAGAATGCTGTCTTACGAAGACGGGAGCGGAAGGTTTTGGATGGCTTCGCAGAATCCAATAGCATGGATGCCATTGCCAGAACCATATCAGTTGGGTGAACAGGATGAGTGATTCAATCGGTAGGCAGGAAGCGATTGATACGGCAATAGAAGCAGCGGACGCATGGGACGGCGGTCATAATGTAGAACGGGAGCGATATATCCGCGAAGCTTTGAAAAAGTTGCCGCCCATACAACCGGAACGTAAGAAGGGGTACTGGATAAGGCATGAATATGCTGACATTGTGGAAGGATATTATGTGCCAAATTATGAATGCTCTGAGTGTCACTCATGGAAGAGAGATGATTCGGACTTTTGCCCAGACTGTGGAACAGATATGAGATAAGAATAAGAAGAACAACGTCTTTATATGATAGACAGGCTTTCTATAATTCTTTAGGGCAGAAAGACAAAATTAGAATCAACTTGAATATAGTGAAGCCTTATCTCTACACGAGAGAAGATATTGAAGAGTGTTTGAAGCATTATGACAAAATGGGGTTCAACTCCATTAAGTTATCAGAGATTCAACATGGTTCGGATTATTATGTATCGTTCGAGAAAACGTTTGGTATCAAGTTAGGTTCTCCGTTTTCACACGGATGCCAGACATACATAAACATGCAGGAAATCATTCCTGGTTTTAGAACACCTCTCCTCTTAAAACGTTCATGTTTTGCTTGCGAAGAAACTCTGAAGGCATCGTTTAGTGATGGTGTAAAAGCTTTCACTAAATTATTTACAACTCCAAAAAACAAATATGGGGGTTGTCTACGAAGATGGAACTTTAGAAAGGGGGGTGGGTATAACGTGTTTACGGCTATGGTGAGATAGATGCTTAAGTGCGGAAGAATGTATGCAGGTCATTGTACCGATGATGGTGATAACAGCGGTCGCGTCGGTCACTGCTATTAATAATTAGAATAAATTAGAGGAGAGGTATTCTAAGATGAGTGATTGGACATATGTAATGGGGCAGATAATCGTTGCTCCAATGGGTAGGACACAGAATGAAAAAGAATATATATTAAAGACAGTTTTAGACCATCTTCCATTAGTAACTGGGTCTGAAGAAGATATGCAAGTATATATATATCAGGATAGACTTTATGATACAGCCTCATCTCATGATGAGTTTGGAATGATGACTGATAAAGCTATACATTATAACGGGTATAGGAGCCGTAAGAGGGGGATGTATAGGAGTTCCTCGTACTATATTTTAAGCATTAAGGGGGAATTAAGGGACAGAACCTACGAAGAAACAGTAAAAGAGTTTATAAGATGGCTTTCAAGGTTGTCTAAAAGATGTATGGTCGATGATATTCTTGTTAAGGTATGTGGTTACAGTTATAAACACAACAGGAATAGGAGATGGGTTTGTTCAAATGTAAAGCCATTTAGGGAAATGTTTGAAGACCCGAGTTGGTGTGATGAAGACTCTATAAACTGGTGCGAATATCTTATGTGGGAACGTGGTAAGGGTAGTGATATACCACTTGCACACTCGTATAAGTATGACTTGGACGATGAGGATTCGGAAGAATTTTTGAGGAGAAAAAGATATGAGTCAGGAGATTAATCGCGTATTTGAAGTTGGTGACAGAGTTATTATGTCATATCCAACTGAAAATAAGGGTGCAGGCCACGACCCCATAACAAAGCTTGGGTTACTCGATTTTTTCGAGGACATGGACGGTAAAGAGTTCGTCATAAGAAGCAGAACGTTTGATACATATCTTAATAAAGAAAATAATAATTATCAGTACCGGTATATATACAGACTATCTGGGATGTTTACGACAGCCAGAGGAGTTGTTAGAAATCCCGGATCGTATTGGTACGAAGGGTATTGGTTAAATCCAGTTAACGAGATGGAAGATGACAAGGAAGTGAAATTCTTTTGAATGAATTTTTATATAACGCAGGTGAACGCGTAACAATAAATGTTGCACAACGTGATGAATATGGGAATGACCCCAAAACGGGGCTTTACATTCCAGAATTCTTCCACGAATTAGATGGTCTGGAATTCGAAATATCTGAAAGGTTTTTTGGTACAAATTTCTACGAAGAAGATTTATCGCCTTCGTGCCCGAGATATACTTTACGGGGAGAGTATACCAGCAAAGACGGATTTTGTCACGATTTGAATAATGTTTGTTTTGACGAATATTGGTTATCTCCGGCTGGACATGAAGAAATCTGCGATGATGACGATGTCAGTTTTTATTAATGGTGCGAATATAAATAGACGATTATTTTAGAAAGGAATGTGATATGAGACTTAATGTAGGAGATATCGTTTATTTCCGTGAAAAAGTTGTTGGTGACACGAGTGATGATGTAACTGGGCTGTATATACCAGATATATTCGAAGAAATGGTAGGTAATTATTATGTCGTCGACCATATCAACCCTAACGGAAGAATAAAACTTAGAGATGAATTTCACAATCACTCAACAAACAATAATGATTTTTATTATGCTTTTAAAAACTATGTGTTCGAACCACATTGGTTTGATATAAGCAATGATAGTTCAATCCGCGATGATGATATAGAAAAAGCTGAATTCTTTTTTGAGGTGTAATATGGTAGAGGTTAAATATGTTCCACCAGTGAGCGAAATTGTCGTTGAATACGATGAAGAATTGTTTAGAAGTATCGTGAAGGAATATTTGGGACAGGGCAACTTCTTCAACGTTAACGAGTACAGTAGCTTTGATGATTGGGTTTTTGATGCCGTCGTATATATTAACGAGGTAAATGACTTATGCAGAATGCCTTGGTTCAGAGATAAGAATGATTACATAAGTCTGTATGAGTTAGATAACTATGTAGGTAGTATGTATTCAGATGAAATTGTAAAGAAAATATATGATATCTGCGAAAAGATTATTAAAGAAGTAGTAGAAAGTAAGTGATATAGGCATGACAGAAGAAATAATAAAAGCTGGTGGTACATACAGGATATTCTGTACTGAACCAACAGATATGATGATAAAGTTTAAAGAGGAAGCCCGACTTTATGAAAGAGAATTTAAAGACTGGATGAATACAATATCCAGCTACAATCAACAATATGTGCATATCAGTTACATCAGTAGAGTATGTGGTAAAAATGGCAATGGCGACATGCCATACGCCGCTATTACTGGCTGTACAAAGATAATCCCGCTTGATTGTTTTGAAGAATACCAGGCATCACTTAATAGCACCCCTATAGAAGATTCTGTTGATGTAGATTTTTTCTGAACGAGGAGTACTGATTTGGAGCAGAAGCAGTATGAAGATATCATCAAACTTGACCAGAAATACAAAATAAATGTAAGTGAGCCGACAGATATGATGCTTAGAGATATTGATGTGTACGGAGACCCTGAAAATCTCGATGACTGGGTAGATTATCTTGTTAGTTTAAACGGGACATATGTAGAAGTGGATGGTATTTCGACAGACCCGTTTTCTGAGATTCCATATGTCATCTCTGGATGTAGCGCCTATAGAATCCCATTTGATTGTTTTGAAGAATATCAAACAATATTTTGCAATCCAATCGAGGATTCTTCTGATGTAGACTTCTTCTAAAATAGGTGTGATATGAAAATAAAGATTACCAAACTTCCAAAAGACCTTGACCTTGATCGTATAATCAAGGAAAGAATGGCAGAGACATATAGGCGTTGTCCCTACTGTTATGATAAAACTTTTAAAAAACATCTTGATGAAATTAAACCACCACGGAATAATAGGGAAACTAAATATACAGAAGATGATTATAAGAGAGCTGATGAACTCTCACTTAAGGATGTGACAGGCGCGTACAACTTTGTACGAAACTCCTTTAATTTCGCTCACATTGAGAAGCCAATACCTGGTTACGAAGGTAATTTATTTAAAAAGAATAAGAAATTTGAGTGGGAATATATACATTATGAGTGTGGCAATTGTGGAATTGAATGGGACTCACCAGAATTTCCAGTTGGTTTTAGCGATGACCCGGAAATAATTAATACTATATTTGAGAATTACAATAACGCTAAAGAAGCAGATATAAATACATTCCTTATCGGATGTATTAATTCGACAAAAGAGAGTTGAAAGGTGGTGGTTTCTTAAATGAGACTAAAACAGATAATCACATCGCTGCTTGAAACTGATGCGTATAAGCTGTCTATGGGACAGGCTATATATCATCAGTTCAGTGGTTACAAGACGACTTGGACATTCAAGTGCAGGAACGAGGATGTCTTTTTCACTCCTGAAATGGTTCAGGAAATAAGGGAACAGGTTCAGGCATATTGTGACCTAAGATTCACAGAAGATGAACTCGCGTATATTGATAACATCTTGTGGATTAAAGGCTCATACGTAGACTTCCTTCGGTTATGGAAACCGAGATTCGAGGATTTTACAATCACCGAAGATGCAGAATGCGGGCTATTCATAGAAACAAAAGGCACATGGCTTAACACATCTATGTATGAGATACCGACGCTTGCTATTGTAAACGAAGTTTACTTCCGTATGGCATATGACTATGACATTTTATTAGCTGATTTCGAGAGAAGGCTCGACAATAAAATGGCAGTTTTATATGACAATACATATGACATCGGAACCTTTAGTGAGTTCGGTCTTAGACGAAGGTTGTCGGCAGAAGCTCAGGAAATGGTCGTTTCAAAATTGAAGGATGCTTATATCGGAAACTCAAAATTTGTTGGTACTTCTAACTTGTATCTGGCAAAAAAATATGGCGTTGTACCTGTAGGTACTATGGCACATGAATGGATCATGTGCGTTGGACAGGGGAACCATAAACATAATCCAGCATATTCAAATTACTATGCATTAGAAGCATGGGTTAAAGAGTATGGTGTATTAAATGGTATTGCGCTAACAGATACCATTACAACGGATTGTTTTTCCAAGGATTTCCAACTGACATTCGCCACACTCTTCTCTGGTGTTCGGCATGATTCTGGGAATCCATTCATTTGGGGAGAAAAAATGATTAAGCACTACCAGTCATTAAACATTGACCCAAAAACGAAGACACTATTGTTCTCTGATAGCCTTGATATTGAGACAGCTCACGCAATAAATAATTACTTCAAAGACAAGGCAAAAGTCGCATTCGGCATCGGTACATACTTATCGAACGACACATTAGCTCCTGCCCTGAATATTGTAATGAAGGTCACAGCCTGCAATGGTCAGCCAGTGGCAAAGATTTCTGATGTTGAAGGAAAAGGAATGTGTCCCGATTTAGATTACGTCAATTATCTAAAAAGATGTATTCAATGGCGTATGACACATTAACTATTTTTTTAAAGCCTCTGATTTTTTTCAGGGGCTTTTCATTTTAATTATACTACTGCAATGAATTCTTACTTTTGTAAGACACCTAGCCGTTGGCGGGTGTTTCGATTTGACCGGAAATAGACAAGGAGCAGGTTAGAGCTGCGCCTCAGCATCCCAGCAATAATTTGGCAGCTACCCAGAATCGACCCGACCAGATATTCGCCGATACTTGGTTCCTCCACCGCAATTACTGGTAACACTCTCGCGCAACAGGGGTTTTAATCCCTCCACATCCCATGTCAAAATCTCGGTACAACAGCCCTAAGTCTTCGCGTCCCCGTACCAGCCGTCCCCCTCCAGGAAAACGTGCAGCCGGAACGCCTCCGAAGGCACCATCATTTGCATGTTGATTACAGTAGTAGAGTAATCCTTTGGTTTATGTTATATTAGTAGAATCAATCCTACTAGAAAGTGAGGTATTATGTTTGAAGATATCTGACATTAGAGAGATTTTCAGCAAAGGAAGTGTAGCATTAACAAAGACTGGTATACGTATATTATATACCAATAAGGATGGTTGGATTACACAAAGTATAGAATCGAATAAAGAAACATTATCTGATTTAATAAAAAATTGCAAATCAGTCGTTATCGAATGTGTAAGAGGTTTTGCAATAAAAGTTTCATTTTTAGAAAATGTTACCGATAGAAAAACGATATTGTATCAGCCTATTAATAATGACGATTGCGAAGAGTTCGACACATCTATTATTGAAGGAGATTCTGAATTTTTTGATTTCTTTATTGGAGCTGACTTAAATGATACAGCAGATTTTATCGGACGAGTCAACGATTTCTTAGAATATTATGATTGTAAAAGAGAACTTACGGAATACGATTTTAGGAAATATCAAAAAGACTGGGCTTCCTTTAAAAAAGTAGTAACCGAGTTTTCAAATTTAACGGGTAGTAAGTATGAAGAAGAAGACCGTGAATGGATTACCGTTTATTTTCCAGAAGGTAAGAAGATATCAATATCCGACAGAAGTAAATTCTTATTCTCAAGGGCAGTGGACATGTCTGAGGTAGTAGATATCGAGTGTAGTATTGATAATGCTATGTTAAATATCACGTTCTATGTTTAAGCACAGGTAATCAAGCTTGTGCTTTTTTTATACCATTTTCTTTGAGGGTGGGGTGAGTAAAAGTGTTTTAGTCGAAATTGATAATAATTAGTATAAATTGCTGATAAAAAAATAATTGAAAAAAGGAGAAAAGGTTGGTGCGCACCGTTAAAGCCTGGGTTTTCCCGTATTTAATTATTGAAGGTATTAGAATTATTTGCTGGGACTTGCTCAGTCAGTAATGCATTTCGTGAAAGAGGTCATGAAACATTTACTGTAGACTGGTCAAGTGATTTCGATGTAGACTTACATATAGACATTAACAATTTAACAGCGGAATTAATTTTAGAGCAGTTTGGAAGACCTGATGTGATATGGTTAAGTCCAGACTGCTCTACATTTTCTGTAGCAGCAATCTCGCGGCATAGACGTAAGAATACCGAAACTGGGAATCTCGATCCTATCTCTCCTTACGCAAGATTTTGTGATGAGGTAGACAAGCATTGTCTGGATTTAATAACAGAATTAAATCCGAAGGTATGGTTTATCGAAAATCCACGTGGCGGGCTTAGGAGTATGGACTTCATGCAAGGTCTCCCACGGTATACCGTTACATACTGCCAATACGGAGAACAGAGGATGAAGCCCACAGATATATGGACAAATCATCCTGACCCACAGTTTAAGCCACCGTGCAAAAACGGAGACCCATGCCATGTAAGAGCGCCAAGGGGTAGTGTAACAGGCACACAAGGTATGGCTAACGCGATAGAAAAGGCAAGGATTCCAAGATTGCTCTGTGAACATATCGTAGATATTTGCGAGGAGCTTGTCGAATATGAAGATTATTTACAAATATTATAAAATTATGTTGACAAAACAAGAAGATTGTTGTACTATATCAATATAATTTAATAATATGCAACGGAGATATCATAATGAGAGATGCAAACAGAATAGATTCATTCTGTGACGAACTGAAGGAAATCTGGAAGAAAGTTCCAGACTGGCGGTTCTTCCAACTGATGAATAATTTCCAAAGATATATAGGCTCTGACGGGTTTTATTTAGAGGAAGACAGAGCGCTACAATATCTTAAGGAATTTATTTCTGATTTCGAAATTAAATAATATTAAAGAAAATACAATGTGAATTGGGTTCATAACATACATAAGCCCGCTTCTCGCTGTTAGCAGAAGTAACGAAAAGAGCACGTCTGCTCTTAGCATATGTCGCAACTCGTTAAAATTAATTATAGATAATTTTAATTCCCGCCGCTACTCGCCGGCGAGGAATTAAAATAATCAATAATTAATTTCAGAGTCGCAGTTTTATGGATTGTATTTTCAACAATCTAATATAAGTACATTGACAATAGGGTTCATAACATACATAAGCCCGCTTCTCGCTATCAGCAGAAGTTTCATAAAGATGTAATTACCAGCGCACAAAGCGGAAAATCGTAATAACCAAAAACAATTTTCACGCTTAATGGAATGTACTTTAAATTTTAAAAAAAATAACAAGGAGAACAGATGAAATTAAAAGAAGCATTTAGATACCAGAGTTTTTTAAACGAAACAATTAACGATGCTGTTCTGTCAATGATGAATTGCAAACATGCATTCAAAGTAACAAGGAAGCACCTTATTTCACAGAGCAATCCAGACGAAGAAGATACAATCGAGGAAGTTGATAACGGCGAATTCTATTCAGACGACGATGTAGCAGACCTTTTGACATATCTAATATTCGAAAAAGAGGATTTAACATCTGCTATTGCAAGATGTAAAAATCAACTTGATTTAGATATTGATGCTGCTATAGAAGCTAATAAAGTTCGACAGAAAACGATTGATGCTTTGAAACAAGTTCTTAGGTATAAGGGCGGAGTAGAAAAAAGAACAGAGAGAAGCTACAAGTTTAATGCCGAAGGGAACCAGGTTGCATATTATTACAATGTTGAAGACACAATGGAAGAACTTTTCGACAGAGCAAAAATGAAGAGTCTTCTTAAAAGACTTACAACTGAATCCGATAATACGTCATCAAGAATTGAGCTTGCATATGTGACGGGTGATGTTGACTTCACACCAACATTTAGTATTGGAGATTCTTTCGAGGATTCGATGGAAATATTCCTTTCTAAGAACTTTTGCCTTAATATGAAAAACGAATAAGGGGCTTTTCAGCCTCTTAGATAAGATAGAAATAGTTAAGATTTCAGAAACACTTCCGTCAAAAAAAAGATACCTCCCTCTCTTTTTCAATGTACAAAGTTTCCTAGGCTTGGCGGTTTTATTTTCTGTTGTTGAAGAAAGGATTATTTAAAATAACAGATATAAGTATTATTTTGTAAGCATAAGATTTGCGAGGCAAAATAGATATTTATATTATCTTTTACATATTTATAATAGGATGGGAAAAACCTCTTTTCGCTGGTTTGACAACCGTTGGTCAAGAAGATTTCGTTAATCATATCAATAATCTCCACGCACGTCTCGTTATTCAATTATTCACAATTCACTCATTCATTAAACGATAATCGATTCATCAACCGTCAATATGTAAATTCTTTGATTGGAAATTTATACAATCACTAAAATACCTTTCTCAATCGTCTATCTATTTCTATCTTTTTTAAGAGGCTGATTTAAAAATTCCAAAGTGCAATGTACTCGTTATCTATTGATAACACTTCTAGCTGTCAGCAGAAGTATCGCTTCGATCGGAAGGACGATTCCCGCAGCAGGCGACCCGGAAACGCAGCAGCGATGTCATCGCCCGGGAACTAACCATTTTCGATCCACCTCAGGTGTACACCCTGATCCCTCCGGATCGTGATCTACGGTCCAATAAATTGCAATCTGATTCACTTTGGATAATAAAAAAAAAGGAGAACAATTTTAAATTATGGAAAACAAAGAATTATGTGAGGAATATCCATTCGTAGCTAATCGTTATTCGCCTTATGAATACGAACCTAACGATGGTACACTACTTTATGACTTACCTATTGGTTGGAAAATTGCATTTGGTGAACAGTTATGCCGCGAAATTAAGGATGCGCTTGCTGAAGATGGCACACCGATAGAGGAATACTATGTAGCACAGGCAAAAGAGAAATTTGGAATACTACATTGGTATGATAATGCTTTGCGCGGAAGTAAAGTTCACGACGTTGTTAGAAAGTATGAAGAGATATCAGCGAGAACGTGTGTGTTGTGTGGAGAAAAAGCCACTGTCATGAGCACAGGATGGATTGAACCATACTGTGATAAATGTAAAGAAAGACTTATGTCGAAAGGTGGATATTTTTCAGAAGAAAAGTTTATACCTATAAAGGGGTGATATAGATGATATATTTGGATAACGCATCGACAACGCCGATTGACCATGCGGTTATCGATTCAATGCTTCCGTTTTTAACAAACAAATACGGGAATGCCGGTGGGTTATATAAAATAGGAAGAGAATCAAGAGAGGCAATTGATGATGCGAGGAATTTAGTTGCAAGATTTATGGGGACTACCCCAGAACACATATTCTTCACATCAGGCGGAACAGAGGCGAACAGTACAGCTATTCATAGCGTTCTTTCAAAAAATTCCTTAAAAAAAGGAAGAGAAATATATGTTTCTGCTATAGAGCATGATTCAGTTATACGAGCTGCGAATCTGTTTGGCGGAGAGTTCGGTGTAAAAACAAAGTTTATACCAGTTAATAGTAGTGGAATTGTTACTGCTGGCAATGTTGTAGCTGCATCTGGAAAAGACACAGACATGATTGCCGTTATGTATTCCAATAATGAGATTGGAAGTATAAATAAAGTAAAGATGGTTGGAGAGATTTGCAAGACAGCCGGGATACCATTCTTATGTGACTGTGTTCAGGCTGCTGGTTGTCTACCGATTAAGGTTGACGAGATGAACTGCGATTTTGCAAGTATCTCCGGTCATAAAATACATGCTCCTAAAGGAATAGGCGCATTGTATGTAAGAGACTTGAAGAACTTCAGACCACTGATTATTGGTGGTTCATCACAGGAATTCGGAATGCGAGGTGGTACGGAAAACGTAGCTGGAATTGTTGGTTTAGGAAAAGCTTGTGAGATACTCATGAGAGAAGGTCATCTTGGAGAAAGAATAACAAATCAGAAAGAAATATTCTGGATGTGTTTGAATCAGAAGATGCAGGAGTACGGCTTGCAGGATAGGTTACACGACAACGCATCGTCATCTTCTATTCGTGGAAAAACACTAAGTTTTAGAATCGACGGTGTTGATGCCGAGACAATGGTTGTTATGGCTGATAGCATGGGACTTTGTATCTCCGCAGGATCAGCATGTAGTAGTAGGGAACAACACCCAAGCCACGTATTAAAGGGTATAGGTTTATCAGATACAGAGGCAAGAGAAACTGTAAGGGTATCGTTTTCAAGAATTGACGATGGTGTAAAAGTCAGGGAAGGAGCTGAAATCATTGCAGACATTGCCAACAAGCTAATAAGTTGCGGTGCTGAAATGGGAATGATATAATGTTAAGAAATGCAAGATTATACATAGATGAATTACAGGAAAAAGCCTACGATACATGGTATGATACGAAATATCAGTTCTACTACGCAGGCGGATATTTTAATGAAATTGACTTCAGCGACGAAAATCGCTGGACGTTTGTTTCTGTTGATGATAACGATGTGGTAATAGGTTATATCACATTCCAAATAGCACCTGATACGAATTGTGTAAGGAATTTTGGAGCAATGAGTCTATGCGATAATTTGAATATTACATTTGCAAGGGATGTCGCTGGTTTAGTCAACGACATCTTTTGTAAATATCATTTTAATAGGATGGAATGGTATTGTGTAGACGGGAATCCCGTTCTTAGAAGTTATAAAAAGTTTTGTGAAAAACATGGCGGTACTGTTGTTGCTCACGAACATGAGTGTGTTAAAACTATTGATGGTATATTGAGAGACACATATGGTTTTGAGATATTAGCAAGAAACTACATTCCAAGCAGTGAAAGGGTGGTGCAAAGTTAATGGAAACGGATTATGAAAGTAGATTGATGGACATTCTTAACGAATTAAGTAAAGGCGAGCAACCAATTATGACTTTAGACGAGGATAAGGTTGCGTTAGTAAGGAGATTGCATCAGATTGTTGAGAATATCACTACCGGTGGTAAGGTGGAGCTTGTGTTATTCAAACCGTTTCCTAACATGGGAAGTATTTCTGTAGAGGGAAAGAAAGTTATATTCGAAGACACGGGTTTGTTTGCTGAAATTGCAAAAATTGCCGACAATATCAATGTATATGGTAAAACCAATGGGAAAATTCACATTGACTTCACTTTTTATGGACTTCAAAATTTTCAGAAAGGAAAGTAATATTGTTCAACTATGAGTAAGTTTAGAAGTTATGATGCTGCTGTTTGTGAGGTGTTAGATGAAGCTACTAAGAGATTTTCGTCAGGTAATCTAACTGAGAACGAGAAAAAGCGTGAGAATATTAAGAATATTTGTGCTGAGATTGATAAGTTCTCAGAAGAATTTGGCGGGAAAGAATTTTATATCCGGGTTGATGATGATACATGCCATATATTTATGGAACTTGTTTGTGAAGAGATAGAAATATACACACCAAAACATCATTTCTATCCAGTTACAATGTGTGCGGAAGACATCGAGTTTAGACGAGGTAGAGATTCGGATAGTGTGGTTGTATCGTTTATGTTCCCCGGGATTTGGGAGTAATGCATGAATAACAAGAGAAGAAAAGTAGTCAGCGGGGCAATTGAATGTTTACAAAAAGCATATGATATAGTTGACAGAGCCTTCGACGAAGAACAGGAGAGTCTGGATAATATACCAGAGAGCCTTGAAGGTACTGATAGGTATAGAAAAATAGAAGATTCTGTTGACGGAATGGAAGAGGCACTTGATTCTATTTCGTCTGCTATTCAGGAATTAGAATCAGTGATTGAATAATGGAATTCTTTGTCGCATTTTTTGGACTCATTTACTATATGTCTAAGGCGATTGACAACGTTGTACAAAATAAACGTTTTGAAAGAAAGCTTATAGAGTCCAATGAGAGGTATGAGGAAGTAAATGAACGCTGGAAAAAAGCCGTAGTAGATACAGGGTTAGAAAAAGAGCTGTGGAAGTATGTAACATTTGGATTGAATTACGAAAAAGTATGGGGAGAAATTAGTCCGATTTTACAGATGTTCCCCTCTCTATCAAGGATTGAGAGGTTATGTTTCAATAGTGTAGATGCTAAAAATTACTATTGCTTGACTGGCAAGATGGCACAAAATGCTGCTGATATTGATAGAAGCATTGCTTTGAGAATACTCATGGCGAAACGTGGGAAATTATTATATGATGATGCTTGCTTTTGCGTAAAGAAAAATATGATCTCACGTTGTGATTACGACGACTTCATTGATTTTTTATTTTGGATAAAGAGCCAGCTCAAACTGCATGGAGTAGATGAGGAATTAGTCGTCAAACAAAAGTTAGATTATTATTATTTGAATGAAAGCACAAGAGATATAATAGGTAATATTTATTGGTATCCAACAGCATCTCGCACAGATTTAATTAGAGCCTATAAAGAATAAATATTGACATAAAATAGTTACAATGGTATCATTAACCCGAACTGAAGTTCGGGTTTTGTTCGTTTAAGAGAACCGGGGAAGGTGTTAATCTTCCCCGGAAAGAAAGAAGTACATATGAGTTTCCCCATATATAATGAGTAGTGCTGTTAACTGTAATAGTGGGTCACCACAAACCACTATTACTCAGCACACAGGGATTAACCACAAAACCCTGTTGTATACATAATAGCACAACTCATTTGTCAAATCAACTGAGGTGTTAAAATGGACAATAAGTATACAATACAGGGTTTTCAAAACCATTGTGATACAATAGGCTATAAGTTTTATAAGTACACAACGGAGATACAGGATACAACTGAGGGCAATTTAAAAATAATTGCAACGTTCGACAAGTTGCGTACTACGTTGTCCCCAGATAGAGTATACCTCATTGGAGAAAATGGGTTTTCACTAATGGCTTTCCAAAAAGTTAAGTATATTATATTACATGAGGGACACATGGATGATGATGTGTTTAATATAGTATGCGATGACATAACACACAATGGTAATGATGAAAGAGAAATAACTTATAAGGTAATAGCGGGAATATAAAAGAATATTATATAATTAGCTTGACATATACCTGTCTCGATGATATAGTATACATAACAACTGAATATCGAGAAGGGATGTAAAGCCATGAACCGCCCGAATAAAAAGCCAAAGATAGGTGACATCTTCATGATGAAGTTTGATGGAAATGGCAGTGAACAAAAGGGCTGGAGACCGGGTTTAGTATTCCAAAATAATACTGGGAACGCACACAGTCCTAACATTATAGCGCTTCCGTTGACATCTTCATTGAAGAAATGTAATCTCCCAACACACGTACTGCTACCCAAAGAAATTGGACTTAGAATGAATAGTATGGTATTGTGTGAAAATCCAGAGAGAATGTCCAAAGAAAGAATCGGTGATTATATAACATCTGTACCGCCTGAATATATGGCGATGATAGCCGAGGCGAGCCTGTTGGCGACATCAGCTATTGCTTATATAAAACCGGATATGCTAATATTGATTTGGAGAAAGGCAGTCTCTCTGAACGCTACGTAATGTAGCGTATACATATACGGGAGGTGTTTTATGTATAACGGCGAACAAAAGAATAGGTTCATCAATGAGTGTGTCTCTAACAATAAGACAAAGGATATCTACATTTCTTTGTTTAATCGGATAGAAAAATATGAAGTATCTGCTGATAAGGATTTATGCTTTATGAACGCAGAGGAAATTTCTAAATGGATATCCAATATTGTTGGAAGTTCAGCGACAAGAAGAACGGTGCTTTCGTACTTGAAAAAATATATCAAGTGGTGCATTGAGAATGTTGATGGGGCTATAGACAGTAGTGGCGGAATAGTCATAGATAGAAGCGAAACTATCAAGCAAAAAACTGTTGTGAATCCAACGCATATGAAGCGATACCTTGATTTGGTTTTTGATCCAGATGACAGGAAGACTAACGATAGTGTATATAAGTGCTATTTATGGATGGCATATAGCGGTTGCCCAGAAGATAAGATATTCGAAGCCAGGAAATCTAATGTAGATTATTCCAAAATGGTATTTCGATTCGGTGAAAAAGAATATCCTATCTATGTAGAGAGCCTGCAATGTATTAAAAATTGCACTGACTTGGATTATTTTGTTTATCTACATCCTAATTATTCGAATGACATTATAAGACAAAGGGTTGAAGGTGATAATATCCTTCGCGGTGTGAGGTCTGGGCAAAACGTAAAAGCGTTTAGGGTAGCAATTACTAAAAAGATTTCAAAAGCAATAGAATCTGGTGTAACTGATATTAAGTTAAGCCATAAACGAGCATTGATGTCAGGGATTTTTTACAGAGTATATCAGACAGAACAATTCGGTGATTATCCATCGTTCAAAGATGAAGCCGATAAATTCATGGACGGTAGAGAATATAAACTTGATACTTGTAGGAATACGAGAAACAACTTGCGAGATAGGATAGCAAGAGATTTTAAAAAAGACTACGAGGATTGGAAAACTTCATACAATTTATAACAGAGTCGCCTGCTTATGCAGGCTTCTCAATACATATTTCAATATAATAAAATAATATACCATAGGGCTATCGCCAAGGGGTAAGGCACAGCACTTTGACTGCTGCATTCGTTGGTTCGAATCCAACTAGCTCTGCTCAAGCATGGAATTGCTTGTAATGTACCTTGACAACTTAATATTTATACGAAAGGTGAAGGAATGTATGCCGCTTTAGCATTTATTGTATTTGTAGTTTTTGCAGGATTAATGGTTCCAAATTGATGATGTAGTAGAAAGAAAGTATATGGAAAATAAGGAAAGATTTATTGCTCTGTGCGGTAACATAAAAAGAGACGGGATCGACGACCTAATGAAATGGTTGGAAAGTTCCGATTTTTATGTCGCACCAGCAAGCACAAGATTTCACGGATCATATGCAGGTGGTTTATTAGAACATTCGTTAAATGTCTATGATGAGCTATCAAGAATTTTATTAGCTTACCCTGAGATAGATGTTAGCGAAGAAACGATAATTATCTGCTCTTTGTTCCATGATTTATGTAAGGTAAATATGTATGTTACAGAAAAGAGGAACAGAAAAAACGCTGAAGGAAAGTGGGAATCATATGATTCTTATACTATAAAAGAGAAATATCACTTCGGCGGACATGGTAGCAAATCCGTATTCTTAGTACAGAATTTTATAAAGCTTACAGCGGAAGAGGCGGCTGCTATCAACGCCCATATGGGTTCTTTTGATAACGAAAGAGTTGGCGATACATATGAACAGTTCCCATTTGCATGGGCTTTACATGTTGCTGACGAAGCATCTACGTTTTTAAGGGAAACCTAATGGAAAATAAAGAGACATATTATGTGGTAATTGAAGGTGAAGATAGCGATTCTGAGGAATATGGGTACTGTATTTTTAATCATCTCGAACAGAGATACTATTGTTTAGAATGCATAAGCCCAATCGACACTACTATCAAACCTGAAATATGCCCGTATTGCGGAACGAGGTTTATTAACTAAATGACAGAAGCAAATAAATGGAAGCTGACTAATAAAGAGCTTCCAAAAGAAAGTGGTATGTATATTTGCACGGTCGAAAGTGAATACGAAGAGTTCTTAGGGCATCATAATGCAAACCAGATTTCTCTTAGATATTTTGATAAATCGCAAGGCTCATTTGGCACTTGGGAAGCAACTCCATCTTGGGACTATAGCACACAAAGGGCTACGTGGTATAAAATTCCCGTAATCGCTTGGATGGAAGCTCCAAAACCTTATGCTAATGAGGTTGATTAATATGAGTGAAATATACTGGCATTATGAAACTTTGGAAATCTTTGGCGATGAATTAAATAGATACCATATTGATGATGTAGATGATCCAAATGAAATAAAGCGTAAACTTCCACGCGATGTATACGAGAGACTGATAATCTCAGAGTTTAATCGTGTATGTGAAGACAGGCATTATTGCTTAGATTTCTTTAAATGGAAAGAAGAGCATAACTTATAAACTAAAATAACACACCGCCAAGTGATTATTGATAAGAAAGGAAAGAATGTGGAAGAGAGAGAATTAAATCTTTATCAAAAGCTTGCAAAGATTCGTGCGGTTAGTGATGTAGCTCAGAAAGGTATGAAGGGTTACAACTACAAGTATACGGACGTTAATGAGATACTTGCGAAAGTCACTGCTGGTATGAAGAAGTATCATGTGTCATTAATTCCGACTATTATGCCGGGGACAGCGGAAGTGTCGCAGAATATTATTAAGAAAACGAAGTTCGATAAGACTGGAAAAGTATTCGAAGACATCACGACGGAGATGCTTTTCACGGCTGATATGGTTTTCAGATGGATTAATGATGATGACCCGGAAGAAAGAATTGATGTACCGTGGTTTGTTACAGGTTCTATGACTGATCCTGCGCAGTCTGTAGGAGCTGGTCTTACTTATACAATGAGACAGTTCCTTACATCGTACTTTCAGATTGCACAGACACAGGATACAGATGTTGATGCATATAGAAGCAAACAGAAGGCAGCAGAAGTGTCTGAGGAAAAGGCAATCGCTGAGGGAATCATTGCTGAACTTGATAAACGTGTAAAAACATTCCTCGCTGATAATGCTGAACGAAAAGACGAGGTAATTAAGTTCGTTGAGAGATATGCGAAGAAGGCTAATTATTTCACAATTAAAGAACCGTCACTTGCTTCAAAACTGCTTGATGATTTCACAAAGAAATTCTTAACAACTGAGGATGCAGAAGAAGAAAAAGAAGAAGTAACGGAGTAATAACAAGTGTGTTCATTGGTACATATTATTAACAAGGAGAAATAAATGGGATTTAGACAGGGCGCTTGGGCTACGGTTTGGGAAGTCACACCGATGTCCGATACGTTTACGAAGTGCAGGATTTCTACGAGTAGAAAAGATAGAGAAACCGGTCAATATGAAACAGACTTCAGTGGATATGTAGCATTTGTCGGTACTGCAACAGCAGCAAAGGCTGCTAAACTTTCTGAAAGAGAAAGAATCAAGCTTGGAGATGTTGATGTAACTGTTAAGTATGTTAAAGAATCGAACAAGCAGTTCACAAATTTCAAGGCATTTTCTTTTGAAACACAGGATGAGGCTAACGGTGAACATGTTGCACAATCAAGTACGAATGTAGCTGGTTCTGCAACTGACGACCTTTCATTTGTTGAGGAAGGTCTCGAAGGTGACGAGGAAGAATCCCCGTTCTAAGTAAATGGGCGGGGAACGTTATCGTCCTCTTATAGAGGATATGGTATGGAGTTACAGTAGAATTAACTGTTATATAGATTGTCCCTACAGATGGTTCGTTAAATATATACATACTCCAAAAATCGAAGAGGAGCCGATGTTTTATACAACATATGGCTCATTCATGCACAAGTTAATCGAACGATATTATAAAAAAGAAATAACGAGAGACCAAATGAGGGTCGAGTTCTTAATTAACTTTTCTAGAGAGGTAATGGGCGATAGACCTTCAGAGAAAATTGTGGGTGATTATATAAAGAGTGGTCTTGATTATATAGAATCATTCAGGGACTTACCATACAATATCATCGGTGTTGAGAAGACGATGAACTTCTCAATTGAAGGGAAACAATTCGTTGGGATAGTCGATATTCTTGGTGAAAAAGACGGAAATTTATACATTATCGATAATAAATCGAGGAATTTAAAACCGAGAAGTAAACGAAAAAAGCCGACAGTTAGTGATAAAGAATTAGATGAAATGTTAAAGCAGTTGTATGTGTATGCTACGGCAGTTAAACAAACCTATGGTGAGTTTCCGAAAGCATTATGCTTTAACTGTTTCAGAAATAACGTGTTCATTGAAGAGGAATTTAATATGGATACGTATGAATCGGTTATAGAAGACGTGGTGAATACGATTAGACGAATTGAAGATTCTGAATCAGATGATTTTCACCCGAATATCGACTATTTCTATTGTAATTATCTCTGTGGGTATCACAACAGTTGTGAATATATGAATAGATAAGGTGGTGGTTTTATTACAGACATAAGAAGACCAGAAGACCTAAACAGGATTGAGAGTGAAGCTGGCATCATCGCCACTTTAATACATCACCCAGAGTATTCTTTTCATTCTGAGTATCTTTTGCCTGAACATTTTAGCGATTATCAAAACCAGATAATCTACAGAGCCTTGAGCGGGATGGCGAAGGACGGAATAGCAACAATTGATACATTTGGAATTATGGAATACATCAAACATGATGATGAAGCATCATCAGAGAGTATTTCTAAGAATGATCTCGACGAGTTAATTGACATTAGTAATGTGCTCACGAGGAATTCTGTCAAAGACTATGAAATCTTAGTTTCAAATGTATATGATGTGGCATTTCGACGGGAAATGTTGTCAAAGCTCGGGGAATGTAGGGAAATATTACTAAATCCTGAGTCTGAAGACGCTAAAAAACAGATATATTGCCTAGTAGATGGTGTCATGACATCTTATTCCTTTGGTAATGATTTAGAGCAGTACACAGAACTCGTTGATAAATACTGGGGAGAGATAGAAGCTCGACAGGCAACAGGATATGCAGGGATACCATTCAAATTTCCGGCTCTTAACGACTATGTAACAATCGAAAAGGGTGAACTGATTATTTTCGGTGCTCAACAAAAGGTCGGTAAGAGCATTATGCTCCTTAATTGTGCGGTTGACCTAATGAGAAAAGGTTATTCCGTTTTATACATAGATTCAGAACTTTCCAGTAGGATGTTTACGTCGAGACTGATAGCACATCTTACTGGTATTGAATACAGGAATTTAACATCCGGCAGATATACCCGTGAAGAAAAGGAAAAGATAAGACAGGCTATTGAATGGATTAAAAACCAGCGATTCAACCATATTTATCTTCCAGTATTCGAGCCTGATACAATCTATATGCTTGTCAAACAGACAATGCATAAATTCCCGTTAGATGTACTCATAATTGATTACTTCAAATCAAGTGGAAATGAAACAGATGCGTTCCAAACATATGCTGCTATGGGTAAATGCACAGACTTAGTGAAGAACGAAATTGCAGGAAGTATGAATATCGCGGCAATAGGAGCGGCACAGGCTACATCGACAAATAAACTTGCTGATTCCGCAAAGATAGCAAGAAATGCTTCGACTATCGTAATGCTCATGGATAAAACTCCAGAGGAGATACAGGAAGATGGGGTTGAATGTGGGAATAAGAAAATGGTTGTAACGATAAACCGTAATGGTATGCAACATACACAGGGGGAATATATCGACTTGATGTTTGATGGGAACCACATCAGCTATGAGCAGGCTCCTAAACAACATATTCCGAATATTCCATATTAATAGTTGAGGTAAACTATGACAATTTTTGTATTTTGGTTTTTAGTAGCACTCTGTCTCTTTGTGGTCTGGTGGTTGTTGAGGAAATTTTTCGTTCCAATCGGTAAATCATTTTCTGACAAGCATGACGAAATGATAGAGATTATGCATAGCAATATGTATGACGAAATCATACACGACGGCTGTATTTCTGATAAAACGATGAATGAATTTTTGAAGTATTATAATGATAATTTAAAGGAGAAATAAATTTGTATAGAAGGAGAAGTAATGGTTCTGTAGGCGGTGCAATCATTGCAATTGTACTAATTGTTTGTCTTGTTTGTGTGGTTTTTTGTATTGAAAGAATTCCGGTAGGATACAATGGCGTTCAGTATTCGATGAATGGTGGTGTCAAAAATGAACTTCTTACTCAGGGTTGGCATATTGTTCCACCGACAATTAAGGTAAATCAATTCACAATTTCTAATGAACAGCTTATTTTGACACAAGATTCAAGAGAAGGTTCTAAAGAAGATGATGCATTCAAGGTTGCTACATCTGATGATGCGAGTATCAAAATCGACTTCCAAATGTCATATAGATTTATACCTGAAACTCTGATTAGTACATACAACAGGTTCAAGGGCATGGATGGTGACGACATAGTAGAAAATAGGCTCCGTACCGTCCTGAAATCTAAAGTATCAGAAGTCACAACGTACTACTCGCTTATGGATATTTATTCAGGCAATAGAAGCGAGATTAACGACAGGCTAACAGAATATCTTAATAATGAGTTTAAAACAGCATATGGCATTGAAGTATTGGACGCATCGATTATCGACTCGCACCCAGATAAAAAGTTACAGGCAACTATTGATGCGAGGGTAAAAGCGCAACAGGCAAAGGCACAGGCAGAAGCGGAGCAGAAGACCGTAGAGGTCGAAGCAAAAACAAAGATGATTGAAGCAAAGAATGAAGCTGAAATCAAAATCACAGAAGCAGAAGCCGAAGCCGAAGCTAACAGATTAGTTTCTGAATCTGTTACAGACGAACTTATTCGTATGAAAGAAGCTGAAGCTAGACTTGAACACGGCTGGGTTACAGTAGTGGGCGCCGATTCTGTGATTACTGATGCTAGAGAAAATATGAATAATCCTGATGAGTCTGGTGAAGCAGACGGTAATGTAGAAAGTGAATCTGATACTGAGGATACCGAGGAATAAGTAACAGTGGATGGAATTGCCGGGTTATTATTGTTTATTTCCATTATTACCGTAAGCATAATCATAGGCACGGTCTTGGCATTTATATTCTAATGAGGTAAATAAGATGGATGCCGCCGAACTGATTTCACAGGTAAACATAGTTGAATACATATCACAATATGTAGACTTAGAAAAAAAGAATGATGAATGGTGGGGGCTATCACCATTTAAGGTGGAAAAAACGCCATCATTTTCTGTAAGAGAAGACCCACCATTCTTTTATGATTACAGTGCCGGTGTCGGCGGTAACGTCTTTAAGTTCATACAATTGTATTTCAATTGTTCATCAGCCGAGGTATTTAAAAGAATTAAAGATTATCTTGGCATTACCGATGAAGATATCACATATAATAAAAAACTTTCAGCGGTAAGTGTGTCTAAAAAGTATTCCACAAAAAAGCCGACAACAAAGAAATTCTCAGGGACGAATTTGCGACCGGACTGTATGAGAAAATATGAAAAGCGAGACGATAAATTACAGGTTTGGATTAACGAGGGAATATCAAGAGAGACACTTGATAAATTCCAAGTTTATTATGATCCTTTTTCAGACCGTCTTGTTTACCCGATATACAGTATTGATGGAAACATAGTAAACATAGGTGGTAGGACGCTCGATCCTGACTTCAAAGAGAAAAATCAGAGAAAGTATTGTTACTTCTATAAATGGGGAACAATAAATACAATATATGGTTTGTATGAAAACAGAGAAGCCATAGAAGAGAAGAAGGAAATTATTCTTTTTGAGGGATGTAAGAGTGTTCTACTCGCTGATACTTGGGGAATTCATAATACAGGTGCTATCTTAACATCACATCTTAGTGAAAGCATGATTACTATACTTGCTAAGTTCGGGTACGATGTTGTATTCGCACTTGATAAAGATGTTGATATAAGAAAGGACAAGAATATTCAAAGACTGAAAAGATATGTAAAGGTGTATTATCTGTATGATTCAGAAAATGTTCTTGATGAAAAGGATTCACCAGTAGATAAAGGGAAAAATGAATTTCAGAGAATTTATAAAAGCAGACGATTGGTATAATGTATGGCGTCAGGTTATGGATACCAATAATTACACGTATTATCCATTACAACATACAATGGACTCATTTGTACCAGTAAAAGATATTATTGTACAAGAAATAGGCAACCCAACATATTGGGATAGTACTACCGTATTGCCCGGAGTAATCGCTGCTATTGCGAAGGACAATGATAAACATACCGATTTAAAAGAAGACGATTATAACCCAGAGATTGATGAATTTATGGAGTCATTAGGCAAGGAGAAGAAATAAATGAAAAGAAAGTTTATTGCAATTGGAATAGCAATGGCTACTTTCCTTTCTGGTTGCGGCTATGATGTTGGAGATGTGTTTTACGAGGGTAAATACATAAAGCTTGTTGTCATAGAGGCAGATAAACACACATTACACGAAGACTATATTCTTGAAGATGCATATACAGGGGACTTATATTATTACGGCGATTATGGTTATGGCTCGATGATGACTCGGACTAATAAAACTTTAGATGATTGCAAATAATAAGGCGGTGGTTGTAGTTTGGTGTTTAAGATGATTAAGGATAAGGAGCGTGCCGAAAAAATTAGAGCAAAGATAAAAGAAAACGACGGATATTGCCCTTGTAAACTTGAGAAAACCGAAGATACAAAATGTATATGCAAGGAATTTTTGGAACAGGGTGTTGGCGAGTGCCATTGCGGATTATATATAAAGGAGAGTGAATGATGTTTTTTAATAAACTCTTTAATAAGAATAAAGATATTGGAACTATTCATCTTTTTTTAGTAGACAGTTTTCCTGAACAGAAAAAAGTAATATTTAATAAACCAGCAACGGTTGTTTACTGGGGCGATGGAACTAAGACAGTAGTAAAGTGCCAGAACGACGAGGAATTTGATCCGGAAAAAGGTGTTGCTCTTTGTTATATGAAAAAAATGTGTGGTAATACTGGAAGATACAATGAGCTTCTCAAAGACGCTTTAAAAGGACACGTTTATAATTAAAAAAATTTGAATAAGGGTGACGTGATGACGCTTGAAGAGTTATGGTTTGGCAAAGACGAGGACTTTATAGAAAAGTATCGCTCTGACAAGACGAATACAAAAGCTGCGGGAAATTATGTAATATATCACCTTCACTCAGACTTAAGCAATGGTGTCACGAACGTTGATTCTGTAACAAAATTCGGTGAATACATAGAAGCTGCGAAAGAATGTGGTATGAAAGCTATGGGATTTGCGGAGCATGGCTCGTTGTTCGAGTGGTGGCATAAAAAATGCGCCATCGAAAACGCTGGAATGAAGTATATTCACGCAGTCGAGGCTTATTTAACTGAAAGTTTAGATGAAAAGGTTCGTGACAATTACCATTGCGTATTAATAGCGAAAAACTATGATGGTTTTTTAGAGCTAAATAGGCTCGTTTCGAACAGTTTCAATCGTAATGATAATCATTTCTATTATACTCCCAGAATTTCTTTCGACGAATTATTCCAAACATCAAACAATATAATAATTACATCAGCATGTATCGGCGGTGTGTTCGGCAAAGGCGATGATAACGTCAAATCTAAAATGCTATCTTTCTTTAGTCGAAATAAAGACAGATGCTTCTTGGAAATCGGGCATCATATTGACCAAAGGCAGATAGATTACAATAATTATCTCGTTAAATTAGCTGAAGAACATGGATTAAGATTAATTGCAGGTACAGATACCCATGTTTTAAATGAACGGCATGAAAAAGGTCGGAGCATTTTACAGGCTTCAAAGAAAATCTTCTTTGAAGGTGAAGAACGGTGGGATTTAAAGTTTAAATCGTTCGAAGAACTAATAAAAGCTTATAGAAGACAGGGTTCGCTACCAGAGAAAGTTTATCTCGAAGCAATTAATAATACAAATGTGTTAGCCGATATGATAGAACCATTTGAATTAGACCGTGGAACAAAATATCCGCATATTTATGAAAATCCAGAGCAGGTTTTCCGTGAAAAGATTGATTCAGCACGGGCAAAGCACAAATATGTGAACATAGCACATGACAAAGAAGAACTCGACGCTGTAATCAATGAAGAGTTTGAGGTTTATAAAGCCACTAAGTCTATAGACTTCATGCTTTTACAAACATATATGCGTGAATGGGAAGCAAAGAATGGAATCGAGTGCGGATACGGTCGTGGTTCTGTATCTGGTAGTGAAATTGCTTACATACTTGGCATAACACAGATGGATAGTATGAAATTTGGGTTGAACTTCTTCAGATTCATGAATCCTTCGCGTGTAACGAACGCAGATATTGATACCGACTATTCTGGTGCGGATCGAGACAATGTTAAGGAATTCTTACTCAAAGATAAGATGAATCTTCCTAATATTAATTCCGCTGAGATAATTACATTCAACACAATAGCACTTAAAGGCGCTGTGAGGGATGTATGCAGGGCATTATATAAGGATAAAGACGGAGTAGATTACTTAAGTCTGTCAAGCGAGATAAATAACGAAGTAGAACTTCATGAGGATGAGGTTCGAATGAAATATCCAGAGATATTTGAGTATGTTGATATTATAAACGGGACAATTGTTTCCGTAGGTACACATCCGAGCGGCGTTCTTATAAGCGACTTACCAATATGGGAGACAGTAGGTTTATGCTCGCTGTCAACGTCTGATTACCCAGTCTCAATGCTCAATATGAAAGAGCTTGATGATTTAATGTACGTAAAGCTTAATTACTAGGCTAGCCAAGTTGGAAACAACTGGTAAAAATTACCTCTTTAATTGCTGGAAACCCCTTAGAGTCTTATAAACCACAACGAAATGATGAAATATGCATAAACGTGATGGTTTGAAAATTATAAGAATTGGGCAATCAGCAGCGAAACCTCGAAACAGAGGGACGTTCAACGACTATCTCATAAGAGAGTAGAGGCAAGCGCCTCGAAACGGGAGGCACCTAAGTTGCTATTAGCAATACGGTGAAGATATAGTCTATACTTTATGGAAACATAAAGACATGAAAATGTCAGACAGGGGTAGCGCCCTGAATTATAATATTCTGAAATATAATAGAGACATTTTAGGTTTGGACAATATAGGTGTCATTAATGATACTTGTAAAATGGTTGGAATAGACAGGCTTACGCCAGACAATGTTGACTTGGAAGACGAAAAAGTATGGAAAAGCATAAGAGATAATACAACTTTAATATTCCAATGGGAAAGTAATTCTGCTCAACAGTACATAAAACGGTTTATGTCCGACAAAACACTTGCAATAGCAAGGAAGCGAGTACCAAACTTCTCTATGATGAAATGGCTTTCATTCGGTAACGGGCTTTTGAGACCTGCATGTGCAAGTTTTAGGGATTCTGTAGCTAATGGAGAGTTCTATGATAATGGATTCGATGCATTAAATGAGTTCTTAGCACCAGAAGCAGGACGGATCGCTATGCAGGAAACTATTATGAGGTTCCTCGTTAAGTTCTGTGGCTATTCTGATGCGGAATCTGATACAGTTCGTAGAGCTATTGCTAAGAAATACGGAACTGAGAAGCTGTTGCCGGAGATAAAAGAGCGTTTTATCGAGTATTGCCCGGAACATTACAATATAACTAAGGAAAAAGCGGCTGAGATTATTGAGCCATTCTTAAAAATTATTCTTGACGCTTCGGCATATGGTTTTTCGTGGAACCATTCTGATGCATATAGTTGTATCGGATATATTTCTGGGTATTTAAGATATTATTATCCTTATGAATTCATTACTTGCGCTTTGAATACCTTTTCCGATGATACAGAAAAGACTGCACAGATAATGAATTATGCAGCAAGAAACAAAATTCGAATATCTCTACCAAAGTGGGGCTTATCGAGGGATTGTTATAGCTATTCTAAAAAAGATAATGTAATCACAAAAGGATTACAGTCTGTAAAATTTTTGAATAGTACTGTTGCAGAGGAATTATATAGTCTTTCAATGGAGAAGACATACGGTAAGGACGAATTTATGTTCGTACTTAGAGATATTTTTAAATACACATCTTTGAATACGAGGCAGTTAGACATTCTTATTAAGATTGATTTCTTCTCTGAGTTTGGAAACCAAAGAGAGTTACTATATTTGACGGATTTGTTCTGTAATATGTTCAAAAAAGGCGAAGTCAAAATGATAACCAAAGATATTCAATCATCTCAAATGAGAGACATAATAGCGAAGTATTCTAATGGTTATAGAAAAGATGGTAAAGAAGCAAAATCATTCACTATTATGGACATTGATTCAATATTGAGGGAAACCGAGTCTTCAATTAAAAGTGTACACATGCCAGACCTCGAAAACAAACTCAAGATAGAGAATTTTAAAGAAGCAATGGGATACTATGGTTATTCGACAGGTCTTGAAGAGGATAGGAAAAAGCTATATATTGTAGAAACTTATCCACTTAAGAGAAAAAGTGACGGGAAAAGGTTTGGTTATTCAATTATTACACAATCGATAGGAAGTGGCAAAGAATCCAGGTTTACAGTATTTAATAAACTCTTCGAAAAAGACCCAATAAAGAAGGGTGATATAATTTATTGTAAGAAATACGCAAGTGAGAGAGGGTATTTCACATTATTGGATTACTATAAGGATTGGTAAGATGGCACAGAAAAAATATAGTATTGGCAGAATGCTCGACGACCTGTATTACAAGAAAGATAAAGTAACAATGGAAGAAATAGAGGAAGTCGCAAGGATTTTCGGACTTAAAGTAGAAACGATTATTGACTGGTTACATAGACATGATCCTGTAAAAACGGATTAATTTTTATGTAGGTTATTAAATTAGCTTGACAAATAGAAAGGTATCGTTTATAATGTTATTACAATTAAATATCGTACATATATATTTTTTTAGAGCGTCAAGCTAATAAAATAATCTACTATAGGGGGAACTATATGGATGATTTTATTAGAGAATTGGACTGTATAAAGGCTCCTGATTGCGAATGCGTCAAAAATGCTTATGTATACGGATTATGCAACAGTATTAGAGGCGCTAAATTTCCAATGTCAGTTGATACCGATAAACTGAATTCAGAAATTACAAGCGGAATCATGAGACTTGCACAGTGCGAAAAAGGTACTGGACACGACCAATGGCTTACGGGTGTAGTCGTACAGTTTGACCTCACGTTTTCAAATAAGGCGTGGGTGGAAATGGAACGATATACATTTATGAACTTCGTAAGCTCCCAATCAACGATGCACCGTATTACAAAGTTCAATATTGATGAAAATTGTAATGAGTATGTTGATCCAAGAGTTAAAGAAGTAGTTAGCGAACTGGTTGAACAGTACAACAATACAGATGACGATGATTTAAAACGGGAATTGTATCTGAAAATTCTCTACAACAACCCCGCTGGGTTCAGACTAACAGCGAGGATGACAACAAATTATCGCCAGCTCAAAACTATTTATGCTCAAAGAAGAACACATAGGCTTCCCGAGTGGAGACAGTTCTGTAATTGGATTGAAACACTCCCATACAGTGACATGATAACCGGAGAAAATAAATAAATGGAAAAAGTATTTGCAATCTCCGGTCAGGCAAGACACGGGAAGGACACGACGGCTGCAATTTTTAAAAGCGAGCTTGAGAGGATGGGCTATAAAGTTCTTATAACCCACTATGGCGACCTTCTTAAATACATATGTACTAAGTTCTTCGATTGGAATGGAATCAAAGATGTTAGGGGAAGAACAATTCTCCAAAAGGTAGGCACTGAAAGAGTTCGGGCGGCAAAACCGGACTTCTGGGTGGATTTCATCGTGGACATCTTAACAATATTTGATGAGGAATGGGATTATGTTTTCATTCCTGATGCGCGATTTCCAAATGAGGTGGATAAGCTTACAGAGGCAGGCTTTGATGTCATTCACATTCGAGTAGAACGACCGCACTTTGACAATGGGCTAACGCCCGAGCAGCTTTCTCATCCATCCGAAACTGCTCTATATAGTACGATTCCAGACGTGTTAATAACAAATGATGGGTCAGTGAGTGATTTAAAGGGGAAAATTGATAAATGGATTGAGGAGAACATTGCTAATGGAAAAACGTGAAGGTTACTTCGATACAGTAATTGATCTTTCGGGTTTATTAGAAAACAGTTCGATTGACGAGGTTTTCTACTACAAAGACTTGCAACAAAGAAAGCTTTATTTTAACGACCAGATTAGTAGTCTGTCTGTCGAAGAGCCAATACGAAGGATTCTTCAATTCAACAGAGAAGATGAAAACGAAGGGTTAGCACCAGAGGATAGGAAGCCCATCCTGATTTACCTAACATCGGTTGGTGGTTCCATAAATGATGGCTTTGCACTGATAGATACAATCATGTGTAGCAAAACACCGATTTATACAATCAATATCGGGTATCAATATAGCATGGGTTTCCTTATTGGACTGGCTGGGCACAAGAGATTTGCCTTTAAGAATTCTCAGTTCTTATTACACGATGGCTATACATCTTCAGGAGCCTCAACAATGAAGGCTTTCGACAATTATGAATTCCAGAAACGTATTGAGTCAAGGATTAAAGAATACGTTCTTAGCTTAACCACAATTCCTGAGAAAGAATATGATGACAACATTCGAGTTGAATGGTACATGTTTGCAGAAGATGCAAAGAAGAACGGTGTTGTCGATTATATAGTTGGGGAAGATTGCGAGTTAACGGCTATCGTGTAATGGGGGGATTCTAATATGTCTGCGAAAAAGAAAGAAATAAAGATGACAAGAGAGGATGCGCCAGAAACGATAACGAATACTACGTTTTACGGTATTCATCTTGACGAAGAACAGATGAAGTTTGCTAATGCAGTATGGTCAAAAGAAAACGACATTGTGTTCGTGAATGCCAAGGCTGGTACTGGTAAGACGCTAGTTGCAACTGGTGTAGCAAATCTTCTTCATGATTACGGGTTTTACAGAGATATTATTTATATCATGTCACCGTATGGCGAAAAGAAACAAGGTTGGCTTCCGGGTAGCATCGAAGAAAAGTCGTCTGTGTATTTCGAACAGTTTTATCAAGCGTTGATTAGCATTGGAGTTAATTACTCACAAGTATTAACGAGTGATATTGAGAATTTAAAACGTGGCACGGCATATATCTCTTGTATTACTGATACGTTTTTAAGAGGTCAGAATCTTGATAATGCAGTTGTGATTGTTGATGAAGCACAGAACTTCACAACGTCGCAACTGAAGAAGATTCTTACCCGTGTGAACACAAATACGAAGGTTATCGTCATAGGTCACACGCTCCAGTGTGATTTGGACGATAAATCACTAAGCGGGTTTTCTAAATACATTGCTCATTTTAGGAACCAAGATAGATGTGCTGTTTGTACATTAACAAACAACCATAGAGGATGGATTAGTCAACACGCAGACGAGTTAGAGGAGTAAAAATAAGCAAAAATGACACAAAATAACGTGAAAAAGCCTCTTACAGTCCTTATAGACATGGATGATGTGCTCGAAAACTTCATCGAAACTCTTATTTCATCGTTAAATTCTGAGCATAATTTGTGCGTAGATGTAGATGAAGTAAGGGGTTGGGACTTTTGGGGGCTTTTTCCGACTTTAGATTTAAGCGAATGCTTTAAACCAGTGTATAGACGACAGTTTTGGCGAGAGCTTAAACCATTACCTTATGCTATTGAAAGTGTTAAGAGTCTTATTGATGGCGGTGATAATGTATATGTCGTTACAGCCGGTCATCCAGAGATGCTACGCAATAGATTATTATTCCTATCTAAACATTTCCCGTTTATATCAGACAAAAATGTAATAGTTACAAAAAAGAAACAGCTTATTAAGGGTGATGTTTTAATCGACGATAACTACAACAATCTTATCGGTGGAGATTATAAGAAAATTCTTATGACTGCATATCATAACCGTGATTATGAAACTCCAAAAGATATGACGAGATGTGATGGGTGGAAGGAAGTAATCGAGGCAATAAACAAAATGAGATAAAGGAGAGTACATGGATGTAATTTTATATACTACGGGATGTCCGAGATGCACTGTCTTAAAAAAGAAACTTGATGCAAGGGGTGTGGAATATGAAACCATTACAGATGTCGATAAGATGCTTGAGATGGGATTTAGAGAAGCACCTGTGCTGAGTGTTGATGGTGTGAATATGGGATTTTCCGAGGCAAATAAATGGACGGATAAGTATGGAAATTAACATTAGATTAGATAGAAACTTTACGACAGCATACAATCGTATGCAGAACGATTATGGAACTGAAATAGCGAAAATAAATGGATTTGATGATGGTCAGTTAAGCTATACAGATTTCATTGATAACTTTATTGACGAGGATACCGTTGCCGATTCTAGTATTGATAGTAGCAGTAACGTGAGACATAAAGATATTGTAACACTTGAACGTGAAATGCCCAAACCGCACGAAAAGCTTTTGGCTTTTAATAAGATTTATTATGAAATCAATAAAAAATATGGTTTTAAAGCGGCGAACGATTGGCTAAGAGCCGAGTGGACAGGACAGCTTTATATGCATGATGCGAATTCAAGTACATTCAGGTCATACTGTTTCGCATATGATTTAAAGGATTTGGCTGAAAAAGGGCTGTACTTTATTGATGGGCAAAATGCACTCCCCGCAAAACATCTTATCACGTTTATAGATTTCGTGAAAGAGTTCGTTAGTTATGCATGTAACCGCACGAGTGGTGCTGTTGGTCTAGTTAACCTTATCCCATATATGTTCTATTTTTGGAAGAAAGATGTAGACGCTGATTATATGGGGGTAAAGACATCTGGGAATGAAGAGTATTATGCTAGAAATGCTATACAGCGTTTTGTATATGCTGTAAATCAACCGTACGTCCGAGATGGTTCGCAGAGCGCCTTTACGAATTCTACAGTCTTCGATAGACCATATTTCGAAGCGTTGTTCGGTGGAGCTGAATTCCCAGACGGCACTTTTATGATTGATTATGAAGAAGATATTATCGAATTCCAGAAGTGGTTCTTAGAGGTAATGTCTGAAATACATAGCGAGAATATGTTTACATTCCCAGTGAACACAATCTCATTACTCAGGCAAGACGGTAAATTTGTTGATGAGGATTTCGCAAAATGGGCTGTAGCACATAATATGAAATGGTCTGACAGTAATATTTTTGTCGATGATAGCATTAATAGCCTGAGTAATTGTTGCTTCGACGGATCGCAGATGACGTTAACTAAGTCGAGTGATGGGGTTAATTATATGTCGTTTAAAGATTTGTATGAAGCACCACACGATGGATTTAAAAGAAACTTCACAGTATATCATGATGGGAGCTGGGTTAAGGGGAAGGTAATCAGGCTTCCAAAGCGACCTTTATATAAAGTAACAACGGCAAATAACAAAGAAATTATCGTCACAGATAATCACCTAAATGTAACCTTGCGTGGTGATATACCAACATCAGAATTGACGACCGATGATTATCTTATGTTCAGCAATTCTCCTCTTAATCATGTAAAAGAAGTTGACATGCACCTTACATATGCTCAGGGATTTTTGATTGGTATGTATCTTGGTGATGGGTCAATGTGTAACGAAGATGCTGACCATACAACAGTAGTTAATCTTTCGCTGAATAAGCAGAAATATGAATCATCTATATCCATATTAAGTAAAGCATGTAATCAGATTAAGAATGGCGTGAGGGTAAATCTAGGGAAAGAATATAACAACGTATATCCGGTAACCATAAGAGACAGTGATGTTGGGCTGTTCATCAGACAATTTGTGTCCGGGAGATATTGTTTCGAGAAGTCGCTAAATCGAGACTGTTTGTTACAATCGTTTGAATTTAGAAAAGGTATTCTCGATGGATATTATCTAACTGATGGTGGTAATTCAAACAGAATTTATACAACGTCACAAAAACTTGTTCAAGATGTCGAAGCGCTAATGACCTCGCTTGGGTTACAATCCATAATTGATGTAAGCGATAGAGTAATAAAGGGCGATGTTGTTATTAGGGGCAAGGCTTATAACAGGAACTATCCTTTATATTGTATCAGATGGTATGAACAGGGCAATAGAAGAACTTTGAAAGACATATACAGAAAGAAAAATAATTCTGTATTCTTCAAAATTAAATCTATTGAGGAATATGAATCGGATGACGATTATGTATATTGCTTCGAAATTGCAAATGATGACGAGCCATATTTTACACTCCCGAATGGAATAATCACACATAATTGCAGACTCAAATCAAACATTGAAGATTTAGGATATTTCAACTCTATTGGTGGAAGCGCACTAAAAGTCGGCTCTGTAAAAGTGTCAACGATTAATTTGGCAAGGATAGCTCTTGATACTGATAGTGAAGAAGAATATTTATCAGAACTTGAAAGACGAGTGTGGATTGATCTCCAAGCACTTGATTGTGTAAGACAGATTATCAAAAGAAATGTTGATAAAGGTTTGCTTCCGAATTTTTCACACGGATTAATTGATTTCGGGCATCTTTATAATACAATCGGGTTCCTCGGGATATACGAGACAATGAAAAAGTTTGGGTATACTAGGATGGATGAATTTGAAAATACGTTCTACACAGACGATGCATCCAGATTTGGTAACAAAATCTTCCAAACAATACGTGATACAGCGGACAAGTTTATAGAGACATATGAATGTGATTATATGGTAAACACCGAACAAATTCCCGGTGAGTCGGCGGCTGCGAAGCTTATGAAGAAAGATAAATTCTTCTATCCAGATGCAGATATTTATGATTTGCCACTTTATGGCAATCAATTCATCCCTCTCGGTATTAAAACAACAGGTCAAGAGAGAATTAGGATACAAGCTGAGTTTGATGGATATTGTAACGGGGGTTCAATACTTCATTACAACATTGATGCTCCATTTGATTCATTTGAAAAAGCCTGGAAAATGACGAATTATATCGCTGACCAAGGTGTTACGTATTTTGCTTTTAATACGAAAATTCAAGCATGTGCAAATAATCACGCATTCTATGGAACCACATGCCCTGTATGTGGAGAGCCTGTTGAAAGTGAGTACACGAGAATTGTTGGATTCTTCGTAAATATTAAGACATATTCAAGAGAGAGGAAAGCTGAATATAAGATGCGTAGATGGCATCAAGTAAATAGTGAGGCTGGTGCCTAATGTTACTTAAGGGCGTTATATTCGAAGATTTCATTAACTACAAAAAACCATCTATGGTTCTTCAGTTCCCATCATGCACTTTTAAATGTGATAAAGAATGTGGAAAGCCAGTGTGTCAAAATAGCACACTGGCTAAAGAACCAGATATAGAAGTAAATGTATTATCGTTGCTGAAACGATATGTAGAAAATCCTATTACAGAAGCAATCGTTTTTCAAGGTTTGGAGCCGTTTGATTCATACGCAGATGTCGCTTATATAATAGGTTCTTTAAGAAATTATTACAATGTCGATGACGACATAGTAATCTATACAGGTTATAAGAAAGAAGAAATACAAACACAAATTGAGGCGCTTCAAAGATTTAAAAATATTATTGTTAAATACGGTAGGTTTATACCAGACCAAGAGCAACACTTTGATGAAGTTCTCGGTGTAAATCTGGCATCGCCAAATCAATATGCAGAATATATAGGAGAGAAAACATGCAAGACACTTTGATAGTAGTCGATATGCAAAAAGATTTTATTACTGGTAGCCTCGGTTCTAAGGACGCTGAGGCTATCGTGGAAAATGTGAGAGGCAAAGTAAAGTCTTACTACGACGCAGGAAAGAAAATAATTTTTACAAAAGATACCCACAAAAATGATTACTTGAGTACGTTTGAAGGTACAAGACTTCCTGTAGAGCATTGTATTTTTGGAACTGATGGATGGCATATAACAGAAGATATTCTTAAAGGCATAGACTGTGATGCTTCTAATGTTATGGTAGTCAAAAAAATGGGCTTTGGATATAAATATTATGCCGAGATATTTGATGGTGGTTCCGTAGAAGTCTGTGGATTATGCACTGACATTTGTGTTGTATCTAATGCACTTTTAATCAGGTCTATGTTCCCATCCTCTGAAATTATAGTGGATGCAAAATGCTGTGCCGGAACCACGAAAGATAAACATAATGCAGCGCTCGATGTAATGGAGAGTTGTCTGATAGATGTCATCAACAGATAACTGGAATACAATATGTACACAGTAAGATTATGTAAGAATTGTGGAAGACTTCCTTATGAAGATATTTATTCTGATTATTCAATCAATAAAATGGTGTTTAGATTTTATTGTCCATACTGTGGAGCGACAGGTATTCATTGTATGAGTAAGGAAGAAGCGATACTAGACTGGAATAAAAGGTGTGAAACGGAACATGAAAGTAAAAGTGAAATATAAGAAATTAAAAGAAGGTGCTATCAAACCGACAAGAGCAACGGACGGTTCGATTGGATATGATGTACATGCAATAATTGAAGATAATCCGTTTGGCGTAATAATTAAACCACATGAAAAAGAGTTAATTGGGCTTGGGTTTGCTCTTGAGATTCCCGAAGGAATAGGTGGATTCCTATTTGCGAGAAGCGGTCTTGCAAATAAAAGAGGACTTAGACCTTCGAATTGTGTCGGAGTTATTGACAACGATTATCGTGGGGAAGTCATGGTATCGCTTAGGAATGATACAGACCAGCCTATGGTCGTTGAAAACGGGGAAAGAATCGCACAGCTTGTTTTTCTCCCGTATGTTTTAACAGACTTCGATGATGATGAAGTTGGTGAAACAGATAGAGGAACGGGCGGATTTGGTAGTACAGGGGCTTAATATACTTTATACATAAATCATAAATATCTAAGGTATTAGGAATTGAAATACTTCTGTTTATTGGTTGTTGGTAGTCGTTCAATAACTGATTATGAATTTGTAAAGAAAAAGTTGGATTATTTTCTTAGTAATGTAATTAACGAATACTCAGTTATGATTGTATCTGGCGGTGCATACGGAGTTGATTCATTAGCTGAACGATATGCAAGAGAACGAGGATATTTATTGAAGGTTTTCAAGCTATATAGTGACGACTGGTATAAAATTGATGAGTCAACCGGTGAACGAGTATTCGATAAAAGCGCAGGCTATAAAAGAAATAAAGAGATGCATAGCTATATAGCGCAGTTCCAGAATAGGGGAGTAGTTGTTTTCTGGGATGGTAAATCAAAAGGTTCATTACATAGCATTAATTTAGCAAAACAGTTTGAAAATCCCATGCGGCTTATAAAAGTGGAGGAAAATGAGTGAATAATGAGGTAACTGCTAATGCGGTATCAGGGAGGTAAAACCTTAACCGCAAAGAATATTTCTGAGGAAATATTGCTGAGAAAAGGAAATACAAATACTCTTGTGAGTTTATTTTGTGGAGCGTGTTCGGTTGAAGCCAGACTCGCTCCGCATTTTTTCGAGAATGATATGTAACGATAACCATGAATATCTGATAGCACTACTAAAGGGTGTCCAGGACGGTTATGAGTTGCCAGATACCATATCAAGGGAAGAATACAAATACATAAAAGCCCATCAGGACGAGGATAAAGTCTTAACTGGGTTCGTCGGATTTGGTTGTTCGTTCGGTGCGAAGTGGTTTGGTGGGTACGCATACAACAAAACAGAGCGAAATTACGCTGGCGAGAGTAAGAGAGCATTATTAAGGGATAATGAGTATCTCAAAAATGCTGAATTTATCTGTAAGGATTATAGAGAAGTTGAGTTGCCAGAAGGATGCATAGTGTATGCAGATCCGCCTTATTACAAAACCACACAGTACAGCACGGGCGATTTTGATACCCAGGCATTTTGGAATTATATGAGGGAAGTAAGCCAGTCACATCTGGTATTCATTTCAGAACTTGACGCACCAGAAGATTTTGTACCGATTTGGGAAAAACCGATTACGAGAGTAATTGATGTGAATAAGAGTAATTATTTTCAGGTGCTTGAAAAGTTATACATACATAAGAAATACATTGAGGAGAATCAAGAATGACAAAAAGAGAAAAGATTAAGAAGGTTAAGAGCATCTGCAACGAGAAGAACAATGGCTTCCCGCCGAAGAAGATTGATGATGAAGAGTATGTGAGAACCCCGTGGTGTTACTTCGGTAGCCTTAGATTCCGTGGCAATAACAGAGAGTGGGTTTGGGATGATACTTGCGTCATTGATAAGCTCACTTCTAATCGTGATGTTGAAGATGCTTACTTTGAAGTGACAGTTATCGAGTAATTGTATAAGAGATAAAGGGGAATAATAATGTATAGTGCGTATATAACGACACTCAATAATTTACACAAACATAGTAATGCTGACCGCTTGCAGTGTGCGACCGTATTCGGTAACAACGTAATAGTTGACCTGTCATATGAGAATGGTCAGAGAGTTGTATTTTTCCCTGTTGATGGTCAACTAAGTGAAGAGTTCGCTTATGAAAATAATCTTGTCCGAAAAAAGGACGAGAACGGGAATAATATTGGCGGGTATCTTGATCCAGATAAACGAAATATCAAAGCGTTAAGTCTTCGTGGTGAGAAATCTGAAGGGCTTGTATTACCAATTAGTACGCTTGCAAAATATACAAATATTGATGAATTAACAGACGGCGATCAAATCACAATACTTGACGGGCATGAGATTTGCAGGAAGTATATTCCTCGTACAAGCCAAAAACGTAGGCACGGTAGAAACGGTAAACATAGCGACAACAATGCAAATGAGAATATTTCTTATCCGCTGTTCTTAGAACATTCTGATACGCAACAATTAGCGTTTAATCAAAATGCTTTTAAACCTGGCGACACTTGCTATATAACCTTAAAAATGCATGGAACGAGCGCAAGAACCGCAAATACTATTCGGGTCGAAAAGAAGCCAAAGAATATCATTCAGCGCATCTTCAAATTAACCCCAAAAGATGTTGTTAGTTATAAACCCGTAAGTGGCACGAGGCGAACAATCTTAAACGAATCTGATGACGGATTCCGCAAACCATTTCATGATTACTTCGCGGCCAAGCTTCCAAAAGGTGTTGAGGTCTATTACGAGATTGTCGGTTATCAGGATTGTGGAAAACCAATTATGGGTTCTTGTTCAAATAAAAAGATACAAGATAAGTCTTTTAGAAAACTATATGGAGATACAACAGTGTTCTCGTATGGCTGTGTAGACGGTCAATGCAATGCCTACGTGTATAGAATGACAATGACAAATGAAGACGGGTTTACTGTCGAGCTTCCTTGGGAACAGGTACAAATTGAAGCAGAAAGAATAGGTGCTAATTGTGTGCCGACATTCGAGAAGTTCATCTATACAACTTGGGAAGACCTAATGGAACGAGTTGAGAAGTATTATGACGGTGCAGACCCGATTGGGAAGACACATGTTCGTGAGGGTGTCGTTGTAAGGATAGATAATAGACCGACTTTTAAAGCATATAAGCATAAGAATTTTTCATTCAAGGTACTCTCTGGTATTATTGCAGATTCAGTTGATGAAAACGCCGATGTGGATGCTGAAATTCTAAGCGAAATGTAATTGATATGCAGGGTACTTGTGTGTGGTTGTATATGCAAGTATTCTGCATAACTTTTAATTGAGAATGAGAGGTAGATATTTTGTATGACAGAATAATTACTTGGGTTCGTAGAGATTTAGGGCGCTTCCTTTGGAATATTACACCTCGCATATATGTATGCAGAGATTGTTATTACATAAGATGGTTGGATAATGAGTATTTGATTCCGATGCGAGGGAATATTAATGGATAAGAAATGGATTGATAGGAAAAGATGTATTGCATCATTAAAATATGCTAAAGCGAAAATGGATATAATTAAAGCAATAAAAGAGTTCGCTTTGCTAACACCATCAGACAAAGAATACATAATTGAAAAGGTTCGTGTATCTACCGTGGACACTGATATAACAGATTTCCAGTGGCTTGTTTTTACTGTTATGAATCTTAATAACAGAAATGGTAAATATTGGTTTGGAAATATTGAAAGAGTTTTTTATAACGACTTGAAGTTTCAAGAAATAGCAAATGTTGTTCCGTGTATTAAAGCCCTTGAAAAAGTCAAGGATTCTGAATGGGTAGATTTTGATGGGGATATAGTTATCACAGACCCACATTACACAGCAGAGGATGTTGAAATGCTTCCCGATGATTCACCACTACTATGCAGAAGTACGTTATGTAGCGATTGGAATTGGTCATGTATAACATATAGTACAGAGAATACTTATAATATTTTCGGTGAGAATTATAAAGAAAAACTTGGTGAGTTTTGTTCAGATTATGGGACAGTGTGTGTTGATTTGCTTCCAAACATCCTCGAAAGATGTCCCGGCTTTTTAGAGATTGGAGACCATTGTAGAACAATTATCAGAAACTTCAAAGGAAGGGTTAAATTCCAAGTGGACGAGCTTAGACAACCTGAA
>Ga0326512_10000207_pt1 | contig 51187 bp, 72 predicted proteins | sample 1_2617_0518_D_FD_203652 | JGI IMG/M metagenome (GOLD analysis project Ga0326512, IMG submission 203652) | Bovine rumen microbial communities from UC Davis, California, United States - 1_2617_0518 | ecosystem: Host-associated > Mammals > Digestive system > Stomach > Rumen | place: USA...
AACATGAGATTTGATATTGTTTATGAGATTCCCACAGCCTGCGGGCACAAGAGCATTAAGGCCGCCAAGGCATACAGCAAGGAAGAGGCGGAGGACCTCTGCCGGGCCATCGAAAAGGTCGGGTATAAGCTGGTGGATATCAGCAGGGCCGCGGAAGAATATGGCGCCTGAATCACACCCACTGATGAGGCCCCGTGGCAGGGGCCGAAACAGGCCGGAAGGCCTGTCTGGGAAGCTGAAAACACCACAACACAGAAAAGGAGAAATGAAATGGAATTCAGAAAAGTTACATGCAGCATCTGGCATCACATCCCGGCCGGGACCAGCGTCCCGAGCGGCTTCGGATCCGGTGCCGACATGACCGCTCCCGAGGAGCCCGGCCTCTACACCCTGTACGAGCTGGCCGACGATGACAATTGTCATCAGGGCTGGCAGTGGGAGCGTGAGGACGATCCTGAGGACCTCATGGAAGAGGTCCCGGAAGACATCCGCCCCGGCGAGGGCGAGGCCTACGACGTCCCCCGGCACGATCCGGAGCCCCTGACGGCGCTTCAGCGCCAGAGAGCAGAGGAGCTCTACGAGCACATCGGGATCTGCCCGGATGCCATAGAGGAAGACACGGCCCACGACTTCCTCATGGTCAACGAAGGGCGTGACGGAGAGCTGTACCTCGTGTACGTCGACTACTGCCAGGTCGCCGCCATCCGGATCTCCGACGGCGCGATCCTGGACAAGACGGACCGGCAGGACGCGGACCGGTCGCCGGCCGGCCGGGACTGGTTCGAGGAGCTCTTCGGCTGACCAGACCCTCAGAGGGACAGAGAGATCTGCCCCTCTTTTTTTTGCGACTCAGCGAGTCGGAAATTTTTGCATTTTCCTGTTGACATCATATTCTTATGGTGATACGATATAGACAGATCAGAAAACACAGCACCTCGAAAGGAGAAAGAAAATGAAAGTAAAAATCAGAAAGGAAGACAGAAGATTCCTGAAGGATCATATCGCGGAGCACATGGTCGATATCATGGCTCAGGAGGACTCCAGCAAGCCCTCCGAGGTCGCTGAGATGGCCATCCGGGAGATCCTGAAGGGAACGGACGACTCGATCAGCAGGGATTCTATCCTGAGCGCCAAAGCCAGGGTAGCCCTGAACTGCCGGATCCAGGACCTCTACTTTGAGGGGTCCGAAGATTACGACGTCTGGATCGACGCCACGGCCCAGACGGCGGAAGGCTTCATCGTGGTAGGTGCATATCTGTCAGACATCTGGCAGATCGGCGCACTCGAGGAAGGCGAGCTCAGGCGCCGCGCCTGGGTGCAGTACTTCCGGGAAAGCAGCATCTGAGGAACAGCAGAGGGGCCCCGCAAGGGGCCCCGGTAAAAAAGGTTAAAAAAGTCTGTTGACATCATAGTCTTATGGTGGTAAGATACAGGCAGATCAGAAAACACAGCACCGAAAGGAGTACAAAATGAAAAAGAGACTTAGCGATGGCTGGCACAAGGTCAGCGGGTTCGACGTATACGTCGAGGACGGATACATCATCCGGGGTACCCTCGGTAAGGACACCACTTACCGCACAGCGTACCCGTACAGGTCCTGCAAAGAGGGCTGGAGCAGAGAGTACAAAATCACCCCGGATGCTTTCCGAGCAGGTGTCAAGCGTGGCACCGTGACGATGAAGTAAGGAGGCAAAGAAAATGAGAAACTGGTTTTTGATTGACGATTGCACGACCACAAAAGGGGCTGCCTTTGAGGAGCCCATGGCAGCCGCCACAAGGGAAGCGGCGGCAGAAGAGCTCAGGCAGGCATGGGATCGCCTGAGCAGGGCGGACCAGAAGGCCCGCGACTACTTCTTCGCCGTCCTGGCTGAGGCGGACGAAGACGGAAACATCGACTATGAAACGGTGACCGACGAGGTCGCCAGAGAGGAGGACTGACATGGCAAACAGAAGAAAAGATGAATTAATCAAAAGGGGCGCCGGCTCCTACGAGTACCAGAAGAAATACCAGGAGCGGCGCGGTCTCGTCCGGTTCGTGATGAACGTGGACGGCGCTGTGAAGGAGGAGATCCGCCGGAAGGCGGAAGCTGCGGGGACCAGCATGACAGACTGGATCCTCAGCCAGCTAGGGCTTGAGAGCTATACCCGCTGGCCTCAGGCGGAAACGCCGATCGAGGTCGAGATGCCGGAAGGAAAAAACTGAATACAGACGCCGTGAAGGCCCTCAGGACAGCAGTCCTGAGGGCCTTCTTCATGCCTGTGGCCTGTATTTGCCGTTTTAAGGCCTTTTCGCCTTTCTGCGGGCGTTTGCCCGTCCCCGGCCGGAAAACGCCTCCGCGGCCCTTCCGGGCCGCCTAGCACGTCCTTTCTGGCGCTCTTCCCGGTCTCCCGTGATGATCAGGCAGAGCATGGCGCCGGCCACGATCCCGCAGTCGTGGGAGCAGAGGGCCAGCAGGCAGGCCCGGCCGGTCGTCGGCGCCCATGAGCTCAGGATGGTCAGCCAGCCCCCGAGGACCAGCGCACCGGCCAGCAGAAGCCCGGCCAGTGCCCGCCTCATGACCCACTCACCGGTAGGAGATACTCTGAGATGTCGTCAGGATCCGGCACGTGGATGTCCGGCCTCTCGTCCTTCGTCCTGCCCAGCACGTAGTTGGCAGAGCAGCCGAACACGTCCATCATGGCCACGACGGCAGGGACGCTCGGGACCCTGAAGGCGTTCTCCCACCGGCTGACGTTGACCGCCGTGACGCCGATGGCGTCAGCGAACTGGACCTGAGTCAGGCCCTGGCTCTTACGCAGGTTGTAGATCCGGATCGCGATCTTATGCGCCTGATCCGGTGTGATGCTGTTCTTCTTCATAGTTTGTACCTCGCGTCTTCCGGGAAAAGTCCCTTGAGCTCTGACATCGTGTCCGCGTATGTCCGCTCTATCCTCGCCACGTAGTCCCTCAGGCTGACCTCGCTGTCCAGCCCGCCGGACCTCGGGATCTCCGCCCGGATGATGGCCTCCAGGGCATGGGCGAGGGTCTGGAAGTAGCCGATGGGGTCGCCGTATCCCGGCACCTCCCGGACCTCGTCCCCGCGCCTGTCCGTGACCATCTTGTGCAGGTCGCGGCAGGGCATATAGTTCAGGCCGTCCTCCTTGATGACCCAGTCGTCGTTGACTCTGATCATATTTTTTTTCCTCCTTTGTGTGTAGGTATTGGTATCATGGGAAATTTCCGTCTTACCCCAGCGGGATGAGGACGTCCTTGCCGTAGGCGGCCGTGCACGCCGTCCTGAGGGCCCGCGGGTCCCGTCCGTGCTCGGCCTGCATGGCCTTGACCTCCCGGACCATCCGGCTCCCCCGGTCGTACCCCCAGCCGTGCAGACGGTGCAGGGAGAGGAGCAGGCAGGCCAGGAGCTGGGGTTCGATCCACCGGATCTGCTGGTGCCGCATGTATACATACTTCGGCGCTGTCATCCTGCCGGGGTCCAGGGACGAGTTGAGGTAGGCCAGCTCCTCCCAGCTCCTGCCGTCACCGGTCTGCAGCTCGATGCCGGTCTCGTCCGAGAGCATCCGCATCATGCTGAGGCTGATGTCCTCGCCGCAGGCCGTCCAGATCCTGACGCACTCGTCGATGACCTTGCCGAACCTGACGGGGCCCCAGCCCTGCTCCTCCCTGAGCACGAGCCCGGCGGCCGCGAAGACCATGTCCTTCTGCCGCTTGAACTCCCGGGCCAGGTCCCGGTCCGCTTTCCTAGTCGCTTTCATGTGTGTTTCTTCCTTTTATAATGTGTAGGTTGTTGTGCTTCTGTGATGAATTCTTATGCCTTCCTGATCATGTCCACGATCTCACCGGTCGTGAACATGGCGCGGTCGGCGGCCTCGAAGCTCTGGACGAGTTTGCCCTTGAAGGCCTCGATGGCCGTGGCCGTCATACGGGCCTTTTCTTCCCGCGTCTTCTTCTCGATCTCTTCCAGCCTGCGCTGGAGCTCGATGTAGTGTTCTTCCTGTGTCATCTTCTTATTCCTCCACTCTTATTCCGCACTCGCAGCAGTACTTGATACGCATCAGCTTGACCGCGTCGAGCTCGTAGCCCCGGCCGCAGTTCGGGCAGACCAGCATCTCGGTTATCTCTGGGCATCCGTCCTTCTTGGGCACGCGGGCGTTCCTGTGCCGTATCCACTTGTATGTCTTGCTTCCAGGCGCTGCCGGAGGGATGCCGCATATGCGCCTCTGCAGGGCCTTGTACTTGTCCATCAGCGCGTCCACCTCGTCAGGATCGTAGGCTTCGCCGATCTCTGTGTCGATAGTCGGCAGGCTCCTCAGCACCCTCGCGAAGAAGAGCCTGGCCGCCTCTAAGGCGTCCGATCTTTTGATGTATTCATCATTCATCCTGTTCACCATCCTCTTTTTCTTTCCCTCTCCCTGTCAGCTCTCTCAGCAAGCCACCCCTCTCTCATATCTTTGTAGTGGCATCTCGCCTCTATTCCCATAAACAAAGGCCTGCCATGTTCTGTAGCAAATGGATATTTATCGACCCATACTGTCAGATTCCACACAGGGACGTCTCTGTAATATTTCAGGAGCCGCTCCTTTTCTTTTGGATTTCGATAGCTATACCTTTCTGTCAGCACAAAATCGTGCATCCTTTTCGCCTCGTCACAAGTCATCCATGTGTCCCCCATTACTACGCATATCCTGATCGGATCCGTGTAGTTGTGAACAATGTCCATCAGCTTCTCGACCGTGATCTCGCTTTTCTCGCATTCTCTCATTTTATCCCTCACGCATTCCATTTAAGGCATTTTTCGAAGGCATCCCGGAAGGCATCGGCAGGGTGTTCTCCCTCCACGTTGTCCGAAGCCCAGTCAAGCATGGCGTTAGGCTCTCCACAGTCTGGGTGCGCCCCGTAACACAAAGCCACAATGCTCAAAAGCTGAAGCTGTATCTCCTCCCGGACTTCATTGAGAAGGTTCCCACGTCCCACTCTTTTGCCTTCCCTGTCCGTCAGGGAATATCCGATAAATCTTCTTGCACCCTGCGTTGTCAGCAAGGTAGTTTCCATCTGGATCAGACGCTTAACGCCCTCTATCCTGTCCATTATGTTCTGCTCCTGTCGGAGTCTTTCTTTTACTTCCAGGTCGCTCATTCCTGCTCCTCCTCTCACATACTTCCGTCATCTTGATTAAATGTAGGCTCGTATAACATGTCATGTTCCAACTGTTCTACGGCTCTTTCATAATCGCAATCCGTTTCTTTTGTTCTCATGTCGGCCCCGCAGTTGGGGCAAAAATTAGGCCTCTCGTCCGGGTCTAACCATTGGAGCGTCCCTCCGCATTGGTCGCAGTCTGCAATGTTATGACCACGGTCTTTTCGATGATTTATCCACTGGCCCCTAATATGCTTTATAAACTCGACCTCCTTGCCGTGCTTCGTGTGAAACCAGATTCTGTCCGTGTTTTCAAAATCCACGTCCGTAATAACATCCCATTGCTCTTCTGTAATGGGGCTGTTTAGTGTCAGTTCTATGATGTCTTCAGTCATCCTGTTCATCCTCCCTATACGGCTCCGGCAGAGGCATCCATGCGACAACGTTATTTTTGTGCGTATAAAAGCCTCCATCATCATACACATCTATATCCGTCACATAACTATGTGTCTGTTCCTTTACCCATTTCGGCAATCTATCTTTCTGTTTCACTGCAACAAGCACGGGCAAGTTCTCTTCTGGCAGTCTCTCCGTCACCGGAATCCACCTCGGCCTCGGCTCAACCGTAGGGGCGTGTTGTACATCTATGACTGGAACAGCAATACGCCCATTAGGAAGATGGTAAAAAATACATCTGTCCAGTAGCCTGTCCGCATCAATCAGTCGCATCCTGTTCCTCCTCTCTCATGTCTGCCCCGCAGTTCGGGCAGAAGTCAGATTTTATCATTGCAACCTTTCCACAGGTGCCACAGACGAAAATTCCAAATCCTTCAGAATCGCCTTTTCCTGCCCATTTGCCCCTCCTCGGCTGTGCGGGTGGCAAATCTCGCAATGCTTTCTCCGCATCCTTCGCCGTGTTAATCTTTGGAAACAAGGCTGTGTTTACCGCCCTAATCGCCGCCTGCCTGCTGATTGAATCATCCATCACAAGCTCCCATCTTCAGGATTACCAAGTTCCTGACCGTACATAAACTCTTCCATTGTGTGTTCTTGTTCTGGCTGCGCGGATGGCAACTTTTGAATCGCCGACACCTTCTTGCATATGCCCTCATCACACCAGTCCGAACAGGCTTCACACATGGAGTCAATCGCCTTCCGGCGGCTTATCATGTCGTCCATAGCGCCTCCTTTACTTTCCTTCTGATCGCCTTGCAGACGCTCATGAGGCTGTCCACACCCGGTTCGTGCACACAGTACGGCTCGTGCACGTAGTTCCTGTCAGCTTCCGCGCAGACCTTTTCTTCTCTGCCCATAGCCGCGAGGAAGATCCTCTGCTCAGGATCTGTAAGCGGGTCGATGTCCGTCAGCGGGCATCCCCGGATCTGCTCCTCAAAGGTCTCGTACTGGACCCGCTGCAACCGGCAATCGTAGGTGTAAATGTCACAAAAAGGGCACTTCCGGCATTCTGCCGGTCTGTCCCTGGGAACAACGTAACTCATGTCAGCCCTCCCTTATCACGAGCAGGTCCTCGACGCGGCAGCCGTAGATGTCGGCCAGGTTGACCAGCCGGTCTATGCCCGGCAGGCACTTCCCCAGCTCCCATCTGCTGACGGCGCCCGGAGTGACGCAGAGCCTGGCGGCCACGTATACGGCCTTGAGGTCCTGCTTGACGCGCGTCTCGCGCAGGCGCCGGCTGGTGGCCACGATGTCGATGAACTTCATTCCTTTGCCTCCTTGCCCCAGTCGAAGATGTGGGTCCTGCTGTCTAACTCGTCCCAGTCGATGTCGACGCGGATCGCGTTCTTATTCTCCGTTCCGATGCACTTGATCTGCGCGGAGTAGAAGGGGATGAGGAGGCAGGAGCATGTGGCCACGCTGTCGAAGTCTTCCCAGTTCATGCCGGGCCGGCACAGTTCGATCTGCTGGAGTTCGCTCTCGCGGTCCTCGTCGTAAACGTCTATAAGCTCGCCTAATGTCATTCTTCAGCCCTCCTGACCGCGTCACCTACGGCGGCCTTCACGGCCTTCGTCCGCTTCAGGTACTCGAAGAGCTTCTCAGCGGCCATCTCGATGATCTGCGGCTTGCACTCTTCGAGCACCTTGTCAAAGTGGTCCCAGGCCTCTTCTGTCGGGTACTTCGGGCGCCCGCCGTACCCGCATACGAAGAACTGTTCCCTGATGTCCTGCGCTATGGTCTTGGACGCCTTCTCGGTCGCCAGCTTCATGATGGCTTCGTCGTCGATCGTGACGCCGAACTGTACGATATGTTCCATCAGTGTTCCTCCGTCTTTATTTCTGCTGCCGGCAGTGCCAGCACTTCACGTTCCACGATGTCCTGCGCCTCATACGAGGCGTACAGCAGAGGTCCGGAGCCGAAGGCGTTCCTCAGCCTATCCATGGTGTCGTCCCTCCAGACGAGCTCGTCATGGGCCCGGAGCATGGCCTCGGCGAGCCTGAGGGCCGTGGTCTGCTCCCCGTCCTTGTCGTTCCCGCGGATCATGTCCTCGATGACGTCCGCAGCTTCGTCATATGTCATTTCAGTCCTCCTCGTCTTCCAGGAGCCCGTCGGCGTAGGGATCCGGCTCGTTCCAGCAGGAGTCGCCGGTCTCTGACCCGTAGAGCTCTATGTATCTCTCGAGGGCGTCGATCACTGCCTGCGCGCCCTCTATGCGCCCGTGTATCCGGGCCCTGTCCTTCTTGTCTGTGGCCCTCTCGAGCCTGTTCTCGTGGTGGCGGATCTCGCTCTCTGCGGCCTTCCTAAGATATTCTGCAAGTCTCATCTCTTGATACCCTTTCTTCCGCAGACGTTTCGACGGAAGATGGAAGGACCTCTCCGTCGATATGTACCTCGTACCGGAACGGCAGGGGATACCTCCGTTCGAGCCCCTCCGCCTTCCTGAGCGCCCGGCCCCAGACCTTCCGGGTCGGCATGTCGCAGTCGACCAGGTGGCCGTTCAGGTACTGGTGCCTGTAGAATAGCTTCCACCAGTAAAGAAATATCCCTACCTGTTCAGGCGTCGCCCCAAGGATCCGGCGGATATAGTCCGCGCCGACCACCGGGGAAGAAGAGAACCGTGGGAAGCGCCTCGCGTGCAGGATCGCCTCGTACAGGTCCTCCTCGTCCTCGTTCCAGCCGTCCACGACCAGCCCGACGTCGTAGCAGTCGGTCAGCCATGTCTTGAACGCCTGGCTCATGCCTCGGCCTCCCGGTGCGTGCTCCGGGCCGCCTCGAAGCCCTTCGGGTACCTGCTCCTCAGCTTGCTGATATTGGCCTCCGCGACCTCTTCCAGCGTGCGGTAGCCGCTCCCGGCCACGCACAGGGCGTATGTGAGCAGGAGCACGAGGTCCGCGTAAATGCCGGAGACGTCCGCAGGATGCCCCTGGAAGGTCTCCTTCTTTACGCGGTCCATGATGGAGCCGGCCTGGCGCATCATGTAGATGGCCCAATGCTCTGCGCTGCCGGAGAAGGATCCCGCGGTCCACGCCTTCGGCCCGACCTTTGACATGACGTCGCCGAAGTCCAGGCCGATGCCCTTTGCAAGCGTCGCGGCGTACCAGAGCACGTCCCCGAGCTCGCCGATGATCTGGCTCCGGCTGTCGCTCTTTGCCGCGGCCTCATAGAGCTCAGCGGTCTCCCCGCAGAGCCCCATGGCGCCCTGCATCCTCAGGTTGTCCATGGTCGCCCTGCTGATCGGGCTCGCCGTCCGCATGCACGCTTCCTGGTATTGTGTGGGTGTCATTTTGTCCTCCTTCCCCGGATCTCGTAGGACCCGTGATACCGCTCCTCCAGATACATCCCCCTGAGCTCCTTTATCAGCGCCCCGATGAGGAAGACGAAGAGGAAGATGATCACCGGCCCGATCAGGTCGTAGAGAAAGCACCAGGTGTCGATGCTGAGCCCGAGGCTCGGCCAGAAATTGTTAGTCGTCATGTTCAAACTCCTTTCTTCTTGCGTTTAGGTCTTCGGTCTTTGATCTTGCGTTGAAGTTCCCTGATGGCGATCGCTGTCTTCGCGATCTCCGGGTCGCCGACAGCAAGGCCCTGGCTCGACAGGTATTTGTTCGTGCCCGTCTGCACGCAGGCCAGGTTCTCCAGCCGGACATCCGTCTTGTCGCCGTTCAGGAAGAGGAGGCACATGCCCTCGGGCACCGGTCCGTTGGCCTCTTCCCATATCATGCGGTGCTTCCAGCGCCACACGTCAGGCTCGGCGACCTTCACTTTGACGTAGCCCACCGTGGCCACGACCTCTGTTCCGACAGGGACCGTGTTCCATGGCTTCCGGCCCTTCTTGAAATAGCAGGCCTTCACCGCGTCGGTATGGTAGATTCCCATCCGCCTGCCCTTCGTGGTGCCCTCCTGCCCAGGCCTGAACCGCGTGTTGACGCCGCACGGCATGCGGTGGTTCTTTCGGTACGCCCGAATCTGCTGCAGGGTCGGGGCCGTCCCGAAGCGCTCGATCATGAGCGCCTGGACCTCCTGCCGTGTCCGCCCCTCGTTGATCTCAGCGAAGTAGGCCTGCTGCTCGGGCGTCATCACGGTCACCTGCCCGCGCGGGCGCTTGATGCCGGACTTCAGGCCGTGGTTCTTCCGGTAGCTCCGGGCCTGCTCCCTCGATAGGCTGCCGAAGTCAGGGAACCGTGCGTTGAAGAGATCGGCGACCTCTTCGTCCAGATGGCCCGGAACGGTCTCCTCGAAGAAGGCCTGCATCTCCGGGGTGTACTTGGTCCGGCTCACTTCCCGTCGTCCTCCTTCACGGAGAGGATCGTGTCGGGCAGGGCCTTGACCTCCGTGATCCCCATGTCAGACGCGAATTTGATCGCGTTCAGTTGTACGGCGGCCGACCTCGTGATGCCGGACGCTATGGCGCACAGGCCCTTGGCCCGCTTCAGCTCGGCGTCCAGGTCCTCACCGGTCAGGTCGTCGTTGCTCAGCCGGTCGAGCTCGTCGAAGAGGTAGTCAGACAGGTCTGACAGGCTTCTTTTCCGTCCCTTCATCGTTCCTCCTTTCTGTCTGCTAAATATATTAACCAACAAGTCAATAATAAGACAAAATAAGTGAGCCGTCAAGACTGTATAGGCCCCCACAGGTAAATTTATTTTACTGCGGGGGCCTGTGGCTCAGTCTTCCGGCTCTGCGTCCAGAGTCGCGATCTCACCGGCGAGGGCGGCGTATCCTGCCAGGTCGATGTATGTATCTTCCTTAGGCACGCCGTTCTTGGCCCTGGAGACCTTAAGGAGCATCATCATCATGGCCACGTCGTGCGGGTTGATCTGCGTGCCCAGGTACGACGTCCAGAGCATGGCTATCGTGCTGAAGCTCTTGTCAGGAGCTCCATACTCCTGTTCCCGGTCGTGTGTGATGATGGCTGCTGCCGTGTCTAAGATTTCAGTTCTGTTCATAGTGTGCTCCTTTCTGACTGACTGAATCAGTGATAACGCTCTAGTATGTCTGATTTTTAACGGCCGAAGATCTCGTCGTGCAGGTCGTCGAAGACGAAGGGGACCGTACCGTAGAACTCCGTGAGGAGCGCCTTCGCGATCTGCCGCATCTGCGGGTGCGCCCTCTTGGACGCCCTGAGGCGGATGAAATGACGCCACTCCCTCAGGTCGTATGTGGCCCAGAGCTCTGTCTTCAGGCTGGTCGGGAGCGCGTCCCGGGCCTCCTGGGGCCTGCATCCGTTGGCGATCATGGTGAAGTAGGCGTGCTCGGCCGCTTCACATCCTTCCTTCCAGGCCGCGTACTGCGGACCGGCAGGGTCCCATCCGAAAGCGCCGGAGGGGTCGATGACCGTGATCTCTGACCCGAAGCGCCCGTCTACGTAGTTGCAGTACCTTGTCGACTCCTGCGTGTACGCCCCGACGCGGTGCCTGACGATCTCGTGGGAGACGCCCCGGTCGCATACGATCCGGGCGGTCACGCTGCAGTGCTCGAGCACGGACTCGTGGCCGGCGGCGATCAGATTCCTGATGAAGAGCTCGTGGCTCTTTACGCCGTCTATCTTATGCTCTGATTTGTAACAGGTCCTGCCGATCTGCTCGATAGACTTGGCCATCGAGATGCCGTCCCCTACCGTCAGGATGCAGAACGTTCGCCCTGTCGGGTAGATCCGTACGCTTGGCTGTACTATCTTCATTCGTTCCTCCTTACATCCAAACGAGCCAGAAAAGGCCCAGCGCTACAGAGCTCCCGAAGATCGCCCAGTCGACGGGTTCCATATATTCTGTCTGCATTACTTATCCTCCGGGTCGTCCACGGCGCTTTGGGCCGCTACGACAAATACAAAGATGAGCAGGATCAGATACACGAAGTATCCGAGGAACCAGACCGGTTCATGCGTCCAGACCGCCATCACGGCCGGCAGCGCCGTGATGATCAGCATGACCAGCCACATGAAGACCAGCACGATGTTCGTCACCCATCTCTGGACCCGCTCATCCTTTTCCTTCTTCTGCCCCTGCTGGAGCTCATATAAAGTCCTTGCCATATATTCTCCTTAGTCCTTAGTGAAGAACAGCCCTACCCATCCGTCAGCGGCCAGGGGCAGGCCTTCCGCCCACGCAGGCGCCTCTGACATGATCCGGCAGACCCTGTCCAGCATCTCCTTGTCCGTCCCGAAGCGGGCCACGTCTATGACCACCTCATCATGCACGTGGAAGACCACCGGCAGGCCTGCCGCCTCGAGGCGCTCGATGGCCTCCGCCAAAAGGTCCCTCGCGACCGCCTGCGTGATGTTCTCCACGATCTTGGCCCCGTAGGTCTCTATCAGCGTCCATGCCCTCGTCGTCTGGTTGACGCCCATGTACGCGATGGACGGGGACCCGAAGCGGTTGGTGGTCTGGACGGGAGAGGGGTAGTACAACACGCGTCCAGACGGCAGGCGTACTGTCAGGTATTTCGTGGCCGTGTCCGGGTTGTACTCCAGCCCTATCCTGACCTTGCCGCCGGCCACGTCCGTGGCCCTGTACTCGTAGACCGCCCCGTCCACTGCGTCCTGGACCTCGTACCAGAGGGCCTTGGTGTGGGAGTTGGCCTGCCGCCACTGGTCGACGATCCCGGGGAGCTCTTCCTCAGGGATCCCCATGTCCAGGGCGCCCATGGCCGTCATGGCTCCGACGCCTCCGCCGTAGCCGCAGTTATGGACGGGGATGTACTCCCTCGTATCCCTGTTCACGACGGTGAACCGGTTGTCGGGCCCGCAGTCCAGGATGTCATACACGTGGTCGCAGTCGAAGAGCCAGGGCGGCTCCATCTCGTAAACGAGCTGCGATCCCTCCGGGCCCCTGAGCCCGTCACAGTCTTCGGCAGGCACCCAGCCCCTGTCGGTCAGGACGAGGTGGTCGGGCGTCATCCTGACGCCGTTGACCTGTATGACAGACCTGACGCCCCTGTAGATGACGCCTCCGTGCTCGACGTATCCGTGCCCGTCATAGACCTTCATTTCCCTCGTCACGTCCCTGATCGGGACCATGCCGTGGTCGGTCGCTACCCACTCGTCGCCCGCTATGCAGGCCAGCACCGCGATCTTGCCCTTCTGCCGGAGCTCAGCGTTCTGGCCGTGCTTTTCGACCGGCACGTGGAACATGGCCGACGCCGTCGCGCAGTACAGGTCCTTGCCGTCCCGGAAGGCCTGCAGGACCCAGTCCTCGCCTGACAGCCAGGCCAGCACCCGGGCCTCGATGGCGCTGAAGTCAGCGTCGATAAATACATGCCCCGGAGCGGGCACGAAGGCCGTGCGGATGAGCTGGGAGAGGGTGTCCTGCACAGACCCGTACATCAGCGCCAAAACGTCTCCGTCCGCCTTCTGGACGAGCTCACGGGCGAATTCTATGGCCTTGGTGTACGTGCGGGGCAGGTTGTGGATTTGAATTTGCTTGCCGGCGAATCGACCGGTTCGGCTGGCCCCGTAGAACTGCAGCAGGCCCCTGGCCCTTCCGTCGCGGCAGACGCAGGTCTTCATCGCGGCATACTTCTTTGTGCTGGTCTTGCCGAGCTCCCGGCGTATCTGCAGGATCCTGTGGGCCTCCGGCGGCAGGGACTCGTCCTCGGCCGCTTTGGCCACGGTGTCCTTGGTCATGTCCGGCAGGTCCGCCCCGTGCTCCCGGAGCCACCCCTGAAGCTGTATCAGGCTGTTGGGGTTCTCAAGGCCGGTGATCTCAGCCGCCTCAGCTATGAGCGCCGCCCGCTCCCTCTCGCTGATGGAGAGCGCGCCCTCCATGAGGTCGAGGTCCAGGGCCACGCCGCGCTCGTTGATCACGAGGTCCGTCCAGAACTGCTTCCACAGCCAGCCTGGGATCGGGAATCGGGAGAGCTTCTTCACGATCTCGCGCTCCGTCACGACGTCCTGCCTGTTGTACGTGACGAACTGGTCCCACTTGTCCGGCGCGTGCTCCGGCAGGTTCCGCGTTCTCCCGCCGTTGGCCTTGGTGGGCTTGCAGGGGACGCAGAAGTACCTGATCAGGGCCTTGCCCGTCTGCAGCTTCTTCTTGTCCTCGGCCAGCCCCAGGGCCGCGCCTGCCTGCTCCAGCGATCCCGGGTAGCCGGCGTGCCTTGCCATGAAGGCCGAGCAGCGCCACTGCTCCGGGACCAGCTTCCCGCCCGTGTACTTCTGCAGGCAGGCCCATTCGAACTGTGCGTTGTGCGCCACTTTTACAAATTCATCAGAGGTCAGGGCGTCCTCGAGCCAGTCCGGCACGGGCTCTCCGCTGGCCATATCGACGACCTCAGGGTCGCCGTCATCGACGGCATAGGCGAGGAGAAGTATTTCGAAAGACTCGTCGTCCACGTACCTGTACGCGCCGGTCTTGGCCAGCGGGGCCTCTGAGTAAGTTTCCAAATCGATATATAATACCTTCATACAGCCCCCAGCGCTCCCTCCTGCCACAAAGGCTGACCCTTGCGGGGCCAGCCTCTGCGGAAAGGAGAGTAACTTATGATGAAGAAGTACGCGATGTTACATGGGCAGGCCCGTGATCGGGTTGATGCCGCCGCCCATCTGCACGCCGGAGAAGTCGTCCCCGGGCGCGGGGCCGGTCTCGCCGATGGATGCGAAGTCGGAGGCCGCGGACGCGCCGCCGCTCAGGGGCTCGTCATCACGGACCTTGCACACATTTCCGAGGCCGCAGGCGACAGGGTTGCCTTGCTTGGGCGAATAGAAATTGATGGTCACGTAGGCCCACATGCCGGAGTAGATGTCCTGAGGGGCCAGCTCCTGCCGGATGTTGCTGATATGCACGACGCCGGGCTTCTGCAGGCTGGACGCCGTGATCACCCAGTGACCCTTGCACTCGGCACCGAAGGGGGTGCCGTTCGGGCGGATACCGTCGCCGTCGTAGATGAGAGAGTTCCTCATCTGGGGACGGGCGCCCTTGAATTTATTGACGACTGCCTCTTCATAGCAGTCCTTGATGCCCTTGTCGATCTTGGCCTTGAGCTCAGGCTGGCTCTTAGGGATCAGCATGGTGCAGGAATACTTCTCCGCGCCGCCGCCCTGAGGAGCAGAGGGCTCCACCAGGTGTACATAGCTGAGCCTTACAGGGCCGATCATGATTCTTTCGCTCATTTCGTCTTTTCCTCCATTTCTCTGAGTGCTCGTAGGTTCCGTTTGAACCGTACTCTCGTCTGTTTGTCTTCGGGCTCAAAGCCCTTTATCTTTTCAGCCGCGGCGAGCAGCGCCCGCCAGGCGTCAAGATCGTTATACGCGAGGCGCATGACCTTCCGGGCCTTCACGGTGTCCATGATGGCGAACAGGCCCCAGAGGCTTACTATCATGCGCCCGTTCGGTGTCGGGATGCTGAGGGCCCCGAGCCTGTCCTGTCTGTCGAGGTCCCTGATCATGTCAGAGGCCTCCTCGTCAGTCATCTTTTCCATCGGGCCATCCTCCCTCGAGGCCTTTGAAGTCAGCCTCGGCTGCCGTGTACGGGTCCCTCGGGTCCGTATCACGGACCAGCGTGGGCTTCCCGGGCGGCTTGTAGAGCATCGGGTCGATGACCGCGTGCACGGCCTTCTTCCCGAGCGCCTTCTCGAGCTCGGTCATGGACCTGAGCTCTCTGGGCTTGTAGATCTGTTCCTCGGACGCCCCCAGGAGCCGGACCAGCGCCTCGCTGGCCGCCTGCGGGTCCTTGATGACCCGCTTGGTCCGGCCTTCCACGACCTTCCAGCCTTCGACGGTGGCTCCGCCGAGGATCCGGCCGGTCAGGTACGCCTGCAGGTCTTCCGCCCACCGCGCCATGTCCTTGACGCGCTCAAGGATGCCCGCTATCTCTTTATCAGATAACTTTGGGCCCTGCTCCTGCCCGCCCGCAGTTTCGGGCAGGAGCAGGTCCTTGAAGTCGTCATAGGCCTTGGTGTACTGGGCGGCCCTGGCCCTGCACTGCGACCTGCCGGCACAGAACCGGCAGTGCTCGCCGGGCACGAACGTGCCGGGGCCGTTGAACGCTTCCTGCGCCACGGGCCTGATAGAATCGGCCCATGCGAGGAGCGCCTCGAGGGGCATCTCGTACTCCTCGACGTCCTCCGAGATCCGCGGCTGCACGATGGCCATCTTTACGGTCTTCACGCCAAAGAGGAAGCCGTACTTCAGCCATGCGCCCAGGGCGTAGAGCTTCATCTGCGGATTATCCACGGAGCTGACCTTTACGCCGCGCCCATGCTTATAATCCACGATATGGAGCCTGTCGCCCCCGATCAGGATGCAGTCGCAGGTCCCGAAAGATTCCGGAACGTACTCACCGAGGTCTACCCGTGTCTCCGCGACGACGAACGGGAAACTCGCAAATCCGTTCGCCGCCTCGATGATATAGTCGAGGTAGAACCTCGTGGTACGTTCCATCTCCGGGGAGTAGAGGGGATCCTTCCGGAGCTCTGCCGTCCCGGCCTCGTAAGCCTCGTCAGAGAGGCCCTGGAACCGGTGCCTGACGGCCAGCTCGCAGAAGGAGTGTGCCAGCGTCCCCTCCGCCGCGAATACGGACGTTGATGAAGGGAACTGGGCTTCGAAGGTCGGGGATGCTGTACATGCCAGCCATCTGTGGGCCCCGGAGGGACCCAGCTTAGCGTGCGCGTCCGGCATCTCAGGCCTCTTTATATGAATCGCTAAGGGCCTCAAGGTCCTTAACGAATTCACCATATTTTTCCGGCGGGAGCTTCTGGATGCTCACGACGCCGTACTTGTCACGGACCAGGTCCATGACGGGCGCCACGCCGACTTTGTCGACCACGGCCGCCCCGATCCTGCCGACCTCCTCGAGGGAGTAAGTCTTCTCAGGCTCGGCGGGAGTGGCGAGAGGGACGTCCACAGGCTCACTGGCCACAGCGGTCTTGCCCTTGCGTCCGGGCTTCTTGGCGGTCTTCTTCGCCTCTTCCTTCTTCGGCTCCTCCGCAGGGACCCCAGCAGGCTCTTCGGCGGGCGCTTCCACCGGTACTTCCGTGTAGTCAGCAGGCTCCGGCGGCGCGATCTGTCCTGACAGGGCCCTCGTCAGGCCCTCCAGCGCCCGGCAGATCTCCGGGGCGCATATCGTTACTTTGATCTCCATTGCGTTCCTCCTTCCAGCGGGTGAACTCGTCCCGGTGGGACGGGTCCGTATAAAACTCCTTAACACTGTCCAGCAGGGCGGCCGCGAAGGCCTGCCTGCTGACGGTAGTGTTCCTCACTCCTCGCCCAGGAGCCTCTTCTTCTCGAGGCGCTCCAGGGCCTCCTCGACCGTCTTCTGGGTGCCCTCGTCTCCGCGGTACTGCGAGAGCACCGTGGAGAGGTAGGGGGCGGAGAAGCCGGCCTCCTTCGCCAGGTCGAGCTGCCGGATCCTGGCCATATGCATGCGGGCCACGATGTCAGCGGCCCATCTAGCGTCTATCATAGAACCTCCGTTCTGATTGTGATATTAATCTGTTTTTGATAAGATATAGGCAGGATAGGGTTAAGATATTAGTCCCCAAAAGTGCCTTGTTTGCAAGTAATGCTTAAATTGTCGCCCTGCAAGACCGATAATAGTTTAATATCTTGCACTTGTCAAGCACTTTAGGGCTATATTTTTCACGGAAGGAGGGTACTATCATGACCGCATTCTGGGAAATGTATGAGACTCTGTGCCGCGAGCGCGACATAGCGCCGGCAAGCCAGCAGCAGGCGGAGAGGCTAGGTGCTACGCGGTCGGGGATAACGTCGTGGAAGCAGAGGGACGTCATCCCGAGGATCGAGACGCTGGCCCTGATCGCCGACGAGTTCGACGTGTCGCTCGACTACCTGATGGGGCGGACGCAGATCCGGGGCCTCGCCTCAGAGTCCACGGACAGCACCGGCAGGCGCACGCTGCCCAGACCGATCGCCATGTACTACGCCCTCAGCGCCTCGGATCAGAGACGGGTGGACGCGTTCATGGAAGGGCTCCTGGCGTCTGACGAGTACGAGGGGGAGCCGTGATGGCAGGCAGGATACGGGCCGCGGTCTACGCCAGATACTCGTCCCACAGCCAGACGGAGCAGTCCATCGAGGGGCAGGTCCACGCCGCGGAGGAGCTCTGCCGGCGCAAGGGGTACGAGCTCGTCGAGCAGTACTGCGACCGGGCCAAGACCGGCAGGAACGACAACAGGGAGGCCTTCCAGAGAATGCTCAAGGAGTCGGCGAAGAGGCGCTGGCAGGTCCTGATCGTCTGGAAGGTGGACCGCATAGGCCGGAACAGGGAAGAGATTGCCATCAACAAGTACAGGCTCAAGAAGAACGGCGTCACCGTGGAGTACGCCGCGGAGAACCTCCCGGACACCCCGGAGGGCGTGATCCTCGAGTCCGTGCTCGAAGGGATGGCTGAATATTACAGTCTTCAGTTATCCCAAAATATAAGAAGGGGGATAAAAGAATCGGCCGTGAAGGGCAAACGGAACGGAGGGACGATGGCCCTCGGATACAAGAGGGGAGAGGACGGGAAGCCCGTCATAGACGAGAGGACAGCGCCTGCCGTACGGTACGCGTACGAGCATTACGCGGCCGGCGAGACAGAGGCGGAGATCATCCGCGCCCTGAACGAGAAGGGGTACAGGACATCCCGGGGACAGGAGTTCCAGCGGACCAGCCTCAGGACCGTGCTGAAGAACCCCGCCTATAAGGGCCTATTCACGGCCCTGGGCGGCGAGGTGGTGATCGAGGGCGGCTGCCCGCCGATCGTGTCGGAGGAGCTCTGGGACAGGGTGCAGGCCGTAAGGGCCTCCGGTGCCGCCCGCAGGGGCTCGGAGCGCGCCGGCAGGCATGAATTCATCCTTACCGGAAAACTCTTCTGCGGGCACTGCGGGAGGCCCATGACGGGCATCACAGGGACGTCGCACACGGGCGCTCGGCACACATACTATATTTGCCACGGCCGGAAGACCCACTCCGGCTGCCGGAAGAGGAGCGAACCGTGCCAGTACGTCGAGGAGCTCGTGATCAGGGAGACCCTGGAGCTCCTGAAGGACGAGGCCGTCGTGGACGAGATCGTCCAGGCGGTCTACGCCTACTATGAGCAGACGGACACGGAGACGGACGACCTGGAGGGCCTCAGGGCAGGGATCCGCGACGCGCAGAGGCGCAGGGCCAACCTCATCAGGTCCCTCGAGCAGGGCGCACCGTACGACGTCCTGGCGTCCCGCATGAAGGAGATCGAGGACGAGGAGGCATCCCTCCGCTCTGAGCTGGACCGTCTGGAGGCCCTCGCCTCGGAGCGCCTGACGGAGGATCATATCAGGTTCTTCATCGAACGCTTCCGGGACATGGACCACTCCGACCGCAAGGTCCAGCGGCTCTTGGTACATACCTTCATCAATGCCGTCTACCTGTACGACGACGGGCCCGTGAAGATCGTGTACAACTTCTCAGAGCACACAGAGGTCGTGCCTCTGTCCGAGGTCGACGGATTGGGCGATCCGACGGTTCGCCTGGAGGCCTCTGTGCTCCACTTCGGAGCGCACAGGCGAACCATCATGTACCGCGGCTGCGCTTATGTCATTTTGTTCATTCCGCGCCACTGAACGAACGAACATTGTTTTCCGTAAAGTACCTGTGTACAGGCGTAGAGACGTGGGATTAGAGATGCAGTGATATCTTAATTTCTTTAAGTATCACCCGCTATTCTCTAATTTTACAAAGTTTTATGATTTTTATGTTCAAATGTTCACTAAGTGGAGTTTTTGGCTTAAAAACGCCAAAAACCCAGTGAACAATCCAGTGAACATTCGCCGAACATGTTCGGTACTCCTACCGAAGAGGTATGATTAAAACGGCATGTTTACAAATGTTCAGAGCCAGAACAAATGATAAAATGTTCACTGGCCGATATGTCATTTTGTTGCATCGAGCGGCAGGTCGTACTGCTTCAGGTCCATCTTCCTGATGGCCAGGATCATGAGGTCGGCCCATACGGTATGGTTCCCTGTGGGTATCCCGTCGATCGCCCGGCACGCTTCTTCTGGTGATTCTGCCAGTAGGACTGCCGGGCGTTTTTCTATGAGATAACGGGCCGCGGCCATGATCCCATCGGCCCATGTGTCATAGCCCTTGTACGTCTTCAGGCGCTGGACATAGAACCCTCCGACATAGCCCGCGATGTTGGCCCGGTACGTCGGCCCGTCGTACCCCTCCTCCGGCCGGATGTTGATCACGGAGTGGTTGTCGCGGTAGTAGTCCCGCCACGACTCGGGGCGTTTACGGGCGTTCTGGGCCAGGGCCAGCAGGACAGAGGCATAGATGCCCGTCTCCCTGCTGGCCGCCTGCGCCGCCGGCACGAGCTCCGGGAGGAGCGGCCGGATGGACGTGCCGATGGTCAGCATCTGATATACCGGCTGGAGACGAATCCATATTTATCGCCGACCTTGACGTAGTACCAGGGCGTGCCGTCCTTGGCCCCCACCGTGTCGCAGATCCCGACCTTCTGTCCCTGCCGCAGCGGGCTGAAGGATACGGTCTTGTTCTCGGTGCCTGCCCACGTCCTGACGTTGAGGAGATGGGCTGTAACGACGCCTTCCCTCTGGATGGTGGTTTTAGGGGCTCCGGTGGCCGGTGCAGGCGTTTTCGTGGCCTCGGTGGAAGAAGTACCCGTCTGGGGATGAGCGGCCCCTGCGGAGGTCCTCGGGACGACGTATCCGCGGATGCCCTTGCCGTCGACCTGGATGGTCCGGCGCTTGACAGAGTCGGAGTAGTTGCCCTCGATCACCGTGATCGTCCGGCCTTCGACCTTCTCCACGATACCGATGTGGTCAGGCGTGCCGGTGTTGTCGCCTGCCCCGCTGTCCTGCCAGTCGTAGAGGATGGCGTCGCCGGGAGCCGGGACGTATCCGTCCTTCTCGGTCCAGACGCCCATCTTCTTAGCGATATTGATCATCCTGGGGCAGGAGCACTCGACCGGGAAGGCCCAGTCCATGCCGGCGTAGATGTACGCGGCAGAGGCGGCCGCGGCGCACCAGGAGTCGGTGTACAGCACGGAGTAGCTGACCGTGCCGTGCTGCCTGACGTTGACCTTCAGGTCGGCGTTGTAGACGTCCACGATGGCCTTGTGGGTGCCGTTGGATTCTTTCCTGCCGATCCAGCCCCGGATCGCCTCCACGGCGTCGGCCTTCGTGTAAGAGGGCCTTACCGGCTCCATCTTGTCATATTTAGTCAGGCCGTACCCTGTGATGGTCTTATAAATGTTCTCCGCGTATTTCGATCCGGTGGCATATCCGTCCGCCTTGATGGCCTGCAGGTACTTCAGCGGATCCGTGATCCCCTTCAGGTTCGCGTATCTGGAAGAGGAGATGAATTCAAAGTAGCCTTTGACGCCCTCCTCTACGGTGGCGTACGCCCGGAAGTTGGCGCTGATGTTGGTCAGCGTGCCGACCTTGTACTCTTCCTGTGTCTTCTTGTTGACGGACGCGCCCTTCCAGCTAGATCCGCACTTCATGCCAAAAAAGTTGTTGTACGGGGACAGGCCGTCCTTTCCCCAGCCAGTCTCATGGACCGCCTGGCCGATGACGGCCGACGGGCACTTTATCCCGTACTGCGGGGCGTAATAGACCACCCACGGGGCGATCTTGTTCAGAAAGGCCTGCTGGGCCAGTGTCGCTTTTGCCATGTGTTCCTCCTTAGAAATAGATCTTGATGTATCCGGTCGTGGTGCTGTGCCCGCCCCAGAGGACCTGCTCCGCGGCCTTGCCCTTTGTGCAGAACCACATGTGGTTCTGGACGTCGTTCAGGTCGACCAGCTTGGCCCGCTGGTACCCGTCCCAGGTCCTGGCTCCGCTGTCCAGGTATATGCCCCTGCCGTCCTCCGTGACGCCCGCGAGGACCACGGTGTGGACAGAGTTCGTATACTTTTTGCTGAGGCTCGACCCCATCCAGACCAGCACGGGCTGACCGGTCCTCAGATGCGGGATGATGTCGTTGGCCATGAAGCCGGTCTCTTTGTACGGCACCCATTTGCTCCGGATCCCCTTGGAGGAGAGGAGCTTCTGCAGGCCGTAGGGGCTGACGGGCCTGCCGGAAGAGGCGGGCAGGGACACCCCGAGGACTGCTTTCGCGTACTTGTCGTAGAAGACGTCAGGGTCCACGATCTGGCTGTCCGCGCTGCAGGCGCACAGGCCCGCGCACAGGGCGCAGCCGGACCCGCGCAGGTACTCGTGGGAGCAGTTCGCCTGCCCGAAGATGGTATACGTCCTTTTCTTCCCCTTCGCCGGGATCGTAAGGGTGACATTCTTCCCGGACAGCTTCGGGACGCTGGCTGCCTTGACGATGACCAGGCCGCCGTTGATGGCCTTCTGGACCTCCTCGTATCGGGCTCCCAGCTTCTCCTTGCGTTCCTCACCTTTGCCGTAGTCTCCGGCCCATACGCCTGCCACGAGACGGTCGAGCTCCTTCTGCGTCATCGGCTTTTCGGCCAGGATCTGGTTGACCATGCTCTGCACGACGATGTAGTCGTCGCCCAGCTTGCGCCGGCGCTCCTCACCGTTGCCGTAGGCGCCGGACCCTGACGCTATGGCGTTCGCCGTCTTCAGGAGCCAGTTCACCTTGACCTGGGTACGCTTGTAGTACTTGCCGAGGAGCTTCTGCCGGTCCTCCCCGCTGCCCGCGTGGCCGTCGAGGACGTAACAGGCCAGCGCCCTGATCAGGGCGCGCTCGTCCTCCATGAGGGCGTTGATGATGGCCTGCACGGCCTCATAGTCGGCGCCCAGCTTCACCTTGCGGGCGTGGCCGTTCCAGCCCACCGGGTCGTGCATGGACCCGAGGATGGCCTCCACGGCCTTCCTGGTCAGATCTGATTCTAGCATTTTCATATTGTTCCTCCACGCAAAAAAGGCCTCCCGTGACGGGAGGCCTTCGGTCTTGCAGTAACTTATTCGGGCTTTACGTCTGTCTTGTGGTGCTCCAGGATGGCGCCTGTGTTGATCTGGTCATGGATCTCCTCGCCCTTCTTGGTGATGAAGTCAGGGATCGGGATGCCTGCCGCCTTGAGGTTCTCGAGGATGGACAGGGCTTCCATGAATACTACATAAAGAGAAGCCGCCGCCGCTACTGATACCGGCAGTGCGAGGGCCACGCACGTCACGAAGGTCAGGACGATTGCGCCGAGCTCTCCGAGCTTGCGGTACAGGCCCTTCCGCATGATGGAAGAGCGCTTCGTCCCGTTGATCTGCGCCTGGATAAAGCCAGTGACTACATCTCCTGCAGCCATAATGGCGGGGAGAAGGATGATCCAGTAGTTGTGGGTGTAGTGGAGTTCAGTCATTACCTGCATTTTTAAGTTTTCCATATCCTTTTCTTCCGCAGAATCAAAAAACTATCCGTTATACCCGCCATCCCAGAGAGAATCGCGGATGTACGTTGCCCCGAACCTGATGGTACTTCCCGAGGGGATAGGCACGGTCCCTCTGGTGATGAGATTCGCCTTCTCTGCGTCCGTGCCGTCGTTCATGATGTTCAGCTCGGCCACGTCAAGCTCGCCCGCGCCTCCGACGCAGACCGCTGAGATGTTCACGTACGCGTTGCTGAGCTCCGACGCTCCGAACGTGGAGTACAGCCTGCAGGGGACGGACGCGGACCCTGTGGTCGTGATGATCGCCGTGACCGTCATGCACAGGTCTTTGCCCGATTTATTGAAGTATACCGACTGCCTGTTCCGGACGCCGGTAGTGCCTGACTCGCCGTAGTTGATCTGACCGGTGATGTGGCCCGTCCCGTGGTTGTCAGTCAGGTTGAAGTTGAAACGTACCAGCCATGTGCCCGCGCGCGGCAGGGTGATGGACCCCGCGTCCACCCACTGATTGGCGATCAGGATGGCCTGCAGCGTGCCGGCGGTCCCTGTGACCACGGCAGGGTAGACCGTCCTGCCGAAGATCCGCATCCTGGGGTCGGCCTGCTCGCCGCCCCCGAAGAAGGACTTCGGGAGGCCCGTAATGAGCGTGGATCCCGCCGGGACGTTAGCCTTCGTGACGATGGACCCGTCGATCCTGACGTAGTCGCCCAGACCGTAGACGTGGGCGGAAGAAGATGATGTATTGACATAGGATGAGTTGAACGCCCAGCCCGTGAGCTCCCCCTCTGAGCCGAAGGTCATAAACTCACCCTCGACCGCCATTTTATCGGACTTGAAGCGGACCTCGCCTTCCTTAGTCGCCCGGGCCGCCCCGGTCTCGCTGGAGTACCCGAAGGCGAAGGACCTTTTGCCGTAGGCCTCACCACCCGCCATGGCCACAGAGTTGTCACCGTAGGCGTGCCCGCCTCCGATACTGAACGCGCCGTCGCCCGGGGCGTCCGTCGTGATGTCCGGGGAGGCTGGCGTCACGTAGTCGCCGGACGTGTTGTCCAGGACGTATGTCTGCACGCTGTCCGTTGTCAGGAACTTGACGACGATCCCGGTGACCTCCTCGAACTGCGCGATGTAGTCCGTGATGCGGGACACTCCGTCCGGCGTGATCGCCACACTGGTGAGCAGGCCATCTTCCACTGTGGCCGTCCACTGAGAGCCCTTGGTGAGCGCCACGACGTCATTCAGCGGCGTGAATCCCACGCCTATGATCTCTGACACGGTCTGCCGCGGGAAGGACAGGTCGTACGTCTCGGCGAAGACCCATGACCCGGAGCTCTCTGTCTTGTGGTCGAGCGGGAGAGTGAGCTGGCAGATGGCCTTGCCCGTGGTGTCGTTGTTCGTCCGTCCCAGGAACATCAGGTTCTGTGTGTCGTCGTCAAATACCATCCTGCCAGAACCGATGGTGGTATGCGCTTCATCCTCTGCTCCGATGACCGCCTCTGAACCGTAGTGGGCCACCCGTGTGGTTCCGTCGGTGTATATATCGACGCCCTCAGACGTCATCCGGACGTTCGGGACGCTGAGCTCTTCGAGCTCCTCGTCGGTCTTGACGGCCTCCTGCGCTACCACGAGGCCCGCCGCGACTGAGTCATACAGGTAGTTCGTGGCGGTCCTGGCCGCCTCTTCCGCCTCCCCGATGGCCAGCTCCCGGAACTGCCCACCCTTATAGGCGTAGAGCTTGCTGCTCGACGAGAAATAGATGTTCGCCTCGGAATACATCAGACCGAGAGGCAGGTATATGATCCCGTCCTCTGACGAGGGGACAACTGTCGTCATGAAGGGGCTGGCGGAGATCTTGAACGTGTTCCCCGTCACTTTTCCCTTAAGGTACAGGGTCTTTCCCGCCGCGCCAGACTGTACCGTGCCGTTGTTCGTGGCCACGACGCTGTTGACCTGCAGGAAGTTGTTGTCCCTTGTCCCTGTCGTCGCCCCGGCCGCGATGGCCGTGCCCGCGAACAGGAGAGGATAGGACAGGTCGAAAGATACTCCAGCCGCGATGTCCCTGTATCCCGCATCCGTCCCGCAGATGATGTGGCTGGTGCTGATCGCCCCCGCCGCGGTGATCACGTTCTGGAGCCTCACCCGGTTCTGGGTATCAGAGTTATAATTAGTGATCCTCCAGCTGCTCCCGTCGTACGTCATGTGGATGATGGAGTTCGCAGGGTACTGCGTGCCGACCCGGCTGTTATTGTAATAGACCGCCTTGGCGCCTGTGGTCCCTCCGCCTGAGAGCGTCAGGTTCAGCGTGGCATTGGCCGCAGACGTTTTGGGGAGCCGGTATGCGATAGTCTTGCCTGCCTTCAGGGCGGCGTCCGTGGTCTTGCCGGTCCATGAGGCCGTCGTGGCCGTCTGCGTGCCGACGATGTATTCGACGCTCTGCGCGAGAGCAGTGTCTGCCGTGCCCTGAGCCGCATCAGCGGCAGACTGAGCCGTACCGGCGGCTGTCTTAGCCTGGTCCGCAGTAGTCTGAGCCGTACCGGCGGCTGTCTTAGCCTGGTCCGCAGTAGTCTGAGCCGTACCGGCGGCAGTCTTAGCCTGGTCCGCAGTAGTCTGAGCCGTACCGGCGGCAGTCTTAGCCTGGTCCGCTGTGCCCTGAGCCGCATCAGCGGCAGACTGTGCGGCAGCGATCCCGTCTGCCGTAGCATTCGGCTTGTAGATTGACACCTCTTTTTCGTAGATCAAACTCTGTTATCCTCCCAAATGCCAAGTAGTTGCCAAGTTATTCGCCCTGCTCAGGCTCCCGGATAGCAGTAAGGTCACGTTCCTCGGCCTTGAGGACTGCGCCGGTATTGTCAATCAGCTTGATGGTGTAGTAGGCCCTGCCGGTGTCAGACGTGACCTCTGCCTGCTTGCGGTCGTAGGCTACGAGGGCAGAGGCGAAACTGTGGAAGTCATAGGTATAGTAGTTGAAGGTTCCGTCCGTATTGGTGGTGATGACAAGAATGAGATAAAGCATTTTTGTTCCTCCTTAAATCTTGTTGGGGTCAAGGTCTCCTGTGGTCGTGCCGTCCACGGTGTAGTCCTCGAGGGCACGGAATTGGGCGGCAAATGTTGACCATCTGTCCGCTGTCTTGTACGTCTCGATAAGACTGGCGGGGACGTAGATATAGCCGGTGCCTGACTTTATTGGTGTGCTAGTGAACGTATTGGTGTTCGAAAGCGTACAGATAGAATCAGACTTCCTTAGGACCAATGTTTTCAGTGCCGTACACCCGTAGAAAACACTGGCTCCAATTCTTGTTGCGGACGGTAAGTCAACAGACAATAAATTCGGACACCCGCCGAAAGCGTTGAGCCTAATGCTTGTCACGGACGGAAAAATGGCCGATGTCAATGATGTACAATGATAAAACGCATAATCGCCCACGGCATTACATAATCCGTCTTTGTCATTGATTTCCGTCACTTTGCGGTCCACAATCGTATTCCAAATGCTATCTCCCCCGCCCTGTCCGTATCCATCAGCAAGCGTATGGACTGCTTCGGACAGGGTGGTATCGGATTCGCCGGTGACCTCGTTGGCATAGGCCGTGAGGGCATTGATTTTATCTGTAAGTGACATCCTGCCCTCCTTATCCTAACGCTGTTATCGCTGACTGGTAATCGTCCCAGAGCGTATCGACCTTTATCTTGTAATCGTCTGTATCGTCCGGGACTACGGCCCAATCGCCCGACCCCATCGTGCCGCTTGCGAATGAGGACATACCATGGAGAATCATGTAGACTTGGTTCGATGAAGCATTGAGGCTTACTGCAAGTCTTGCAAATTCCACCTCTGCGCCGTTCAACCAGACGAACCATGTTTTGGGCGATAGCAGGGCCATTAGTCTTGCAACGCTCGTGATTGATTCTGGGGTGACAATCTGAGCATCAACCCCAAAAGCGTTTTTGATTACGGATTTGCTTGTGGCATCGGTGGCAACAAAGGTTGGCGTTGCGACTGCCTCATCGACCATTGTGTTCACAGATTCATCGAAGTCAGATATGTCATCGGGGGTCAGCAGTTTCCACGCATATGGAGCCACTCCGTCATACATGAGGACATAACCATCAGCACCTCCCGTATCGGGGACGAGCCGGGTCATCACCGCATCACTCGCAGGGGTATATCCAAGCGCATCTGCGATATTCTCTGCCGTTACCTCAGCGTCACTCCCGGCAGGCCCCTGCGGTCCAGTAGCCCCTGTATCACCTTTGGGGCCTTGCAGGCCTGTGTCTCCCTTGTCACCCTTCGGACCCTGCGGGCCTGTCTCTCCCTTCGGTCCCTGCGCTCCGGTTGCCCCTGTATCGCCCTTATCACCTTTAGGGCCTGTCGCTCCCGTAGCTCCCGTGTCTCCCTTAGGCCCCTGTGGACCTGTTGCGCCTGTCTCGCCCTGCGCTCCCGTGGCTCCTCTTTCGCCCTGCGGGCCGGTGGGGATTCCAAAATGCAGGACTCCGTCAGAGTAGGTTGCGGTGGCCTCAGAACCGGCAGGAAGGGTGGTAGCATCTGCCGTGATGCCCTGTATCTCTGCCACGGCATCCTCTGCCCGCCTTGCGTCCGTCTGTACCTGCCCTGCGAGGTCTGTCAGGCTGTCGAGCCATGTCTCATAGGGGTCAGGCGTAGGGCCGACTTCGGTGTCGATGGCAAGGCCCACGACAAAGCCGTATATTTCGGTTTTGATCACTTCGCCAGTCTCGGCATCGTGAAATCTGTACTGCACCTGTCCACGGCCCTGCTTGTCGGTGTCCACAGAGGTGACTGTCCAGATTATCTCTGCATCCGTGACCTCGACCTGTGAAGCAGGATAGGCCACCGTGTCACCATTCCGCTTGATGAAGACCGTCACGGCCTGCCCCTCAGCAGGAACCTCAGCAAGATGCACACGGGATGCCAAATTCTCGCCCCGTCTGCCGATGGGAGGAAGGCCTGCTTTCGACTTTATGTATATTTCTCTCATTCTGCCGCCTCCCATCTGTATGTCGGTGTCCCGCCGCTCACATCCGCAGTCAGCCTGTAAGAGCCGTCCGCTGTGGGGGCCTTAGGAATGTACATTAAGCCTGCCTCGTTGAAGTCCGCTCTGTACTGCACCGTTACCTGCCCTGCATCCGCATAAATCCTGTTCTCACCAAGCAGGGTCTTGACCTGTACAGGGGTCAGGGTATAGGTCTGAGGAATGGCAAGTGGATAGACCACCTGTAAGGGATGTTCAGCAAGATATGCCTTGACCGCATCTGCTGTGGTAGCTTCACCTGTCAGCGTGATGCCCACGACACCATTGGTCTGGCAGGAGATGCCGATAGTCCCTTGATATGTGTCGTTATCCTTCTGCGCTGTCAGGTAGCTTGCTTGCAGACCTTCAAGGATTTCGCTTGCCACCGCAGGACGCTTGATAAGGTTCTGAAGAGCATAGATGTTGCACCTTGCCTTCTTTCCACCAGACAGCGTCCATTCTTCTGTTCCGTTCCAAGTCACGAATCCCCTGTCCACCGTCAGAATGCCCTTTGTCACATCAAGTGTTCCACCGTAGACCGTGGTGGGAAGGGTGATGGTGTGGGTGTCAGCTTGCGGATATTCGTAGGTGGTAGGTTCTTCCGTACCTTCGACAAGCATGGGATAGACCACCACGTTATCCAGAACGGTTCCGCTGTCCCATCTTATACGGATATAGTTGGATACGCTATCTTCCGGGATAGTGAAGCTACCGCTCTGCTTATTGAACATGGACGTAGATGCACCATTGGAGTAGACCTGCATGGTCAGACCCGTAAGGTTGCCCCCAAAAAGCCTAGCGTAGTAAGTCCCCGGCTTTAAGTTTCTGCTCTCCATCACTCGAGGAAGGACTACTCCCGATGCAACGGAGGCGGTTCCGTTAAGCGTGACAGACCCATCGGCGTTGTTCGTGTAAGTAACACTTGCTGATTTTCCGGTCCTCGGATAGACATCAATGATATTCCTACTAGTCCTTGCGACCTTGACAGCATCCCATCCGCTGATGGGACAGATGTTGGACGGTGAAGGGTCTCCGCTCCCCGCCTGCACAGGCTCAATCGCCACGGACAGGTCACGGACAGGCAGGTCGTCCGCTCCGTCATGGATGACAGCCACGTCTCCAGATGCAGTCTCGGTGGGATAAAGGCCGAGGATGGATTTGCCGGCCGTGCCGATAGCGTCGCCCGTGGCCTTGGCGTCCGCTGCGGCGCCCTGTACCGTCAGGGTGTCGTCCAGCGCAATGTCGCCGTACGCTCCCCCGGACGTCCACGCGGATCCGTTCCAGTAGTACCAGTTGCCTGCCGTATAGCCGGCCTCAGAACCGGTGTACACGTACAGCCTGGTCTTGTCGGTCATCTCTGACACGGTCTTCGCCGCTGCAGGCGTGCCGCCTCCGAGGGCCGCGACCTTCTGCTTCAGGTCGTTGTAGCCGTGCGGGACCCCGCTGTCAGCGAGGGCCTGCGCGTTGATGATCGACCCGCTGTTCGTGGAGGGGTCGACGAGGATCACGTCGTCGTTGCCGCCGATCGTCGTGACCCGTGATAGTTCATTCGCTCTGATGCTCATGTGCTTAGTCCTCCGTGGTCAGCCTGCCGACCACCGCGCCTCCGTAGGCGTAGTCCTCATTATCTACGGTAATCGTATATCCTGTCCCGAGAGCCTCTTCGCCGGCCTCTGTCCTCCTTACCCAGGAGAACATCTCCGGGTCGAATTCTGACGTGACGTCTGTCCCGCTCCGGTATACCTTAGCGGTCAGCGTGGTCGTGCCCGCCGTGTCGTCCACAGCGCTCAGGACATCGAAGACGATATTAGCGTCCTGGGCCTTCCTGAGAGCCGCGATGCTGAGCGCCGTGGCGCTCTGGTACGGGTACTCCGACTCCGACTCGTCACGTACGGGAGCCGAGGCGTCGGACCTGAAGGCGAGGCCGTACGTGGCCGTTTCGTTCATGATCCTGCTGGTCACGAGGTCCGCGTACACGACGGGGTCGCCCAGCTCCATGGCCGGGTCGTAGATGGATCCTGACGCCCGGAAGGGGATATGCGTAAGGCCATTCAGCCTGCTGTACAGGCCGTCTATGGCTGCCTGCGTCACGTAGGCGTTGGACCCGATGTCCAGCATATAGCCGGTCTCATTGCCCGCGCTGTACGTCTTGCCCGCGCTGTCCGTGCCCTTGACGCCGGTGATCCTGACCGTGTCGCCGATGGTCAGCTTCTGCAGGATGCCGTATATCGTGTGGCAGTCGGAAGTCTCGGGCTGTCCGGTCAGCGGTACCAGCCGGAGCTTCCCGGCGGGCGTGATGACCCAGTTCCCTCCGGCCAGTGCGCCGATGTCGCCGAGCACGGTCGATATGAGCGAGCCTGTAGGGTCGGGGATCTCTATCTCGGGGACGTGCGCCCACGTCCGCTCGTCGACCTCGACCTCCATCAGCGCCGCGATCTCCTCCACGGCCCGGGCCATGCGCTTAGGCCACGTGGTCACGGACGAGAACGTCTGGTTCACGCGGAGCATGGCGTCGTACGCCTGTATCGTGACGAGATTGGTGATCCAGTCGCGCTCCCGCTTTGAGATATAGAACGTCCCGACGGGCAGCCAGTCCGTCGCGGCGTATTTTGACAGTATGATGGTCTGGCCCCCGACGACGAGAGGGCCGCCGCTGACCACGAGCTCGCCCTCCTCGGGCGGGTCCTCCGTGATCAGGCGCATCCATACCTTCACTTCCGCCGCCGTCGGGATATTGTCGGCCGTGACGAGGGACAGGGACAGCGTGACCGCTGAGCACCCGCCCACGGACACGGACGACCCATCCGTCAGGCCCCGCGTGACCACCGGCGCCGTCGTGGCGTCGTAGCTGACGCCGTCGATGCCGACGGCCGTCTGCAGGAGATAGGAGCCCGACGCTACGAGCTCCTTCCACATCTTGCTTGTGTTCTGCACGGCGTCACCTCTCGATAAGTGTGAAAGTTATGCCCGTGTAATACGTCTTGCCGACGACCGGCTTGTACATCTGCGTCCCGAAGTCTACGGAAGAGCAGTAATACGTCCCGGTCTTAGTCGTGTTGGTCCGGGGATCCAGATAGGAGAGTGTCGTGTACGTCGTGGACAGGTCGCTGGAGAGCTGGGCCGCCAGCGTCTCGTCCATTTCGTTCATCTCGACCTCCCAGGTCATCTTTTCCCCGATCTTCGACCGGAACATGGTGCCGCTGTGGATGTCGCGCCCCGCGCCGTCGGCGTCCAGATCGTTCCTGGTGGGCTTGGCCTCTGACACGTACCTCGTGTAGTCGTGCCCCTTGATCACTATGCTCGGTCTCATGTGCTTATACTCCTGTGAGCGGCGAGCCGCCGAATGCGACGGTCCGCCGGTTGATCTCGTCGATTGCGGCCTGTGTCAGCGCCGCCGTGCTGATGGGCCTGCTGCTTGCGCCGGCCTCCCTGACGGCCTGCACGATGGCCACGGCTGCCGCGTTGATCTGCGCTGTCAGCCGATTGGCCAGCATATCGTTGGACAGGTTGAGGGCCTGCTGGATGTCGTCCGCTGACGCCGCCTGCGCCGTCGTCGAGTAGGGCATCACCGTTCCTGTCGCCATGGCGGGCATGGAGAAGACCACGCTCCTGACGGCCTCGAGGCCGGTGATCACGTCGGCGGGGAAGTTATCGAACGCCGGAGGCAGGACCACAGGCGCCGTCGCCGTGTATGCCACAGCGTCCCGGATCGCTCCCGCGCCCTGTGCCACGATATTGGCAAGCGCCATGGCCAGCCTGTTGCTGACGTTGGTCATGCCGGCCACCACCGCGCTGTAGAGCGCTGACGCCATCTGGGACTTGTTCAGGATCTCTGTCTTGCCACCTACGTGCCCGACGATCTCAGGCCCGCGCTCGCCCGCGAGGACGAGGGACCCGTGCCCGCTGTAGCCGGACGCGGCAGTCGTGAAGTGCCTGATCGCTCTCGTGGCGCCGTTTATCACGCCGCCTGACGCGAACTGCGGGAGCTTCGTCCATCCGCCTCCGCTGTATATGCCGCCGGAAGCCCTGCCGAGGATCTTCTTGATGAAGGACATCGTGGTGCCCGCGGCCGCTTTGACGCCGACCTCCAGCGTACGCTTGAACGTGCCGAGCTTTGCCTTCAGGGCCGTGCTGGCGTCTGAATTCCAGGATCCCTTGGTCAGCCTCTGGCTCAGGGTCCGCGTGAAGGTCCCGAGCTTCGTCGTCGCCGCGTTCCATGCGTCCGTCACCCAGGAGCCCTTGGAAACTGCCGACCGCAGCGTATGCGTGCCGCTGTCGCCATCCTTGTTGACCGCAGACCACGCCTCAGCGCCCCATGCCTGGGCCTTCTGCACGGCGGAATTCAGGGTGTGCACACCAGACTTGCCGGCCTCTTTGACGGCCGACCATGCGTCGCCTACCCAGTTGCCCGCCTTCTGCACGGCAGAGCTCAGGGTGTGTACCGCTGTCTTGCCGCCGGACTGGACGGCCGTCCACGCGTCGCCTGCCCACGTGCTCGCCTTGGTCAGGGCGGTCTGTACCGTGCCTACCACAGTGCCGCCGCCGGACTTCAGGGCGTCCCACGCGTCTTTGGACCACGCGCCGGCCTTTTCCTTCAGGCCGACCAGCACGTCGATGGCCGCCTCCTTCTTCTCGCCGATCCAGTCCGTGAAGTTGGACCAGCCGTCCTTGACGAGGTTGACTCCGACGTCAACGACCATGCCCGCCGTATTCCAGGCACCCTGCAGGGCGTCCTTGATTGGCCCGAGGACATGATCTCCGAGCCACGTCCCAATACCGGACATGAAGGACGTGATGCCGTTCAGCATGCCCTCGATGATGTTCCCGCCGAGGGGCTCCATCTCCTTGGAGGGCGAGTGGATGCCGAACGCGCCCTTGAAGCCATCTATGAAGGGGCTGAAGATGTTGTCATAGATCCACTTGCCGATGCCCTTCACGGCGTTCAGGATGCCGTTGAAGATGCCCTGAATGACGTCGCCGCCGGCCTCATCGATCGAGTTGTCGAAGTAATCTGAGATGTTTTTGAACGCGTCGTTCAGCAGGGTGCCCAGGAAGGACGCGAGGCCTCCGAACGCGGCGCCTAAGGCGTTGAACGCGCTCTTGGCGATCGCCGACCAGTCGACGCTGCCGAAGGCTTCCTCCACGTCATGCGCCATGGAAGACCAGTCGACTGTCTTCATGAACTCCGCAACGGAGTCGAAAGCGCCCTTGAAGGCGTTCGTGACGGTCTGGCCGATCTCCGACCACTTGACGTTGCGGATGAACCCGTTGACGGCGTTGCCGAGGGACCGGCCGAGGCTCGTCCAGTTGAAGCCAGTGACTGCCCCGTAGAGAGTGTCAAGGACCGCGTTGAACCGGTCGGCGAGGGTCTTGCCGAGCAGCGTCCAGTTAAGGGTGCCCACTGCGCCGTTCAGCCCCTGAGCGATCTTCGACCCCAGGTTCGTGAAGTCGATGCTCGTCAGGATCAGGTCGAGTGACCGCATGATCGTGTTGGCGCCCTCTGAGAAGGTCCGCCCGATCAGGCCCCAGTCGATGTTGTCCACCAGGGAGTTGAAGATGCGGGCGATCATGTCGACGTACTTCTGGATGGTAGGCCCGACGTTGTTCCAGGAGATCAGGTCCTTCACGCGCTGGAGCTGTTCGTTTATCTTCTGCGCGAGGATCGCGCCGACCGCTTCGTAGTCGCCCTTGCGGAATGCCGCCTTAAGGCGTTCGATCCATTCGAAGACAGCGGGCTCGATGGCCGTACGGGTGAAGCCCCCGCCGAGGCCTCCGCCTCCGCCGGATCCCCCGCCGCCTCCTGCTCCGCCGCCCCCTCCGCCGGAGTTGCTTCCGGAGAGGATGTCCAGCTTATCGAAGGACGCGAGCTGCCGCTTTTCCTCCTTCACGGCCTTGGCCGTCTTGCCGGCCGCCTTGCCTGCCTTCTCCGTCGTTCCGGCGAATTTCGCCGTAGCGCCGGACGCCTTGTAGAAAGGTTTGCCGGTGAGGGCCGCGATCAGCATGCCGATGTGGTTGACCGCCGCGGTCAGCATGTTGATGAAGTAGGTTATGATCGGAGCGACGACCTGGATGATGGGAGAGAAGGCCGACGCGAAGGCGTTCCTGAGGTTGGTCAGGGCGCCCATCATGCCGGATATGGAGCTGTTGAGCTCAGGGTTCACGGCCGCCAGCGACTTCAGGCCCTCGGTGAGGGCGTTCCTCAGCCTGCGGAACAGGAAGAAGAGCGACCTGATGCCGAAGCCGTACTTCAGGATCGTCAGGAAGGAGTGCTTCATCTGGCCGGACGCTGACTGCGTGGACCTGCCGAGGCCGAGCACGCTCCTCGCCAGGTTCGCGATGGGCGAGGTGATCCTGGACCCTGCCATCTTGACGAGGTTCATGGCCGCCTGTCCCGCGTGCGTCGCCACGTTCTTCAGGAAGCCCACGATGCCGGACCCCACCATGCGGGCGAAGCCAGCGGCGGCGTTAAGGGCCGCTGACGCGATGCCTTTGATGCCGGTGATGACCGCGCCTCCCGCTATCCTGAGCAGGGATCCGGCGGCGTATGTCGCGGCGCCGGCGATCTTGCCTAGCATGGTGTTCAGCCCGGACAGGACGCCCGGGAGCCCGCCGGACACGATGCCATCGACCGCCTCCGGGATCCTCATGATCGCAGACCCCGCGGAGCTCAGGCCGGAACCGATGGCAGACGAGATGCTGCTGCCGAACTGCCGGACCTTATCTACTGCTCCGTCGATCTTCTCGAGGACTGAGTCGAAGAACCCGCCGATCTGTTCTGTCAGGGGCGCCGCGCCGGATACCGCTTCCCGCATCCCGGCAGCAAAGTCCGTCACTTTCGCCCGGACCTGCGCCAGTGTGCCCATGAGCCTAGCCCAGGCGGCCTCAGCCGCCGTGGGAGGCGTGGCCACGTTCCGGAACTCGATCATGCGCTCCTCGAGGCCTTCGATCTCGGCTTCGTACTCGCGGTACTCATCAGTGCTGGATCCCAGCACGGCGTCGGCGCCGGTGTCGCGGAGGCGCTGCATCTCGGCTTCTGTCTCCGCTATGGAGCGCTTGACGCCTGCCATGGCGTCCTCGCGCAGGCCCGCCGCCCGGAACCCCTCGAGCTGGGCCCGCAGGCCCTTCAGCCGCTCCTCAAGCTCCGCGTATTCCTTCGTGGGCGTCCGGGTGGCGCCGAACTCCTCGAGCCTCGACCTCAGCGACCTGATGACCGCGTCCATGTTGGACGCCCGGTCTCCGAAGCGCCGGAAGGCCGCCTCGCCGCCCTCCGCGGCCCGTTCTGCCAGGGGGCCGAGGGACTCGATCTTGCGCCCCGCGGCCAGGATGTCCTTGCCGAGGCTTGACGTGGACTTGCTCATGCTCCTCATGGACCGCTCCGCCTTGCCGGCGGCGGCCGCTGTGGAGCTCATGCCCCGGGCGGCGTCAGGGGACGACATCTTCGCGAAGGCGGCCTCGACGGTCTTGCCGAGGGCGTCGATCTTGTCCGTCAGGGACCTGATGGCGCTCAGGAGCTCGTCAGACCCGGCCTTAAAGCCGGACGTATCTATTTTTGTGCCGATCGTTATCCGGCCGTCAAACTCAGCCATGTCAGGCCTCCTATGCTACCCCAGCAGTGCCTCAAGACGTTTCTTCTCTGCTTCTTCTTCCTCTGTGGCCTTCGCCCGGATCACGCAGATGTCGCGGTTCTGGGCCCAGAAGTCCTTCTCCCACTTCTCCAGCTTCTTGCCCTTGGCCTTCTTGTGCCGGATTGAGAGGACGTGGGCGTACAGGCTGTCCTTTATCTCCATGAAGTAGCCCATAAATGTCCACCAATGGATATATTTTGCCGCCCGGATCTCGAAGCCTGCCGCCTTGTTGACAGCAGGGAACATGATCCCTGCGTCCTGCTCCCACGCGATGGTGCGGGCGGACCCGTGAGGATTCTTCTTCGCCCCGTTGTCGATAAAGCGCAGGGCGGCGTCGTACGCCTCCTGCATGTCCTCCCGGGGGATGCTCTCCATGTCCTTGTAGATGACCGCAAGGCAGACGTACACCTTCTCCTGGGGCTCGAGCTCCGGGTCCTCCATGGCCGTCAGGACGGTCAGTACGTCACGGAAATCCGTGCGGATGTCGTACGTCCGCCCGGCCACCTCAAGGGTCGTGGGAAGGTCGAAGATCACTTTTTATACTTCCCCGTGTACTTGCCGACCTTGCGGGAGATCTTGGAGACCTCGGCGTCGAACTGCTTTTCGATGAAGGCGCCTACGGCCTCGATTACGCCTTCGCAGTAGAACCGGCCGCCCACGGGGCTGAAGGGGTTCATCTTGCCGAAGAAGGCCTCGGCGAAGTTGCCGCCGAAGAGCTCGTCGACAGCCTCGTAGAGCTGTTCCTCAGCCTTGGCCAGCACTTCAGCGGACCTGTCGTCCTCAGCCTCCCCGTCCGCAGTGATGGAGAGCTCCTCGAGGGGCTTGGCAATGTCCGCCAGCTTGCCTGCCAGCGCGTCATAGCGCCGGATGATGCCCACGTCAGTGGGCCTGAAGAAGAAGACGCCGATCTCGTCGCCGAACGTGTTCACGATCGGAACTCTCTGGAGACCGTCATCGACCTGGATCTGCAGGGTAGGCGCTTTAGCTTCTGCCATGTATCATTTCCTCCGTCATACATAACAAAAAAGGGGACCCCGAAGGGTCCCCAGTGATCGCGGAAAAAGGTCCCGCTTATCAGTCAGCAGTGAAGGTGCTGGTCGACGGGTTGAACGTGCCCGCGATCTTAGCGCCGGTATAGTTGACTGTGAAGGGGATCTGGTAGCCGGAAGTGTCCCCGCCGTAAGAGGTGGGAACGACATAGGCTTCCTGCTTGTATGCCTTGAAGCTGTTCTCAGAGCCGTCCCAGAGATGGACCTCCAGGATGTCGGTCTTGCAGGTGTCATCATTGGCCTGCGTGTCGATGATGTTCTGCAGCTTCTCGAAGAGAGCGTCGCCCACTACTGCGTAGTAAGGGTCAGCGTCCGCGGAGATCTCGTATCCGTTGTGGACAAAGGAGCTCTCGCCGAGGATGTTCTTACGGACCTCGGTGTCGGGATTCATCTCGACGTTGTACTCCTCGAGGTCTTTGCCGATGCGGTACCAGTTAGCGGTAGAGCCGCCAAAGGACGCGTCAATGAAGTGTGCCATATACTTACGGGCGATCTTGCCTGTGACTGCCATGGTCATGTCCTCCTGTATTTTATCTGTATCTGTATCTGGTACTTGGCGGCCTCAGCGCCTGCCCTGACAGGGTAACCCGTCAGAGTGGCCACGACCGACTTGACCTCCCCGCCTTCCCATTCCGGGAAGTTGAGGGCGGCGTTCTGCTCGTAGATCCAGGCGACGACCCGTTCAAAGAAAGCGAGGTTCTTCAGGTTCTGCTGGATGTCGGCCCCGTAGTGCTCTTTCGCGGCGAAGACAAAGTTCTGCGTCTGCTCGTCGAGCATGACCATCTCGCCCAGGATGTTCTCCCGGTACCTGATGGCCGACGGGACGCTGTACAGCGCGTACGAGACGCCCTGCTCCTCCAGGTAATCAACCCTGAAGGCGTTCGCCTTTATGACTTCCGGGCAGGTCCTGAGCCATGCTCTGACCGCCATGGTGTTGCTTAGTGTTCCGGTATCACTCATTTTTTGCCGCCTTTTCTGCGATCTCGATGATGTCCTGCAGCCGGTCGGCCTTCATCCGCTCGAACCAAAAGCTCCCGGCCATCGGGTTGTGCCCGACGTCATATGTCAGGTGCTTGCCGGTCGGGTGCTTCGGCTTGCCTTTGGGAGAGCGCCACGCTATGGGCGTGCCGTCCGCGGCGAACTCTATCGGGATGTTCGGGCCATAGACCAGGCCGTAGTACATGTAGTGGGCATAGCTGGGCCCGCTCACGACGCCGGGGCTGTCTCCGATTGGCATCCAGACCACCTCGCCGGACCCGACGTCCGTATTCAGGTAGCCTGAGTCTCTCAGCGCGCCCGTGTCGTAGGGCAGGTAGGGGTCGCAGAACTTGAGGACGTGGTAGTCGATAGCGCTCTGCACCCTGCCATGGTCGCCCATGCCGTACCGTTCTATGAGCTCGTCATAGTCGGGCATCTCGATGTCAGTATCGAACATTACTGTCCCACCACCTTGTAGTGCGGCGCGTGCCGCGCCCGTGAGCTGTCCGTGACCGACAGGACCGTGACGGCGTCTGGGCCCTTCATGAGGTCGCCGGGGACAAGGTCCTCAGCCACCTCGACAGAGCCCAGGACGACCAGGTCGCCCGGGTGGAGAGTGAACTGCGTGTCGGGATCCGTGAAGGACCCCTTCCACACGAGCTCCTTGCCCGCGGCCTCGACGGCCTCGACAGGCACCCGGACGTACACGACGTCCGCCGCCATGAGCTCGCCCGCCGATCCTGACCTGCCCCCGTTGCCGGAGGAGCCGATGGACGTCTTCGTCGTCCTGAACCAGTGGACGCCGGAGAGGACCGTGCCGTAGTACCGGTCGAAGCCCTCTTCGTCGTCCCGCAGGCTGTTGATGACGGTCACGACATCATTGACTTCCTGCATCATGCCTCGCACCCCCTGTACAGCAGAGGGACGCCCCGATCGTCGGTGACCCCGTGGAGGGACCCCCAGATCAGTTTGTCCATGGCCGAGGAGGCCGTGGACGTCGTCAGCGCGTTGGCATGCGTCTCTGTATAGCCGTCCGTTGTGAAGGACGTCACGACAGGGTCCGTGGCCTGCGCCTCGACGCCCACCGAGGCGTCGGTGTTAATAAGCGATACCATGAGGAGCTTGACCTCCTCGGGGACGGCCGCCATGGCCTTAACCCTGCCGTATGTCATGCGGTCGATACGCGACCGCGCCTTGAACTCCGCGATCGCGAAGCCCTCTTCGGCCACGGCCTTGCCGCCGTAGCCCTCATACTCGTCATAAGTCAGGTACATGGGACCGTCCTTTCTGGTTGGTTATCAGCCCTGAGCAGTCACGTGGAACTGCAGAGCATCCTGCCGCTTGTTCAGGATGAAGGCATCCTGATAGGACTCTTCGAAGTAGATGTACTTGCCCTCGGTCACGGCGCTGGGAGCGTCGAGCTGAGCGAACTCATAAGACACGGGGGTGATGACTGCGTCCGGATGGACCAGGAACATGTCGATCTGGCCGGCGCCATCAGCGGGAGCGAAGCCCTCGGTGAAGGTGTAAGCTGTCTTCATCAGGGTCTTGGGGACGGGCACGATCTCGACCTCATCGATCCTGGTGACGATGCTGTTCAGAGCGGAGCGGCCGCCGGTGACATCGCGCTCCCTGGAGATCTGGGAAGCGGCGTTGATCATCTTCTGTACTTCATATGTGCAGTACAGGATCCTGCCGGTAGCGGGCACCAGAGCGTTGTCCATGCTCAGCATCAGCTTATCGAAGATGTCGAGAACGGTGGCTGCGCTCAGGGCTTCGGTGTTGGCGACCATCGCGGTCTTCTCAGCGTCTGCAGTGTCAGTGGTGGACCACAGGGTGTACAGACGGGAGACGGTGAAGGCGTCGATCTCAGGAAACTTCTGAGTCTCGTTGAAGGTGTTGGTGATGTTCACGATGGACGCGACCATGTTGGTCTGGTCGATGTCCTTCGGATGTACAAGGGTGGACCACTTTCTCTGGAAGCTCAGGGTCTTGGGCTCCCAGGAGTTGTCGTAGTTCCGGGTAGCGAAGCCGATGCTGTCACGATCAGCGTCGACACGGCCGGAGGTCCTGATGCGGGGGATGTAGATGGTCTTGCCATCTTCGCCCATTCTGTAACGGCCATTGTTAGGGGTGGCGTACAGAGCGCCGAAGCGCAGGACGTTAGGGTACGCGTTGGCGAGTGCCTGGGCGTACTGAGAAGCATAGTTAAGTGCGTTCATTGCCATGCTTAGGCTCCTTTCTTACTTCACCGTTTTGTGTACCGGCGTGAAGTGGAAATTAAAAGGTGACACCGTAGCCTCGGGCTGTGTGCTCTTCGGGGCTACTGGTACGATGTTGCTGGGCGCAGGTCCGGGCTGGGGCTCCGGTGCTTCCGGGGCGAACGCTCCCGGGTCGGACTCCCGATAGGTCTTGACATAGTCGTCAAATCCGAGGATCTGCTCCCCTTCCATGGAGAGGCCTTTCGCGCGGACGTCCGCGAGGAACTGGGCGCGTGCCGCCTTAGACGAAAAACTGAGGGATCCTGTCGCTCTGTCGAGCGCGTGGTCGAAGGCCTGGTCCTTCAGCTTCTTCTGATACGCGGCTGTGTCGGCGTCGTACTGTGTACGCAGGTCGCCGAGCTGCTTGGTCACGTCAGCCAGACGGGTCGCGTCTGTCTGTGCCGCCTCGAGCTGTGTCCGCAGGTCCTTAAGGTCCGCGTCGCGCTTGCCAATCTGTCCGGTAAGGTCCGCGACCTGGCTCTTCAGCCCTGCCGTCTCCGCCTTGGCGGCCTCGATGTCTGCGCCGTATGCCTTCATGACGGCGTCCATCTGCTCCTTGCTGAGGCCGAGGGCCTCAAGCTCTGATCTCTTCATGGTCTTTGTTCCTCCTAGCTTTTTATCAATACGCCTTTTACGGGTTCGGCTCCCGAAGATAAACTGCTTTGGCTCCGCGGGTTTTACGCCTCCGCGGCGGCAACTTATGAAAACGGCGCTAGGCCGGTATCATACTTTTACTCTGTGGTAGCCCGAGACCTCCGCGCGTCTCCAGCTGGGCTTCCTTCCTGCGGCGGCGCAGGTCTGCGAATACCTGACCTCCAGGGCGTTGATTCGCCTCTGGCAGGCCCTCTGGCCGTCAGGGTCGCCCGCGATCTCGCAGGCCTTTCCCCTGTCCTTCATGCGACGGATGTCCGTCTCGATACGGCGCATCCTGCACATGGCCTCATATCCGCTGAAGTGGCGCCCGCCGATCATGCATCCCGCCGCGTTCTGGGCGGCCAGATCGTCGAGCTGCGCGTCCGTCCATGTGCGCTTGGAGAAGCGCGTGGAGAACGCAAAGGGCAGGTGCCTGCAGTTCCATTCCCCAATAGGCCGGGGGAAGCCTGCGAAGACCCGCCCATCTATGTCCATGCAGTCCTGTCCGGTCTGCATTTTGTCGAATTCATCACGCATGAACACGCGGCCCTGCACGGGCTCGTGGTCAGGCGCTGAGTCAGCGTGCGCTGAGAGCTCGATGGCGTCGTAGCCGAGCTCCTCGCCGATCCTCAGATTGATTTCCACTGACGCCTTGTTGATGGACGTGATCAGGTTCATCCGGGCGGCCGAGTCGAGCCGGCGCCTGGCGCCGGACGCGTACTGGACCTGCAGGCCCTCAGAGCCCGCGTCCTCGATGATCCTGCTGACCGCCTCGCGGTAGCCCTCGCGGCGCCCGCGGACGGCCGTGATGGCCCTGTCCACGGCGTCCCTGTAGGTCCTCGACACTACAGTGGTCCCCGAGAGGTTCCGGAGGGTGGCCGCAGACGTTCTGGCGGCCTCCTCGGCTATTTCATCGACGGCGGGCCTGATCTCCTCCGGGGCCCTCCCGGAGGCCTCCAGCGCCGCCTTGAAGGACGTGTCATGCAGGGCGTCCTTAAGGACGTTCTCCATGATGTCCGCCACGTCCCTGCTGCAGATGCCGATGGTGTCGGCCAGCAGGCGCTGGACGTCCGCGATGTCCTGGTAGATGTCGGCCATCAGCAGGGCGAGATCGGCGGCGTCCTCGTCGTCCCGGATCGCCAGGAGACGCTTCGCCAGCCTGCGGATGTAGAAGTCGTGCACTCTGTCCAGCCTGCCGATCAGAAACGCTATGGCGGCCTCATAATCATCGGCTGTATACATTTATGCCCGTCCTTCCTCCTCTGCCTTGTCGGGGCGCTCTACCACGCGGGTGCGCGTGCGCTCGTCCCGTGTGCCTTCCTCGTCCGTGCCCTCTGTGTCAGAGAGCGCCGGAGCCTGCGGCAGGTATTCGTCGACGCTTCCGCCCGACATGGCCATCATCTGGTCAGCGGCTTCCTGGTTGGCCCTCTCGATGGCGGCCTTGGCCTGCGCCTCGGTCTCGCCGAAATACCACATTCTCATGCCGACCTTGTTCTCTACGCCGGCATTCAGGAGGGTCAGGCGCTCGTTGAGCTGCTGCTCGGAGTCGACCATAATCGAGTCGTCCCACTCGAAGGAGCACTCGTACTCGCCCTCAGGGGCCAGATGGTACTCTGTCGTGTAGAAGTCCATGACGCGGATGACGTCCTCGAGGCACCTCTGCAGAGCCTGCTGGTTGTCGGCGACGGTCGCGTACGACCTCTGCCGCATGATGCGGAGCTCTGTGGCCGTCTTGGCGTCCGTGGTGTGATCAAGCTGCGCGATCGTGCCGCGGGACATCCCGCACAGGTCCTCGACCCTCTGCATCATGGAGTAGAGCCCGTTGAGGATGCTCTGATCCCTGATGGCGGGAGAGAAGACGCTGTACATGTCGCCCTCGCCCGATACAGCAGCGTCCACGGCCCGGAAGAGCCGCTGGTTCAGCTTCGGCATCTCCATCTGCCCGTCCTTGCCGCCCTGCTTGGGCCTCAGGACCATAGGGTCCACGTCGATGGCAAGCTCGGATCCTTCAAATTCCCAGGCCAGACGGCTGTACTGCCTGTCGCATTCGGCGATCATGTCGACCGCCTTCGCGAAGCAGGAGGAACCCATGGGACTCTCGGAATCCACGCTGTTGGCGGAGGCCACGCAGAACCAGCCGAAGAGCATGCCGCCGGAATTCCTGACGATCGTGTCCGGCGTGATCTCAGCCCACCGGGGAACGGAGGAGAGGGGGATCTCCGTGCCGATGTTGTTCGCCGTGTTCGACAGGAATGCCCGCTGGGTGATGTGGACCTGATAGGTCCCCGTCGCCCTGTCGTACTCCAGCCTGTGGCGCTCAAGGCGCGTGTAATGCTTTTCGCCCTCCGCGTAGTAGTCCGGGAAGATGACGTCCGTCAAATCGTTGTCGTCGCCGAAGGCCAGGGGGTAGATCTCCCAGTCGGCGCAGGCATCGAAGTAGATGTGGCCGTTCCGGACGTAGGGCTTGATGAGCAGGCCGCCGGAAGCGACGCCGAGCTCTACCTTGCGCCGGAGGACCCGCATCAGCCGCTTGAACTCATCGGACAGGAACTCTGACCGGGGGCTCGGCAGCAGGTCGCCGGACCCGTTGGTCTGGGTCGACGTGATGCTCCACTCCATCTCGAGCGTGATCTGCCGGGCCAGCTCCGAAGAGACGAAGGCCGGGAGGTTAAGGCTCGTGACGTTGGGGTCTGCCAGCCACGGGGCCCGGTTGTGGTACATGTTGTGCCACAGGTCCAGCGCCTGGATCATCTCCTGGCTCAGGGGCGTCCTGACGCGCTCCACTTCTTCTATTGACTTATAAGGGATGAACATATGTACTGCTCTCCGAATCTTATCGAAAATGGAGACTGCCATGGTCGCTCCTTGGTTGACATCATCGGGCCGCCGGTGCTATAATGCACCGTATCAACTCCTTTCGTGTGTGAAGGACGTTGTGTTTTCGGTCTAAGCCGCGCATCTTCGGGTGCGCGGCTTTTTTTATTGCCCTTTGCGGCGCCAGACGCGCTCCAGGGCGTATCGTACTGAGTCTATCGAATGGTTGTTCGCGTCAGGATACCCGGATATGATCTCGCCGTCCGGGGTCCTGTCGTACTCGTACTCGGAAAACTCCTTCGCCGTCGCGGGGCATCTCTGCGGATCGATCACGATGGAGAAGAGGGACTGCAGCCACTTCATGCCGTACCGTACAGAGTCGGGGCCCTTGATCGCTCCGCGGCACAGGGCGCCGTACGAGCGGTAGTCTGCTATGGACTTGTTCTCGGCCGAGTCTGCCGTGATCAGGTCAGCGCCGGTGACGCCCTTAAGGACCTGCAGGGTCCGCCAGGTGTCCTCGTTCGATTGTTTATTTGTACGATATTCGTCAAAGATATACAGGGTCCGGCTTGCCGCCCTGTAGTACATCTTGGACCAGTGGAAGGGGTCGGGGTACCAGCCCCAGTCAATGCCCATGTAGATGGTATCGAAGTGGGCGATCTCCTCATCAGAGATGGGCCGGATGTCGAGGTTGTCGAAGACCTCGCCTCCGGTACCCACAGGCTCGCCGAGATACTCATGCTTGTATGCCCGTTCGTTCTGGGCCTTCAGGATCTCAGCGTCATCAAAGAACTGCTGGCCGAGCCACTGCTTCGGGACCGTCAGGTACGTGCTCTTGTGCCGGAGGCTGTCCTCGCGCGGGAGCGCCACGTACTGATTGGCCCAGTTGACCGCCGATATGGGCGGGTTGAAGGACTTGAAGACGACGAACTTATCGCCGCCTCGAAGGACTGACTGCTGGACCGACCGGATCTCCTCGATGCCGGAGAACTCATCTAACTCTTCGCAGATTGGTGTTAGCTGCATGTCGCCATGCAGATCAGACTATATCATGACATGCGCCTCTGCTACCAAGACGCCTGCCCCCACCTTTTCGAGCCTGCCGGGCCCTACTCTACTCGTTCTCAGCCGGGGTCTTTCTCCCCGGCCTACCTTTCGATAGTCGTTGCACGTTGCCCTTCCGGGCCTTCGCTCAGGATTGTCTCGCCGGAGCGAGAGGTCCCCTGAATTTGATGGGTTTATTGTGGTCCGAAGTTGAGTTAAACCACAGGTACTTAAAGTACCCCTTACTGACCTTCAGGGACTTCAGCTTCGAAGCACTGTCGAGGCCCCTGAAGATGATGACCTGTCCTGTCGGGACGTAGGTGCACCGGAGCGGATTGCGGGTGCATTTCCAGAGGGATCCTGCGCCCAATACCTCGATGGCCCACAGGACCTGCTCGAAGACGGACGTGGCGAGGGTGCCGCCGACCTTTCGGAAAATGGCCGCGTTGGCGCTCACGTCCTGCATGATCCCGAGGACGATCTCGACAGAAATAAAGGAGGACTTGGTCGAGCCTCGTCCTCCATACAGGTCGTAATATGTGTGCAGGCCGTCAGATATGTCCCAGTGAACTGGATAGAACGATGGGGCAATGATGTCCGACAGCCTGACGCCTGCGGCGTTATTCGCCGGCATCCGGCTCTTCAGTCTCTTCCTCTACCACGACAGGGTCCGTGTCCGCCGCACGTACCGGGCGCGGGATGTCCGCGATGATGTTGACCACAGGAGCATTGGCCTCCGCCTTCTGCAGGGCCGCCACGTTCCAGCCGTCATAGCAGTTCTGCAGCACGAATTTGGCGCCCGCGACACCGTCCTTGTCGTAGAGCCTGCCTTCCGCGTACTCCTGGATCCGCATCAGCGCGTCCTCGACGATCGCCTTGGTCGCCGGACGTGCCTTGTAGTCGTAAAGGGACATCCGGGTCCTGAAGCCAAGGGTCCTTGCGAGCCCCGTCACAGTGGGCGGGTGCCGGTCGATCACGATAGGCTGGCCGTACTTGTTATACATGACGTCGCCGTCCGTGTCCGTGAGCACCCGACCTTTGCAGTCTTCGAAGTAAGCCTCGATCTTCTCCTTCAGCTCGTCGGGAGTGTATTTAAGCTGCTGCTTTTGCTTTGCCATGTCTCTCCCTCCTTATCCGTTCTTCACGAGGTAGTTATTTTTGAGGTAGTCGACCGCTGCCTGCGTGATGACTGCCTCGCCGTTCTTCAGTGATACAGAGACCTGGGAGGACGGAAGTCCCCGTGTGGTCTTGAATCTCTTCAGCATGTTGGCCGTGTCCTTCGACAGGCCCGTGGCCGTATACTTCCCCGTCTCGGGGTCGTAATGCGCCCGATCTATCTGACGGAAGAAGTCGTAATATTTCCTGATCTTGACGTCAAGGCCTTCGGGGTCCCTGTCGCCCTCAGCGCTCCCCGTCATGAGCATCATGCCCACCGATACCTGTGTCTTTGCCATCCTTCTTCCTCATCGCATCGAAGCGGGCCGTGAATGTCGGGATCTCCACGATCCTGTCCCTGTCCGTCTCGCACTCGGGCGGGACCGTGCCACGCCAGAGGATGCGCTCCGGCATCAGCCGCTTCATCATCTCTTCGTATCCGTCCAGGAACCACTGCTTGTACTCGTCCGTCGTCTGCGTGCTCACGGAGGAGATCGCCACGACCGACTTTATTGGCTCGCCATCGAAGCAGAACTCGAAGGACCGCCGGTCCGACCATGTGACGGTCGGGATCACCGTGACGCCCTTCGTCTGCCAGTAGGCGGCCAGCCAGTGCTTGCGGTAGTGGTTATATATCTGTATCGCCAGGGGAAAGTTCGCGTAGGGCGAGAAGTCGGGCGACAGGACCGCCCGGAACTGCCTCAGGCGCTCCGTGTACCTGTCGGGCTCCGCCCATATCCTCTGGAACTGGTAGTCGTCCAGGAAGAAGTGCACGCCGTGCTCTTCCGGGTCTTCACAGCCCCTGACGTAGTTGAATCCGATCCACGTCGTGTCAGGCACGTCATAGACTGGCGCTATCTGCGGGATCCCGTAATGGCCCACGCCCCAGAACTGCAGCTTCTGCAGGTTCTCATAGCCGCGCGTGGCCCTGTAGGTCTGCTTCCTCATACGTCCTCCGTCTGCTGGCATAGAAATGACGCCCCGGGGCTGCGGATCCCTGGGGCGTCTCATTCATGGAGTTGATAAAGTTCGTCAAGGGGCCGGACGGAGGAACGATGGGAGCGCTGGGGTTTGCTCCCTCCCTTGCGTCTACTTTACCACTATACATTATACCACATATGCCCGCCGATTTCAACCGATTTCTGACAGTTCTGTCGGTTTTAAATATTCCGGCGGCTCGAAGTCAGGGTGCTCTGCGCTCCATGCTGAGCACCAGCGGGTGACGCGGTCCCTGACAGACTGCCACTCGACGCGGGCGCCGAGGGCCAGCGTGACGTCCGGCCACGACATCCCGTCGAAGAAGCGCAGCATGAGGGCCCGCCGTACCGAGATGTCATCCACGCAGGAGATCCAGCGCACGATGTACGCCTGCGCCTGCTCCTGCCGCCTGAGGAGGTCTGCCAGCGCCTCCTCCGCCTCAATGGCCATGACCGCGCCTCTCTCCGCCGGGCTCTTCACGTCGTTGGTCTTACAGGTCTTGATCCCGTCGTATCTTACCCCTTGAATGCCGCCGTACCGGGCGGACAGCCTCCTCATACGGGAGCGCGTCTCTCTGATCTCTCCGCGGAGGTCGTACAGTTGTTCGAGCATCAGCATTACGGTACTTTTTCCCACTTTTTTCCTCCATCTCACGCCTGTGCTCCGTCATGGCGTCGTAGAGCTCCCAGACGTGCATGGGCTCCCACCTGACGCCTGACACGATGGTCATCAGGTGGGGCACGTCGTGTATCTCATCGTCGTATGTGTGCTTCGGCTCCAGCGGGCCGTTGAAGGGCACTGTGAAGTCGTACGGCCCCCAGTCCGGGACCTTCTTCCACGTCGGGGAGAACCTCCGGAACTCCAGCCGCCAGCCGGGCAGGTCTATGGTCAGCGCCTCCGTGTCGACCATGGTCCCCTTCGGCACGCCGCCGAGGTAGGTGTTGTAGTACCAGAGCACGTCCCAGAACCTGTCGGTAACGAAGCGCGACGAGGCCGCCGTGATCAGCGCCCTCTGCCGGGGCTCCTCCTCAGCCTGCTGCTTCCTGCGCCGTCTCGCCATGCGCTCCTCCTCTCGCCCTGTCCACGCGGGCCCTGAGCGCGTCCAGGAGGGCGTCCTGCGTCCCGCGCTTGTCCTGCAGGGCCGCCATGACGTCCTCGTCCATGCCGCCCCGCACCACGAGGTGGTGGACGATGACGGGCCGCTCCTGCCCCTGTCTGTACAGCCTCGCGTTGGCCTGCTGATACTGCTCCAGCGCCCACGTGAGACCGAACCATATGACGTGCCTGCCGCCCTGCTGCAGGTTGAGCCCGTAGCCGCAGGAGGCAGGGTGTGCCAGCAGGACGCGGATCCGGCCGGCGTTCCAGTCGTCGGCGTCCTTCGGGCCCCTGTAGACCCGGTACGGCACCTTGTCCTTCGTGAGCCGCTCCTCCAGCCGGTCCAGGTCGTGCCGGAACTGGTAGAAGACCAGTGCGTGCTCCTCCCCCAGCTGCTCGAGGGTCTCTGAGAAGACGTCGAGCTTGGAGTCGTGGATCTGCCTGACATTGCCTTTCTCGTCGTATATCGCCCCGTTGCAGAGCTGCAGGAGCTTCCCCGTCAGGACTCCGGCCGTGCCGGCCACGACGAGGGACTCCTCGTCGACCTGCAGGAGCATGTCGCGCTCGAGCAGGTCGTAGGAGCGCCTGGCGGCGGCGTCCAGGGCCACCGGCACGTCGTCGTAGATGATCTCCGGCATGGACAGGTAGTCAGACGCCTTCATGCTGACGCATATGTCCGAAATGGCGGCATATATCTCCTTGTCGGCCCCCTTCTTCGGTACGTAGGAGAAGATCTGCGTGGCCGACCGGGCACCGGGCCTGAACCATATCTCCCTGTAGGCCGAGATGGTCCGCCCGAGGCGCTGTCCGCCGTCCAGCAGGTAGATCTGGGACCAGAGGTCCTCGAGGCCGTGGGGGGCCGGCGTGCCGGTCAGGAGGACCAGCCTGGCGATCTTCGGCCTGACCTTCCTCAGCGCCCGGAAGCGCTTGGACCGGTATGACTTGAAGGACGAGGACTCGTCGAGGACCACCATATCAAAGTCCCAGTCGAGCCCGCCGCGCAGGTACTCGACCAGCCACACGACGTTCTCCCGGTTGATGATGTAGACGTCAGCAGGGGCCGCCAGGGCCTTCTTCCTCTGGTCCAGCGTGCCCAGGACGTGGGAGAGGCGCAGGCCCTTAAGGTGGTCCCACTTCCTGCGCTCCGCCTCCCACGTGGCCTCCGCGACCTTCTTGGGCGCTATGATCAGGGCCTTACGGGTCTGGAACCTCCCGTATCTGAGCTCCTGCAGGGCCGTCAGGGTGATGACCGTCTTGCCGAGGCCCATGTCCAGGAACAGGCCTGCGCAGGGCCTCTCCAGCAGGGCGTCTATGCAGTACTGCTGATATTCGTGCGGCTTGAATTCCATGGTCGCTCCTCTCTTTATTACCGAGATCCTGCGCCGGGAATCGAACCCGGTCCTCCGCATTATGCGTGCGGCGTGCAACACTTTTACACCACCACAGGATGTCACCCGGAGCGTCCTCCGGGCCATCAGCGCATTCCGGCCAGGCTGGCAGTCACCGGAAATTACAGGGCCGCAGCCCCCTGTCAGCCTGATGCGCCTAGCGCGAAGGGAAGGAATCGAACCCTCGTCAGCGGTTTTGGAGACCGCGGCTCTGCCACTGAGCTACCGACACATAGAAAAACCGGCGGCAGACCGTCTGCCGCCGGAGATGTTTCGCGCGGACGCCCCAGGGGTGGGAGGACGCCCGCTTATGCAGTTGTAGGCCTGAGCGCTGTATCAGGCATATCAGACGCGCCGGGAGTCGAACCCGACGCGCCCTTCCCCGGGAGCCGTGCGGAAAAAACACAACACACAGAAACAGGATAGGAGTCTAACATGCGAAAGAAAGGAGAAAACCCGCATGGACCCGGGGACGGAAGGGCCTGCGGGCAAATGGCGGACCCGCCGGGCGTTACGTCGTCTTATTGGCCTTGCCCCGCCGGCGCTGGCGTTCCATGCGCCGGTTGGGGACGTTGATCAGCTCCATGCCGTCGGCCTCGAGGACCGAGGCGTCATCGGGCATGGCGCCGAAGATGATCATGGACGAGGGGCGCAGCCGCTCGAGGGCTGCATGGTAGCCGTCCAGCCACGCAGGCAGGAGGGCGTGCGACCTCGTGCCCCTGCCGAAGCCTCCCAGCGTGGTCACGCAGACCTGGGAGCCGGCAGGTATGCCGTCGAAGCACCACTCATACGACGAGGGGTCGATGGTCCAGCACAGGTCCGGGATGACCCTGACGCCGTGGTCCTGCCACCAGCAGGACAGCCACTGCTTCCTGTAGTGGTTGTAGATGTTCACGGCGTCCGGCCAGTCGACGAACATGGAGAAGTCCGGCGCTACGACCGCGTAGAACTTCTTCAGCATGTCCGTGTACCGGACAGGATCCTTCCACACCCGCTCGAACTGGTAGTCATCCACGAAGAAGTGGACTATATGGTCCTGCGGGTCCGGACAGTTGGTAGCGAAGTTGAACCCGATCCACTCACGTGAGAGGAGATCAGCGGCGGGAAGGGAGGAGGGGTCCATGAGCGGGGCCCGGTACCTTCCCGTTCCGCTGTAGATGATCTTCTCGAGGTTGTGGATGGGCCGGTCTGTGGGGATGGGCATCAGTCGCTGTACTTCTGGGCCTTGCTCTTCCTGATGACGCGTCTCTTGCCGGCATTCTGGACCTTCAGCCCGCCGGTATCATCTGTCGGGTAATACGGTGTGTAATACCGGATGTGATACCTCCCGACGTTCCTGACGCCGGTCCTCGCGTTCCTGACGGTCAGTGTTTCATCCTGGCCCGCGCCCGCCCTGGTCCGCGGTACCTCTGACGTGAGCGGGACGCGTTCTCCCCTGTGGAACTCCTGCCCCCAGGCAAGCACGGTGTCCGCGTCGCTGTAGCTGATGCCGATCAGGCCCTTAGTGCTGAGGGGCTTCAGCTTCTTGTTCTTGAAGACGCCGTTGACAGCTCCTGCATAAATGGATCTCGTCGTACCGTCGGCATAAACGAACATCATGCCTGTGTCTTCGTCCACGTGGTCCTCATCTTCCGGCCACATGCTCCTGACGTACTGGATGGCCTCCTGCTTCGTCATTGGGATGAGGACGTCATCCTCGTCGTAACCGTAGGAGTCTTCGATGACGCCTATGACCTTACCATTCTCTTTGACCTCGCGGGACTGTATGACAGGGCCCCAGTCGTCGAACTCGGGGTCGTCACCGTGGCTCCCGTACCGCTTCAGCGCGCCGGACAGCCCGGAGTCTCCCGCTCTCTTATTGCCGCTCATGCTTTACTCGCTTTCTCCCGCAGGTCTCTGATGTACTCGCACACGTCCATGACCCTCTCGCGGCTGTCGACCGACGAGAAGACCGCGAAGCCCTGGCCCCGGAGGCGCTCCTGCACATAACGCTGCAAGGGGCGCTCCGTCTTCCCCGGGGCCTTCAGCTCCACAAAGAAGGCTGTTCCGCCGGGCACGAGCACGATCCTGTCCGGGACACCTGCCGTGCCGGGGGAGACGAACTTCATGCATAAGCATCCCAGCTTCTCCGTCTCCCTCTTAAGCAGGACTTCGACATCCCTTTCCCTCATATTGGGTCCTCCGTCTTGGAATCGGCCCGTGTCGGCCTTCATCTGCGAGTATAGCTTAATAAATTAAGCAAGTCAAGCGAAAGTTTTGAGCCGGG
>Ga0326512_10000208_pt1 | contig 51114 bp, 80 predicted proteins | sample 1_2617_0518_D_FD_203652 | JGI IMG/M metagenome (GOLD analysis project Ga0326512, IMG submission 203652) | Bovine rumen microbial communities from UC Davis, California, United States - 1_2617_0518 | ecosystem: Host-associated > Mammals > Digestive system > Stomach > Rumen | place: USA...
TCAAAGCAAATAACAAAGGAACCACTGACCTGCGTGTTGAACTCACCTATGATCTGGGCGGTTACAACTTGTTTGACTACACCGAAAAACCCAGAGGTTACTATCTTGTTGTCACTCCCGTAACAAGGCAGTCGGGTTTTGAATCGTTTACCGCATTTACTGGTGTAAGGAAATGCATTAAAGAAGTGAAACGTAAATCAAAAGGCGCAGAACTTGCGGCTATCAAGGATGCGGAACTTGTTGAAAAGGCAATGATCGGCAGGGTATTGGCAAGTAATCATCTTGAGCTTGCTTAAATTAAATACAACAGAAAGGAAGGTAATTAAACATGGCAAAAAGATTCGTAGTATTTTCCAGAAAAGCGATCAACAACCGCATGGCACAGATGCGCATCAAGAGAGATGCAATCATTGCAGACGGAGTTAAAAAGTATCATGTCCGTCTGATGAACGGAAACAGCAAGACAGGTATCAATTGCCGTACCTGTTCCCTGATTCCCGGTGTTGATTGTCACAATTGTGTTGGCGACAATGGAGAGGGTGGTTGCCTGTATGGTGGATGCTACGATATACAGAACGTCTGCTGGCTCCCTGATGTACAGGAGACAAGGGCAGTCAATTCTGCAATTCACAAAGAAGATCCCGAACGCTATTGGACAGAAATGTCCTTACAGATTCAGGCACAGTTCGTAACGGAATTGCGTTTGAATGTTGGTGGAGACCTGACAAACGAGGATTTCTTCTACATCGAAAAAATGGCAAAAGAAAATCTTGCTTGTCATATTCTATTTTTTACAAAGAATTATAAGGGAATTGCAAAATTCATTGAGTCGTGTGACGGTCTTGAGAACACGCAGTATTTCAAGAACGTGCATCCTGTGTTATCCGCATGGCCTAATATGGAAATGTATAATCCATATCATCTCCCTGTAGCACATGTTAAGTTCCCCAACGGAGATTGTACCGCTGAAGATTGGGAGCCAATCTATCTGTGTGGCGGTAACTGCTCTGAGTGCTTTTACCATTATGCAGGTCACAACAAAAAGGCAAGTGGTTGTTGGGGACTTGAATGCGGTGAAGCTGTTCTGTTTGATGCACACTAATAGAAAGGAGTGATAATTAAATGGATAAAGCAAAAATTCTTGAAGCGATTGATATTGTATGCCTCAATTGTGTAGAGGATACACTTACAGACAACTCGTGTTGTAAGAATTGTCCCGTAAGGAAGACACATGATTCTCTCACGGAAAAGAAAGAATAAATAATTAAATCAACCACAGAAATGTTCACAAAATGTTCACAACTGCGTGAGTGTTTCTGTGGTATGATTAATAAAGTGACAAGTAATAATTAAATGAAAGGAGCGAAAGCAAATGATTCTCAGATTTAAAACCCCTGATGCAGTAGCAGGAAGTCACAGATATGATTGTGTGGCTTTCAACACAGAAACGGAACTGTATTGTAGTCAGGATTGGGTCAAGACTGATCCGAATACTGAATGTAAACTGGTCACAGATAAACACCAGATACAAAAAATTATTTCAGAATGCGACTTTAACGGATACGGAGAAGCATATTCCAGAGAAGAGTTCTTTGGAGAAACAATACCTGACGATTTACCGTTTTGTTAAAAGAAAGGAGTGAGACAAATGAAAAATCTTACAAAAATTACACTTAGTTTTACACCCAATGAAGCGAACACATTTTGTAATGTTCTTTTAAAAGGAATTGAATATTACACAAACCATCAGGATACAGAAACAATTAATCCTGTATGGTTGTGGGGAATACTGGCAGATGTAAGCACTTATATGTATGAGCAGAATACAGAAGAGGAGAAAAATGAATATGTGTGATATGGTAAAAGGGAGACTTCTGGAAAGCGAACTTAATGGAATGGCAATGTTTATAATGCCTGTCAATCATTACAAAAACAGCAATGCACTACTTTTGGATAAAGCAGAAGCTGCTTATGATGAATGGATGGCTGAAGCTGATGAAGTTGGTGACGAAGCCATCTGTGATTGGATTATTTATCGTCTTGAACAGAACGGGTTTAAGTACGAAAAAGATTACAGAATCTTTACTGATTTAAATTGGGATTAAGAAAAAGGAGAGCGCAATGAGTAAAAGATATATGAAGGAATACGGAAACGACATTTTAAAAAGGAAGAAGGAAATGTTTTATTCCAAAGACGAACTGGCAAGAATGAAAACTAGAATAAATAAAATTATAAAACTATATGACATGGGTTATGTTACCGCAACAGAAACGATGAGGGAACTTGTCGATATCGATAATGATTATTGAAAGGAGATACACAATGAATGGATATAGAATCAATGTGGCACTTAACGGAAGACATTTTTTTGCCACTGATCCTGAGTCTGCTTGGACTGAAGAAAAAGCAAGGGAGTTATATGAAACCATTAAAAAGAAATTTCCCGAATCTGAAGGGTATGCAGTTACAGTAACTTACTGGCATTCGATTGGGAAGCATATTGAGTTTTGAAAAAACACACAATAGAAAAGAAAAGGAAGGTAAATAAAATGTTTGTAACAATCCATCATGATGTACAGCCTTATGAGAGAAGCACAAATAAAATTAAAACGTCCATTATTAACACGGACTATATTGCTGCCATAGATTTAACAGATAGATGCATCAAGATGATTGGTGGTGGTAATTACATCCATGTAAAAAGAGAAGATGTGGATAGTGTGATGGAGTTTCTGCCTATAATTGATTAAGGAGGTAAAAGAAAATACTATGGAAAAAGAATTTGTGGTCAATGTAAAAGTAGCTATGCGTATGAAGGACAACGAAACAGAAGAACAAGCCAGAAACAGATTTTATGAACAGCTGTGGACTGGAATCTGTGCCTCTGAAGATTTCGGAATGGAATTTGAGTATCAGGATGATGGCAAAGTAAATATACTAGATTATTAAATAGAAAAGCGAGGTAAAAGAAATGAGTGAGTTTACAATGAATCTTAAAAACATTGAAAACATGAAAAACGATCATGAACGCATTGAAGTATCTAACTTCTATATTATTAATTACCTGAGGGAAAACGATTGCTGCATTTCCTCAGAAGACTGGAAGACAATTCTGTTCTATGACTACGATCCTTGGTGCCTGATTTACGAAATTGTAGAATATTGGACGTCAGAAAAAGAAAGAAAAATTGCTAAAGTCTGGTGGAGCGAATTCGAAAAGATAAACACAGATGATTACGGTCAGACAATAGAACCATTTATGTTCTGGCCTGAGGGAACCGATCAGTTTGATATCATGGAAGCATTTAAAGATTTCTTTGATATTGATGTGATAGAGGACGAGGAGTTTATGGGTATGAAAAGTATTGAGGAGGGATTTGATATGTCAGAGAAAGAAATTACTTATATTTTTGAAAACGGAAATCATGCAGATGTTTTCCGTCATGGACGTAATGATTATTCTGTATATTTTCATGACGAAGATTATTCTGTTCGTGGCAGCTGGCTGGAAATTGCAACAGAAGTAAAAAACTACAAAGCAAAACAGATGAGTATTACCGATCAGATTAATAAAACATGGAACAAGAAAAAAGAAGATGAAATGGCATCGACTTCATGTGGAAGATATATGAATATTTGGGCAATTGACGGCGCGTATGATTGCCTCATTAAATTCCATGAGGCAGAAGATGATGATAAGGTAGATGAAGCTATTAAGGCTACAGAAGATATTTGTCATCATATTATGAAAAATAAATATATGAAAACAAAAGAAAAAAGAAATCTGATTGATAACCTGTTAGATACATACACTGAATTTGGTGTAGGTGTAATTATTATTACTGATAAGGCAAATGAAAGGAAGTGATAATTAAACATGGCAATTCTTACAAAGCATGCATCGATGCGAATGTCGCAACGATGTGGCATTCAAAAAAAGACGCAAGCTAAAGTAGTACGGCGTGCATGGAGACACGGACTTACGCACAGCGAATCATCTGTCGATCCGAATTTAAAGCGTTGGATTGATGGTTTATATTTGTCTCAACGCAAACCAAATAAGATTCTGCTCTATGGAAATGGAGCATATCTGTTTAAGGATGATGTGTTGTTGACTGTGATACACATTCCTGAGAGTTTGCAGGAGTGTGTGAATCGGTTGAGAGAAACAAAAGGTAATAGATTAAATAAATAAAAGAAAGGAGCATTAATTATGGGTAGTTTTAGTTGGACAAGAGCAGATCACACAACCAAAAGAAGTAATTTAACGTATGGAGATAGTTACAAAATTTTAATCCCAAAAGAATTCGGTGGTGGTTATATTAAAGATACGTATTGGGATTACGGATATGTGTTTCATGGTACAGACCATGAAGCTGATTTGTACGGAATATTGGCATATTGGAATCATTGTGAAGGAATGATTTATAATTACGACCATTATCCTGAAACAATGGAAGAAATTTTAAAATATGGAGAAACAGATTTACAAAATAATCGATGTAATGGTATTGATATAGGATGCTATGACGAACAAGTAGATAAATTAAAATATCCACTTAAACTTGTTTCTGCATCTTATAAAGGAACTTATGAAGAATGTGCAGGAAGAAGTTACGGCGATCCTAATCAGGGATTCGGTAAAGGATATTGGGATAAAGATACATATGTTGATTATAATTATTATCGACATAAGTTAATTAAAGCTGAAAAAGAAATGAATGAAAGAGAGGATAATTAAATATGAAAGCATATAAACTTCTTCGTATTCTTAAAACCGATGGTAAACTTCATCCCCTGTTCATTAACAAATCTGTTCCTACCCCAATCGGGGTATGGATGGATGCAGAGTGTCATCCCACTAAGGGATTTGCAGTCCGTTGTGGTTGGCATTGTTGCTTCACACCGCTTGCCCCACACCTTAAAACAGAACTCTCTAATGGAGAGAAACGAGTTTGGGTCGAATGTGAGGTCGAAGATTGGGAATCTTATGACAGACCCGAATCACAAGGCGGGGCTTGGATTCTGGCACAACGTATGAAGATTAACCGAATCCTTACAATGGAAGAAGTCGATGAAATTCTTAAAGAAAAAGAGGTGGCGTAAATGGAATTAATTAACTACGATTCTCGACAGCCTTATGAAGACTTCGGGAACGCAATCATTGTTAGAGCATGTGATGATTATGTAGATGCTCTAAAGGAATTAAAAAAACCCAAACCAAATGATCCTAAAAAAGAAAAAAGTTGGATCGCTAAGCAATATAATGCACTTCAAGAGATACGAAACATAAACCGTTTCTTTAGAAGTAGATTGTATTCGTTTATTACAGAAGTCAATCCTGATTATATTATTCAGAGATTGATTAAAGAACATGCAACAAAAGAAATCATTAAAAAAATAAACAATACATCATTTGAAAAGGAGAAAATTTAATGACAGAAAGACTTATGAGTATCTGGAAACACGTTGATCGCATTGGTGATCCTGATCTTGCGGATGCAATTGAGGAGTCGCTGCTTAATGATTACCTCACGGAAACGATGTTCATAATCCCTGAAGAAGACTGGTATGAAATTCAGACCAGAGGATATGATATTGAAATGATGTGTAAAGACGCAGATGAAAATCATCCAGAATGGAAACCTAGTATCATGGATGCCCTCGATAAAGTTGTGGATGATGAAGACTTCTTAACAGAATTCTTCAGGGGGTATGAAATTGGCACTGGCGGGGCTGAAATTGAGGAAGACATGTATTCATAAAAGAGGTAAATAAAATGAAAGAAATCAAAATTAAAATTACGGATGCAGAATACAAGAGACTACTGAGAATCGGATCACTTGACGCTGTTGAGTGTGGTGATGAATGTGCCTACGGAACGGATGAAGAAAGAATTCAGTTTGCAGGCGATTATGCAATTCGTTGTGGAATTGAAACTGGTGAAGCCTATTGGGGCGAATATGAGGAGGATTATTGTTAAATGAAAGTATTAGAATTGTTCGCTGGCACACAGTCAATCGGAAAAGAATTCAAGGCAAGAGGACATGAAGTGTTCTCTGTAGAATGGGATAAGGATTTTGAAAACATCAGTTTATATGCAGATATCAGTAAACTGACCGCAACAGAAATCCTTGAAAAGTTTGGTCATCCCGATGTTATTTGGGCATCACCTGATTGTACAACATTCAGTGTGGCTGCAATCAGTAAACACAGAAAACGCAATCCTGAAAATGGAAATCTTGAACCAATTACAGATTATGCAAAATTCTGTGACGCCACTGATCAGCATGTGCTTGATTTGATAAAAGAATTAAATCCTATATTCTTCTTTATTGAGAACCCTAGAGGGGCAATGAGGAAAATGGAATGGATGCAGGGAATTCCAAGATATACAATTACATATTGTCAATATGGGGATAGTCGGATGAAACCCACCGACATTTGGACAAATCATCCCGACCCGCAGTTTAAGCCACCGTGTAAGAACGGAGACCCTTGTCATATGAGAGCACCAAGAGGTTCAAGAACAGGAACGCAAGGGCTTAAAGGTGCAAAGGAAAGGGCAAGGATTCCTGAACAGTTCTGTAAACATATCGTAGATATTTGTGAAGCATACATTAATTAAAGGGGGTAAACAAATATGAAAACAACAAGAGAACAGGCAATTAACACATTAGTACGCAATGGTATTTTTGATGAATCTCAAGTAGGTACTCCTGCAATGGAATTCTATATTAAGAATTTAATGAAATCAACAGATAGTATATTTGACATTGATTGTTATGCTCATTTAAATACTCTGTTTGGCTACGATATTGGTTTTAATAATGCCATGAATATTGATATGTGGCTTTATAATCCTGATTTAAACGAAATGGATATGGAATTATGCACGCTTGAAATAACATATAAAGATAAAGAATTAATTGAAAGATGTTGTACACAATGCGGTCTTAACTTGTCGTTTGACAAGTGGAGAACAAAAGATTTCGATGTATATGAATATTTTAATTAAAGGAGAGAATAAAAATGAAGAACGAAAAACATCTTCCCGCAAAACTTATTCCTGTGACCATCTACTGTGATTCTACTGAATTATTTAGCGAAGCAGAATGCTACACTGATAATCTTACAGATATGCTTTTCCCCGGCTGGATTGTAAACGAGTGGTACAAGGAAAACGAAAGAGTTTTTGCTTCTGAATGCGAAGCCGAGGGATATGAGGCCAATCCCTATAATTGGTATACAGAGGTGTTTACAGCAGATGATACGATTGGATTGTACGATTTTGCTGTAGCAAAAGGATATGATCCTGTCTTTGAAATTCCTGATAACACGCAAAACGCAGTCGTATATGAGAACTTGGAATACGATACAATAGTTGCATTTCAGGGAACCACAATGGAATGCCGTAAATGGGCAAGAGAACACAATTGGAAAATTACAATCGGTCATAGTGATACAGAAGTTGATTTGGATATGCTGTTTCATTAATTCGAAGGGAGATAATTAAAATGACTTATGAAGAAATCACTAAGAAAGACGCTGAGGCCCTGACACTAAAAGAACAGAAGATTCGGATTGATACAGAAACGCTTTACTACAGAGACAGAGTAGAGCGGTTAAGAGAACAGGGAATTGAGGATTATAAAATTGGTGCTTATCTTCATGACCTGTATCATGAATACGTTATCTTCGATGACGTTGAGTTGGCTAATGCATATGGTATTTCCGATGATGATTGGGAAAAGGCACTTGATTATTATTGGAATGATATGTTTGAAGAGAATCCGTTAATGGACTAAATAGGAGGGAGATAAAAAATGATTACATTCGATCCTAAGATTAGCGGCACAAGAGTTGCAGGAAGCGAAATTGATGAGGTAATGCATAATATTATCTTTGCTTCACAGTTTATATCTTTAAAAGATTGCATTAAGAAAATTCACCGTCAGGAGTCAATGAACTGGCTTCTTGATACTTTGCGATTCAGCAAAGGACAATATGCAGGTGATTGGTATGCTATCATTGATTGGGATTCAATTGCTAAGTTAACTATCTTAGAGAAATATCCTGAGGTAGAGAAACAATTCATTGAGTACTTCGGTGAGGACTGGATGAATATTTATATTAGATTTAATCATTAATTAAAAGGAGATGAGAAAAATGAGATATTATAAACAGTACAAAGAAATCAATGCGACCCCGTTTGAAATTACAAAAGAAGAAGCAAGAGAAACATTGGAAAGTTATTGGATTGAAGATGCGATAAATGATATGTTTGAAAACGACAGACAGTTCCGTTTGTTCACTCCATTTTCTACAGTGTGGACAAAGGATGAAAACGGAAAGGTTCCTATGAGTGGTTTTTATGGAATTTGTTATTAAAGGAGAATGCAAATGATTAAAATTGGAAAACTTTATTTACTTCAAACTGATTATTCTGACTATCAGAAATATGATGGAAGAGTTATAAAAGTCGAGCGACAGCTTACTCTTCAAGAATGTGATGAAGAGTGCCAGCCAATGTATCTATGTACTTTATTATCTGATAATGATAAAAAAGAAAAAGTACAACTGCATATTTATCCTGATGAGTTATACAATCTGAATACATTAAGTCCTATTTATTAAAAGAAAGGAAGAAAGTAAATGTTAAAACAAGATATCTACGCTATTTATACAGAAGACAATGAAAGAGGGAGCATAAAAGAACTCTTCTCTTCTTTTGAAGAAGCTATGGAAGCAAGATATAAATATGCAACAAAAGGAGACGTTTGGATATATATTTATGACGCTTACAAACCTTTTTATCCTTCTTATTCTTGCCATGTCTGTGCAAACGGAGAAATTGATGACGTGTATGAGTTTTAATTGAAAGGAGAACGCAAATGATTAAAAAAGAATATAAGAAAATCTGCAAGCGTTTTGATGATGTAATGTGGGATATTGGTTGTGAATATCTTGCGCTGTCTGATGGAAAAAGCGAAGTCTTTTCTGATCGGCGTTATTACAATGTTGAACATGGAGTCACATTGCAGTGGATGGTTGATGAAGCCGAATATTGGCTCAGTTGTTACTATGAACCCGGACATTGCCGTTGTGATGACAAACATGACGGAAAAGAGGGATATAAAATCTGGCTTTCAGAAACAGGTAAACTTAAAAGGCTTATCAAAGCAATAGAGAAATTTGGAGACCTTAATGTTTGTATAGAAGAAAAGGAGAATTAAAATGACAACTACAGAAACACTTTATAAAAAATATGATGAAATCATCAAGGCTATGAAACAGGCATATGAAGATTCTTTATATCAGCCTTGGTGCATTTATTGTGTGGACATGAATAAAGAAGATGATACAATTGTTGTTCATGTCTTTTCTGACAGAAATTCTTGGATTCAGGGATACTATACTATTTGGACATGTGACAATGAATATTTCGATCTATTCGCTGCATGTGAATACAGAACATGGAAAAGGGTATATGAAGAAGAAATCCTGCCTTTTCTTAACGAAGAAGAGAAGAGAAAAGTTGATATGTTCATTGCAAAATATCAGGCAGAAAATCTATATGAGAATGATGATTTTTGGACATATGCTGAAGTAATGGATTTTGTGGAAAATAAACTTCCTGAACATTGGTCAAGATACAGAGATAAATTAATTCAGGAAGTTATTGATAACACAGAAGATGATTATTTTACAGATATTCTTGATGAACGAATTGTAGAAAATGAATATGAAGATAAAATGTGGAGTGATGAGGAATGAATAAGGAGGTAAATAATGGGATACGAAAGTAAATTATATGTGGTTGACAAACATGACTGGAAAGGGTGTGACGGAAAATGGGGTGAAGTAATTGCTTCGTTTGATTTGTGTTGTGTGCCAATCAATTTTGCACAATATCCTGCTACTGATTGTTATATCATTGCTGATGATGGTAATACAAGAATAATAGAAGATAAATATGGAGACCCATTAAGAGAAATCCCTATTCAGGATGCGATTGAAATGATTGAAAAGGTAATTGAAACGGGAGATTATTACAGAAGATATAAACCTTGTCTGAATTTGTTAAAAGGATTCAATATAAATAACTGGGAGAATCTGGTAGTATTACATTATGGTCACTAAACAAGCAAAAATTAAATATTGACAAATAAAGTTTTTATTATTATAATAGAGGGCGGTCGGGAGGGGTAAGTATAATATATATTATTATATTAATATATTATATATAATTATAATAAGTAATTATTATTAATACTATCCCGCCCCAACCACCCCCATTATAGCATAAAAAATAGATGTTGTAAATAAAAATTAAATAGTGATACGGAAATTAAAAACGATAATGTTTTATTGGCTGTTTTAAAAATCAGGGAATTGAGTTTATAAATTTTTAATAAATGAAAATTAAATAATGGACATAAAATAGTATTGACAACAATTCGTGTAAATGATAGAATTTACATACAAAATCAAAGACAAACTAACAGAAAGGAGTTGGTTATATGATTGGGCTAATTATGATTCTTGTTTTGCCTTTTATATATTTTTATACAGAGATGAGTAATCTGAATAGTAAGACAAGTGCCATTAAGAAAGCAATCAATGAAGGAAAAGAAACATACATCGACCCACTGACAGGTAAAATGCACTGGACTAAAAATGGCGCTCTAGTAATACGAACAAAATTAGACTTCTTGTGGAAACCGGGGGATCAAGGTGGTATTGCGGGAGATGACGTAATTATAAATCTTAATACTCGTAAGATTTATAGGAACTATTCCAGAGAAAAATTTAAAGCACATATTCAAAACCAGATAAATCAAGGCAAATGTTGGTGTGGCGAAAGAGAAGAATATAGAGATAGAGGATACTCAAAAGATTATCTTTTAAAGTATCATATGAAAGATAAATATTTTTATAGATTAGATAAAAAGGAAATTCGTGAAACAATTCGAGATAAAAGAGGACGCGCTCTTAAAGACAAATTTACAATTTACTGTTACAAGCAAATGTATAATCCAACAACAAGAAGATATAGCGAAAAAACAGAAATCAGTTACAAAGAATATAGAGAACTGGGTGGTGAATACAAAGCAGCAGACTATGTGATAAGACATATGAACTGAAAGGAGATTAGCGATTATGGCAAATAAAGATAGAGATAATGAAAAATATGACATTCTAACTAATAATCTTTGCGAATCACATCCTCAATATCCCTATTTAAAAGGATTTGTTTGTTCATTAATTTCTACTAAAAACAGTAGAAGAACTATTTATTATTATACGGTTCATGTTATCGACTTCCTCGATAAAACAAATAAACCTGTTGAAGAAATTACATTAGATGATTATAACATCTATATTGTCAGTTTTGAAAAAAGATCTTCTTCATATTTAATTGTAAAATATTCTGCAATTAATAAATTTGCTAGATATATGTTTATTACAGAAAAAATTCCTAAAAATTTTATGGAATATGCCAATCGTCCTAAATATATAGAAAAGCAGGAACAAGTACAAAAAAGAGAAAAAGGATACTTAACACCCTCGGAAATACAGATTATTATTTCTAATATTGAACATAGTATTAAAAACGGAAAAGCTGTCTGGTTTCAAGATGACTATAGGACAAGAGATATGGCGTTAGTACTTATGCTTCTTACTACGGGCATGCGGACTATCGCTTTACAGAATCTTGATGTTGAAGATCTTAATTTGGAAGAGGGCATCGTAACAGTCACTGATAAAGAAGACAAAGTTAATATTCATCAAATGCCCGAGCAAACTATTATTGTGTTAAAAAAATGGTTAATTAAAAGAGAAGCGCTCCTTAAAGAGGCAAATAAAGAGGATGAAACAGCCCTGTTCATTTCAAACCGAAAAAATAGAATGAGTTATGGTACGATCAAACAAGTTGTCCAAAAATATTGCAGTACAATTACAGGGAAAAATATTACTCCTCATAAATTACGTGCCACTTATGGCACAATGCTTTATAATAAAACTCATGATATCGAGTTTGTTCGAAAGCAAATGAATCATTCTAATATTGCTACCACTCAACGATATATACGTGGTACGGGCAAAGACGATCGTCAAAAAGCCGCTAACATTATGGGCGATATCCTTAGCAATAGAAAAGAAGCAGAAAATTTATTTGAGGACAACAATGGGTAAAAGAAGAGCAAAACGAGTACAAAGAAAGGAATCAGAAATTATATTAGAGTCTCCTAAACCCCTAAAAGAGATTTTAAAAATCTTATATAAAAAATGTGGGGGGAAAATTAATGGAGAAACTAAATCCTTTAAAAAATTCAAAGAGGAAATATCGAATATATTTCAAGTTGAAAAGCAAATACCAGTGTCTGTCGGACTGGAATTAACAATTAAAGGCAAACCTATATATTGTACATTAACAAAATATACTTGGGGATATGATTATTACATTCCAGATACACGTAAAGACGAAGAAAGATTAAAAAAGGAGACAGGATATTATGACACATAAACAGAGACGTATTAACGATCTACTTGATCTTCAGATAATTCTTAACAATTCAATTATAAATGAAATAAGAGAAGTAAATCGAGGCAAAGGTCACACAGCAAAAGAAATTGAAGAAACCTTAAATTTCTGGATTGAGGAAAGAATTCCTTTTATGATGGAGGATGATGATTTAAATGACTGATAAACGAATTAAAATGGAATGTCCATTCTGTCATTGCCCACCAGAACGGATAGAGCTAAAAATCTTTTCTCCTAAAATGCGATACGGAGAAATATTCTGCCCAGATTGCGGTTGTCATTTTACAGGAGTGGGCAAACAAAATCTAATTAACAAATGGAACAGGAGATAATAATGAATATTGTCAGATTAACAATTCATAATGGCTATTCTTTTGTGCAATGGAGAATTGTAATTCCTGAAGGAGATAAACATTTAGCAATAAGTAAAGCAAAAGAGATATATTGCGAAAAATACATGGGTTTAAGAGATGTTATCGTTGATTCAGAAGCACAATCAATTTCAATGACAGGATATACAATTATTAAATAAAATAAAAAAGGAGATTAAAAGAATGAATAATCAGAGAAGAAAAGAACTTAATAACATTGCTGCTGCTATGGAAAATGTTTCTATGCCTGTTGATATCGAAGAACTTGAGGGAATTAAATCTGATATTGAAATGGTTTTCATGGATGAAGAAATGGCATTCGAATCCATGCCTGAAAATCTTCAGTACAGTATACGTGGTGAGGCATCTCAGGAAGCACAGGATAACATGAATGAGGCGATTGATCTTATTGATGAGTTCATTAGTGATTACGAAGATTATGAGGCTGATCAGATTCATGATTCTGAAGATAACGAAGACGAGAACGAAGAAGATATTGAAAGCGAAATCGAAGACAGGCTTCAGGATTTGATTAGCGAAGTAGTTGAGTATCTGGAAATGGCGGCTGAATAAAGGAGATGATTATGATGGAAATTAAAGTAAACGATAAATTTGTTTTTCATTCAAGAAACGGTATGGATTATCGAATTGAAGTAATTAATATTAATAATTACAGAGAACCATCAATGAAATATGGGTGCGATGTTTGGGACGGAAATGGTAATTATGCAGGTGACGTTACATTCGTAGGAGATGATTTTTTTAATAATTATAAGGATCAATTTGAAAGGATCGAAGATTGAAATATGACACTTCCAAAATCAGAGAAACAAAAAATTACTGCTACAGTAAGAAATATTACAGAAGTGTTCAGAAAAGAATTTAATGTAGAAATATCTACTGTCCGTAACGCTGATGGTAGTTTAACATTAATAATGGGTGATGAACATATAAAAACTGGCATTACTTATACGTTGCAGGATTTCGAAGATATAGGTTATTATATTATGCGAAATTATCCCGGAGATTTGGCTTTGTATTTTGGGATATATTGGCAAAATCAGTTAAAATATTTACATTCAGTTTATTCTAAAAAACTAAGACAAAAAGCATTGAAAATAATAGATGATTATTCAAGAAAACACAATTAAACATTGACAGTTTTCTGTCTGCTATGATATCCTAAATTAATAGAAAGGAGGCACCCAATGATAAAAGAAAAGAAAGAACTGGTGTCGTATTTAAAAGCCAGATGTGGTAGCTTGGTATTTAATCAAGAAAAATCTTGTTTTTAATTAGCGTGCTAGAGTGCTAAAAAAATTAACAAGAAAAAATTAAATTGGGTGTTGACAATGGATTTCTAATAGTGTAATATAGGTAACGTAGCAAGGGAACAGAGAACAAAAGCGAACTTGCTACTATATTACAGGGGTGTGATGAAACTGGAAAGACATGCAGGATTTTGATTTCTGTGTCGTAAGGCGTGAGCGTTCGAATCGCTTCACCCCTGTCTGGGACGCATACAGCAAAAACTAAATAATCAAGAATAAAAAAGCATTATGTTTTTCATTAGCATTCCTCCTAGCGTCCTGTATAAAAGAAAATAAAATTAAATAACCACCCATAGTCTAATTGGTTAAAACGCTTAGCATAACAAATCATGATTGTGATTTTTACAGCAAATTATTTGCGTTCTCCTGTCCCGAGAGAGTTGATGGTTCGAATCCATCTGGGTGGGTTTTGGGACTCATACAGCATAAAACAGACTGATAATCTGCCTGCTAGGAAATAGCGAGTCCTGTTAATATCTGTGCCTTAGTTCAGTGGTAGAACACTAATGCAAACGAATCATGAATGTGATTCTCACAGCAAATAATTTTGCTTCTATTGTGGATAGAGAGGTCGTAGGTTCGAGTCCTACAGGCACAGCTGACTGTGACACTCACAGCAACAATAATATTCTACGCCGTTAATCTGGGGATTGTAGATGCCCCAAAGTGTCATGAAAGGAAAAAGGTATTTTATTATGAATTTTGCAGAAGCTATGAAACAGGAACAGAAGTGGACAAGGACTGAAAACGGTGCTGTTGCACTGAAGACAACAAGTGATGCACTGCTTGACCTCTTTGGCACAATCGGTGCTTTGAGAGATGAAGATGAAGCACGCATTACATCACTTTTTGAGGAAGCGTATAACGCAAATCCTCTGTATGCCACAAGGATTCTCTTCTATGCAAGAGATATCCGTGGTGATGAAGAAACTCAGGGTCTTGGTGAAAGACGGGTATTTAGAATTATTTTGAAGTATTGCGCACTGCACCATCCTGAAGCAATCCGTCCGAATCTGGATCTGATTGGCGTTTATGGTCGCTACGATGACCTGTATGAGTTGATTGGTACCCCTCTGGAAAATGAAATGTGGACTGCTATGAAGAAGCAGTTTGAAGAAGATCTTGATAATATGTCAAAAGGGAATGCAATTTCTCTTCTGGCTAAGTGGATTAAGACAGCAGATGCTTCTTCACCTAAGACAAGAGCGCTTGGTAAATTGACCGCACAGAAACTTGGATATGATGTATATAATTTCAAGAGAATTGTGCGTGCAATGCGTAAGCAGATCGGCATTGTTGAAGCGTTTATGTCTACTGGACGTTGGGATGAGATTAAATATTCTGAAGTTCCTTCCAGAGCAATGCTTATTTACAGAAATGCTTTTAGAAAGCATGATGAAGAGCGTTTTAACCAGTTTGCACAGAAAGCTGTTACTGGAGAAGAGAAAATTAATTCTGGTACACTGTTTCCTTACGATATTGTAAGTAAATACGCTACTCGTAATTGGTACAATGGAATATGGTATAACGGCTCTCATCTGGATGAAACAGAAGAGAACGTTCTTCAGGCACAGTGGGATCAGCTTCCTAATTATGTAGACGAAGGTACTAATGCTCTGGTCATTGCAGATACTTCTGGTTCTATGAGTGGACGTCCAATGGATACAGCTGTTAGTTTGGCAATTTATTTTGCTCAGAGAAATCATGGGGCATTTAAAAATCTGTGGATGAATTTTAGCTCTCGTCCTTCTTATCAGCAGATTATAGGGAAGACATTGAAGCAGATTCTTAATAATATTAATTATAGTAATTGGGGTAATAGTACCAATTGTAAGGCTGCTTTTGAAATGATTCTGAATACGGCTATTCAGTATCATATTCCTCAGGAAGATATGCCCAAGGCATTGGTTATTATTTCTGATATGGAATTTGATTATTGCGGTGGTGAAAATTGGACGTTCTATGATCAGATGAGAAGCGAATTCGCTAGAAATGGTTATGAGATTCCATCCGTTATCTTCTGGGATGTCGAGAGCCGTCATGACGTATTCCATGCAGATAAGAATCGCAAGGGAGTTATTCTTGTAAGTGGTCAGTCTGCTGGAACATTTAAGAATTTGATCGGAGCAATTGGAATGAGTCCTATGGACTTCGTAATGCAGGTTGTTAACGCAAAGCGATATGAACCGATTACGGTCGGATAATCATATAGTGGATACAGACACTTAAAACCTGTATCATAAGCGCCGATGGACGCTATATATTCCATTCATTTGTCCTGAGAAAGGACACCCTGATTAACTGCCTTTAGTTCTTTTAAAAGACGTAAGGGAAGCAGGGTTATGCGTCATGATCGTGACGCATGCACAGCAACGCACACAAGATTAGGGAACGTGAGTACGGGTGAAGATATTAAGGTCTTTGCTTTAAGGATGCCAGAAATGGCTTCTAAGTACAATTCAAAGGAACTGGTACCTGTATTGGTTCGCCGTATACTCGGCTTTAATCGAGTCAAATACTCGGTTAACAGGAAACCGGAACCTGTATAAAAAAATACACGCTGGGCATAAAATTGGGAGCATGTACGGAACAGCCTAAGAACTCCAAGGGACATATAGTTATTCAGATTTCATTGGTTTTACTAATCAGAGTAACATTACTCAGATTTCATTGGTTTTACTAATCAGAATAATTTATATAGCACATCACATCGAAGATCCCTAGAAATGCAAGTGGTGTAAACCGTAGAATGGAGATACGGTATAAAAATGATCAACCATCCTGTATGAGTAGGGGATAGGAAGGGTGAATCCGGCTACATACAGTGAGACCTAAAGCCCCTGATGTGAATGGGACTATGCGTGATTGTCTTAAGACTAAAACACATCTGAAACGCTAGGTAAAACAGGCTTTGCACATCACATGTATTTAGCCTGTGTACACTTCCCTGTGATGTGCATTATTAAAAAGGTGCTACAAAACAATTATAAATTATATGAATTTGACATTGAGAGTCTATATAATAAATAAGGTAAGAGTAGTAGTTAAATGGAGTTTGATGAACAGCCTTTTTAAAGTAATGTGATATAGAGAAGTTATGCAAGTATGGCAGAGTGGTCGATTGCACCAGTCTTGAAAACTGGAGAGCGTAATTTGCTTCTGGGGTTCGAATCCCTATGCTTGCGTTAATCCAAAATCTTGGATTAAATAAATTGAGATAACATTTGTCTATGACAAATGATGGTAGTTAAGGCAATCAGTAAACAGAAAAACTGACTATTAAGAAAAGCTAAAGTATTAATAGTAGTGCAAGAAACTGTGGTGTGAAACGTAAATCCATAATCTCTATGCGCCCATGTCGGAGTGGCAGCGGTGAATTCAGGCTTGAGTAAGAGGACTCTGTAAGTAGTTGATAGTGGAACAATAACCTGAATTTAAATAAAATATAATTAAAAGGTGGTGTGATATGTGGAATATAAGAAAGAACCTGTCAAAGGATATGAAGAGTATCAGGTAGATACTAATGGAATTGTTTATGGTAAAAATGGAAAGCCACTAAAATATTCATTAAATCATAAAGGATATTGTATTATAAATTTTTATATTAATGGTCAAATAAAAGGATTTGCGATACATACATTAGTAGCTAAACAGTTTATTCCTAATAACGATCCATCAAAATGGCAAGTAAATCATAAAGACGGAAATAAAGAAAATAATAATATTAGCAACCTTGAATGGGTTACTCCTGAAGAAAATATTAAACATTCAAAAGAGGTATTAGGTAATAATAATCTTGGTGCTAATAGTAGTCAAGCAAAACCTATAAAAGGCGTCAGTAAAAAAGATGGCGCCGAAATATATTTTGATGCAATGTCAGATGGTGCACGTTTTTTAGCAAGAGAACACAATATTAAATTTATACATGCTAAATGTTCGTTGTGGCGTGCTTTAAGTGGTTGTAGAAAAAGTTATAAAGGATATTATTGGCAATATGTCTAGTAATAAATGCCCCCTTGGTGGAACAGGAAGACACGCCGCATTTAAGCTGCGGTTCCGCAACAGGAGTGAGAGTTCAAATCTCTCAGGGGGTATTTACAAAACAGAGATGAACGGAAAGCATGACTGTTTTGTACTGAAATATGCTCACATCTATATGATGTATAAAACTTTCCAAGGGACACTTACAGCAAACTATAACAGAACAAGACTTGAAATCTTCTTTCTCTTAATAGTGTCCTGTAATTAAATATGCCGACCTTAGCTCAACGGATAGAGCGCGATTAAATGAATTATGTTTGTAATTCTAACAGCAATCGTTTCTTCCACTTGTAATGGCGAGGTTATTGGTTCGAATCCAATAGGTCGGCTTTCTGGGATTCGCACAGCAAAATAAAAATGGATAAACAAAAATTCTGCAAAAATTTGAGTGAATGGGTTCAAATCCCTAATAACGAATCCTGTTTTGTAACTATAGCAGTGTTATGAATTATTTAAAAACGAAAAACATAAAACAAAACACTCGAAAAGGGTAAAATATGAAAATTAACTGGTTAGACGAATCACCATTGACTTATGAAGAAGCAATGGAATTGTTAAGTCATTCGCATGAGAAGCGTCTGGAAATGGAAGATAAAAATAAATGGGATGCTTATGTAAATGATTTTACATTCTGGACTTTTCTCAATGATACTTACGGTTATATGCTTGATGAAGTTAAAGAAGAGGTCGATGATTTTTATTTAAAATATTTTTATCCAAAAATTCGAGAAATAATTGATTGGGAGAGGCTTTTAAATAGAAGCGATCAACTTGCAAAAGATATTTTAAAGCAAGAAGGAAAAGAAAACATTTGGGAAATTGTAGAAGACTGGTGGATACAGATGTTTAAATTATTATATTTATATTAACACCTCTTTTCCGTATGATTGGGACGCTTACAGCAAAGTAGTTATTTAGGAATAGACTTTTAATCTATATAACCAAAACAAAGCGTCCTGTTTAAAAGAAGTTAAGTTGTGCACAACTATTAAAAAGTATGGCTCTAGTGTCAGCGGATAGCACGGTGGTCTCCAAAACCACAAGGTATGGTTCGAATCCATAGGGTCATGATTAATACAGAAATCAATGGACGCATTGGTAGATGTATTAACGCTTATCAAAGGATATCGCTGAGGGATGAAGATTAAAAGAGTGACTGAGGGTGGAGCAGATTGATCGACTGCTGACAGGTGAAAAAGTATGATAAGTGTCCGCACTATGGTGTAAAGGTAGCATACTTCCGATATTAGGAAGAGGTCTGCGTTCAATTCGTAGTGGTGCAATCTGCGCAGAAAGATAGGAGACCAAATGATACCAATGCTCTAGTTTGGTGATGTGGGGTACACGGCAAACTTTAATCCGTGATACCATAAAGGAGAGAAAAAATGAGTATTAAAGATAAAATGGTTAACGCAAAAACAACAGATTGGCTTACAAAAGATATTTCTGATTTAGAACTTAAATGGATTTGTTGGCTTGCTTGTTTCCTTGCCACTATTGAGTTAGGTATTAAAAAAATATTAAATAAAATAAACGGGAATGAAGTGTAATGGTTTGCATATAGCATTTGGGATGCTGGGGAGCGGTTCAATTCCGACATTTCCGATTATGCCGAGGATAGCTTAATTGGTAGAGCGGTAGAGAATTAATCGAACTCTATGTCACATTGATGATAACTCATAAGTCAGACTTAATCAGTTTGGAATTTGAGTGTGCGGATTCGAGTTCCGCTCCTTGGCAGCATACCTTGTAAGTTGGTGGGGTAATAATGTTTAGACATTATAAAAGAACTTACGCTTAGAGATGAGTGAGAAAGCAATACTGATCATATTGTGGGTTCTGCCTACTGCAAATTACGAAGAGCGATGCAATTCTAGATAAGCATGATGCAACGGACAAGCGGTGGAAGTACTAGCCCGTGACGCTAGGAAACATCTCTATTTTATAGGGGGATATAGTCCAATGGTAGAACAGGTGGCTGTTAACCACTATATGGGAGTTCAATTCTCTCTATCCCCGTTTAACATCTCAAGAGAGTGTCGGTGTAAGTCCGTGTAATGTCGTCCCGCCAAAATCCAATATAGGGATGTACCTCTTAAAAAAACTTAAAGCAGTTTGGTGGATGTGGCTGTTTGTTTTCTGTAGAAGTTTTATTAAGATTAGGTGTTTTATATACAGAAATTTAATGCTTATAAGAATAGAGAGAGTATTTAGCGAGAGTCATCAGCGCCCACCTTCTGGGAATACGATATGGTAATGTATATTGATACTCACCTTGGGGAACCTAATCTATTCTTATATATGCTCCTATAGCTCAGTCGGTAGTAGCACTTGACTTTTAATCAAGGGGTCGAGAGTCCAAGTCTCTCTAGGGGCATTTAAAGGAGGAGAAAAATAAAATGACTATTAACGAGCAAACACTACAAGAATTGGCGAAACAATTTGGTCTAGCATTAGATTGGAGTAACAAAAATATTATTCCTTATCTTCAAGACTTGGCACAAAGAGTAATTACATACGAATTTCGTTCATCTATTTTTTGGATTGTAATTGGAGTAATTTTTATTTTAATTGGTATTATTGCTATAGTTTTAAGTGTTCGTAGTGATAAAGATTATATTATTGGATTTGCAGTTCTTGTCGCAATGCTTTTATGGTTTGTGGGCATCGTGATTATTTGTGCACAAATAGATATTATTCTATGTGGAACATTACCTGAAAAAATTCTATTAAGATATATACAATCTAATTAAAATTAAAGGGGATTAAATAATGAAAACAATTGAAGAAGTTAGAGCAGAATGTAAATATGCAAATGTGATGACTAAAGAGGAGTTCCTTCAAGAAGTTAGTAATGGTTGTATTAATTCTTTTGATGGATGTGGTTGCTTTCATGATGGTGAAAAAGAAACGGATATAAGTGTTTGGGATAGATCGCTAACATGGGATGATATTAAAAAATATCCTTATGTCTGTTGGTATAATAAATAAATTTAAGGCACTTTCGTATAAAGGTTAGTATACAGCCCTTTCAAGGCTGAGATGGCGGGTTCAATTCCCCCAAGTGCTGTGCCACTATCTGCCAATGGTAGGCGCACTGATTTGTAATCAGTCAATTCCAGTTCGAATCTGGATGGTGGCTGATGCGCACAATTACCAATTCAGGAAGCATCACAAGTGGCGTTGAATTGGCGTGAGGTCTTACGAAAGTAGACAATTAAAAAAGATATGGCTGATTATATTAAGTAGTCAGTCATATTATAAAGAGAGTTAACTCAATTGGTCAGAGTCACAGCCTTATAAGCTGTATGCCCTAACAAGGTTTAATCGGGGTTCAAGTCCCCGACTCTCTATTAATTTTAAATGAAAAAGGAAACTCATATGATGACATTAACACAATTTGAATTATGGATTAAGGGCTGTGAGAATAATAAAACTCTTTTATATTGTTTAGAGGGGTCAGGTGATACAGCCTTATATAAAACGCAGAATGAGTACTGGTATAAGAATAATCGATTTTATACTGATTCTGTATATCATGTCTGGAAAGATGGTGAAAGAATTTATTGTGGAATGAATAGAGATGAAGCATATAAATGCTGGTGGGGGAACATATGGATTTTAAGAAAGTTATATTAAAATCAGGGAACAGAAACGAAATTGGGGAACTTATCAGTACAGAAAAAAAGATCATGAAAGTACCACGAATGATTATAGCAAAAAGCAATAAACCTATTATTTTATATGGGTATAAAAATGAAGACGATTATCAACTGAAAGTACATTATTTTCAAGATGATTGGAAATTAGGTGAGATGATTACTGAAAAATGTGGAATTATAAAAGCTGCAAATAGTGAGGATTGGATTTTAATTACCCCTATTAATCACGATTCAATGGTACATTATTTTGTAAAGTATGAACGATTAGCAAAAGTGAACGTGTTTACATTTAATAGTGGTCACGAGGTTATCGAAATAGAAGAATTTGTATAAAGAGGAGATAATTAAATGGGTACAAGAAGTACAATTAGTTTTATTGAAAAGGACAAAAGCGGTGAATCAACAGTAGCTTATATTTATCAGCAATATGATGGCTATCTTGAAGGAGTTGGCAAATGGTTGGCTGAATGATTGATGCCTAAGATTATGGTTAATGGTATTCCTGATTACGAACATGATTATGCAAACGGAATAACCGATCTGGCTGCACAGTATATTTGTGATTTTAAAGATGGAATTGGCGATTTATATCTGTATTCGCCTAATTGGGGTACCGCAGAGTTGTGTGATTATAATTATAAAGTAATTCATAACTTTGATATTAATGGAAATGCAGATGATGTTCTGACTATTGAAATAAGTAATTGGGATAATGAAGAGCCATTCTTTGTTGGTAAGCCAAGTGAATTACTGGAATATATCAAAAAAGGTGGTGATGATAGTGTATGAATGTTTTCATTGTTTAGCAAGGGCTGTAATCTGGGACGCAGATTTTAGTTTTGAAGATTACGGAGAAGAGGGCGAAGGAATTTATCAAATTTGTCATTGTACAAATTGTGGTGCTGAGATTACTTATAGAATTCCTTTTGGAGATGAAAATGAACAAGACTATTGACAAGTGATAATTAAATGATTAAAATATAGACAGACGTTGAGAGATAACTAACTTATCTCTAATGTACTCTATAGAAAGGAAGTTATTAATATGGAATTGATTCAGTGCAAACACTGTGATCATTCCTATTCATTACAAGATAAGGGGGTAAAAACATGGTGGGACGATAGCGGTTCATGTAGCGTAAAATTATGCATGTGCCCAAAATGTAAACAAATTGATATAATTAAATATGAAACTTATTGGACAGAAGATATTAACAACGATGAAAGATTATTTTATTAAAAGGAGAATATATTATGCCATGTAACGAAAAACCTATGGAGATTTCAGGAATGTATATTGTGAATGAGAGTACAGGAAATGTAATTGCTGATTGGTCTAATTGTATTGGATCACTTATTTGTCAGCCAGTTTTTCATACAATTCACAAAGTGCCAGAAATTATTGATGTAAAAACTATTAATAATAAAGTTGTAATCGTAACATTTATCGATGGTACTCAAACAAAAGCAGTTTGTGATAAAGATGATACATTTAATCTGGAAGTCGGTATCGGAATTTGTATTACCAAACGTCTTATGAGTAACGATGAACAGACAGGTAATTCGATGTTTAACAAAACAATTAAGAACGCTCTTAAAGTGATGAAACGGAATGAGCAGCTTGAACAGACTCGTAAAGAGATTGCAGAAGAAGAGAAGCGAGTGGAAGAGAAGATTAAGCGTAAGAAAGAAAAGCGTGCAGAGAAGCGCAGACAGAAAAAGATTCAGATGATGGCTGATGCAATCCTGCTGGCTGATAAAATGAAGACAGAAAACAATAATTAATTAAAAGGAGAAAAGATTTATGGCAGAAACAAAAACAAATCTGAGACAGGCGAATACAAAGGCAACAGCAGTAGGACTTCTAACAGATAAGAAGCTTGAGATTAAGACAGATCCTAAGGATGGCGAGAAGCACATTGAAGGAACTGTTACTGTAAAAACAAGCGATAAAAACTTTGTTACTTTTTCGGTTTATTCAAAAGAGAAGAAAAAGAATGGCGAAGAGAATAAGGCATATGCAGGACTGGTTACTGTGATGAATGAATTCCAGTCTGTGGCTGACGTTGGTGATAATGCGGATTATATTCGTGTGAATGGTCAGCTGAATCCTTATAGAGGACAGAATGGTAATGAAGTCATCGGATACCGTGGCAGTTTCTTTAACAGAATCCGTAATGCTGAAAACATCGAGCCTGAGGCATGTTTTGAGACTGAAATGTTTATTCAGAGTATTGTACCTGAAATGGGTAAAGATGCAGATGGTGAGATGACCGAGACTGGTCGGCTGAAGATTACTGGTTGGGTGCCGACTTATAACGGAATTGAACCTGTTGATCTGATTGTTCCTGAAGACCTTGCAGATGCATGTGAGAATACTTATGAGCCTGGTCAGACTGTTGAATTCTATGGTGATATTATTAATAACAGTATTGAAGAGACCATCGAGAAGCCTGTTGCATTTGGTAAGCCTAAGAAAGAGGTTCGCAGGACTTATGTTAATGAACTGATTGTTACTGGTGGTTCTGATGCATATGAGGATGAAGAAGGTGATCATGTTCCTTATGATGCAGATGCAATCAAAGGAGCGATTGCTGATAGAAATGCAGCGATTGAGGAAGCTAAGAATAAGGCTAAGAGTGGTTCGACTGGTAATATGAGTAGAGGGACTGCGCCTAGTGGAAAAGCGCATGGACGTTCTCTTAATCTGATGGGTATTTAAGATATAATTAAATGTGAGTGTGGAGCGTTGTAATGACGCTCCACCTATGTCCCTAATAATATATATTATTAGGGACAAAAATATAAAAGGAGATGATAATTATGGGATTTTCATTAGACGATCTTATGAATCCTCAAATGTCTAGGGTTCAAAAAACAACTGATGGTTTGGTTATTACGATTTATGGTAGAGGCGGTTTAGGAAAGACACCTGTTGCAACAAAAATGGAACGTCCGTATTATCTCGCTTTTGGCAAAAGTGGTTTGAGTGGTTTGAATAACGTTCCTGTCCAACCTATTATGTCTTGGAAAGAATTCAAAGATTTTGTAAAAACATTTTGTGCTCCTAAGAATTTTGAGACTGTACATAAAAAATTCCAGACGCTTATTCTTGATGAGATGGAAATTCTGTATTCTTATTGTGAAAAATATGTAGCTAATACAGAAGGTGTAAATAAGATTAAAGAGGGTAATGGTGGCTATGGTTTATGGGGTGATTTAAAGGCAGAATGGGAGTCAGAAATTCTTAAAGTAATTGGTTCTGGATTTTGTGTGGTATTTATTCTGCATACAATGGCTGATGACACAGGTAAAAATTTCCCTGTTGGCGATGTAAAGAGAATGCTTCCTATTCTTATCAATCATAGTGAAATTATTGGATATGTTAGGAGTAATGGCGCTGATCCTGATACAGGAAGACCGATCCATTCCTCTCTGCTCCTTGTAGACACACCCGAATGTTTTGCCAGAACACGAAATGAATACTTTGATCCAATTATTGAGGATTTTACAGCTGATAATTTAGTAAAAGCATATTATGATGCGGTTGATCGGCAGTCCAAAGCCGAGGGTATTACTCCTATTACAAAAGAAGAACGTGACGCTATGTTTGATACTGAAAAGCGCGACTTTGAAGATGTTATGAATGAAGTTGGAGAAGTTGGTGCTCAGATTGTTGAGAAGTTTGGTTCTAAAGAAAAAATCACCGAAATTGTTGAAAACGTTCTTGGCAAAGGCGCATTGGTTTCTAATTGTACAGCGAAGCAGCAGGAAGCTGTAGAGGTTATTCTTTCAGATATGAAGGATTTGCTTAATGAGTAAGCCGGGTGTATATGAAGATTTAACAGGAAAACAATTCGGTGATTTAGTAGTTCTAGGATTAAATGAAGAAGAAACAGAAAAAACTAAAATTAAATATAATAAAAGAATGTTGACATGGAATTGTCAATGTAGTAAATGCGGGAATTTATCTACTAAACATGGATGCGATTTAAAAAAATATATAAGAAAGAACCAATCGGGATGCGTTCGCTGTCATGGTATTTGGTTAGTCGGTCAAAAATTTGGTCGGCTTACTGTAATTGAAGATTTGGGTTGTGATGAAAAAAGTGATCGTAAATTAAGATGTAAATGTGATTGTGGAAATGAAGTGATTGTCAGTCAAATTTTACTGCGTACTGGTAATACTCAATCATGTGGATGTCTACAATCAGAATTAATCGCTCAAAGAAATAAAGAAACTGGATGTTGGAATGGTGATAGTACAAATCCTAAGTATGAGCGCTTGTATCGTATTTGGGGTGCTATGAGAAATAGGTGTGATTCTCCATTGAACATACATTATAATTTATATGGTGGTAAGGGCATTAAAGTATGCGATGAATGGTATGATTGGTTTATTTTTAAAGATTGGGCATTGTCGCATGGATATCAAGATGATTTGACAATTGACCGCATTGATGGCAATGGTAATTATGAACCTTCAAACTGTAGATGGGCAACTGTTACAGAACAAGCAAATAATGTTTCTACGAATAAGCTTCTTACATATCAAGGGCGCACTCAAACGCTTGCACAATGGTGTGATGAGCTTAATCTTGATTATTTTAGAACAAAAGCAAGATTAAATAGTTGTGATTATACAGTAGAAGAAGCATTTGAATTTGACAGATATCAACTGAGAGAATCAACTTTAGAGAAGATTAGAACAAGTTCAAAATGCTCGTAACAATAAATAATTAAATTGTAGTCTCTCAAATGAATATAACCGATTCATTTGAGAGACCTTTTTAGCAGGTAATAATTATATGGCAGATAATAAACAATTAACTTTTATAGATTTTTTTGCAGGTATTGGTGGCATACGTCTTGGGATGGAACAAGCTGGATATAAATGTATTGGGTTTTGTGAATTTGACAAATATGCAATTGCTTCTTATACATCAATGCATTGTGTTACTAAAGAACAACGAAACCATCTTATGACACTGCCAATGCGTCAGCGCCAAAAAGAAATTTTAAAAGAAGAATATAGAAACGGAGAGTGGTTTGCAAATGATATTAGTACAGTCAAAGGAACAGACTTGCCCAGAGCAGATATCTGGTGTTTCGGAGCACCATGCGTCAGTTTTAGTATCGCAGGAGACCGAAAAGGATTGGAAGGGGGATCTAAACTCGTTAAAGAAATATTTAGACTCTTGCACGAAGTCAAAGAAGAACATAGACCCAAGTATCTTATCTATGAAAATGTTAAAGGAATGCTTAGCAGTAACAGAGGATTTGATTTCCTCGCAATACTCTTTGAAATGGAGTCATGCGGGTATGATGTCCAATATGAACTTTTCAACTCTGCCAACTTCGTCCCTCAAAACAGGGAACGGGTCTATACTGTGGGATGTTCTAGACAATATAAATCAAATCCCCCAGAAATATTTCCTCTCAAAACAACAAATGGAGAAAATAACATTCAAGTAAAACAAATTGCACAATGGAAATCATCTGTTCGTGATAACCCAAATCAATATCGTGTCTATTCCCCCGATGGTGTATCACCTACATTAACTAAAATGGAAGGTGGCGGGCGAGAACCGATGGTCGGCATTAAAGTAATTGGAAATACTCGGTTAAAAAAAGCATATGGAGAAGATAAAGAAAGGGTTTTATCTCCTGATGGCATTCATCCTACTTTAAATTCGTCTGACTATAAAGAACCTTCAAAAGTTGGGATACCAATGGAAGTTGATAATTCTACGCATGAACCAGTATATGTAGAATTATCAAATAATTGTACAGCATACGCTATTTGGTATGATAAATGGCAAAGCTATATTGTAGTGCGAAAGGTGATGCCAAAAGAAGCGTTCAGGTTGCAAGGATTTTCTGATGAAATGTTTAATAGAGCACAATTTGTCAATTCAGATAGCCAATTGTATAAACAAATTGGGAACAGTGTAACTGTACCAGTAATAACTGCTATCGCAAAAAGGATTAATTAAATATGAATATAAACGGAATTAATATAGATATCATGGGTAATCAACAAAACAATTATGCCCAACAAATGCTCCAAATCTGTGCTTCACATCCGTCCTGTGTTAATTGTCCTTATGTAGGTCAACCAGCGCAGATGGGTAATGAAGTACAGATTTGTGAAAACGGAATTAATAAAAAGAAGGAGAACACACAATGAGTCATTTTGCAGTTTTAGTTTTACATGAAGAAGATCAGTCTATTGAAGACCTGCTTGCACCTTATAGTGAGAATCTGGAAGTAGAGCCTTATGTCAAGTATACACGCACTCAGGCTATCAACAAAATGCGGGAAGCTTGCCCAAGTTTATATAAAGATAAAACTGATGATGAAATCTTTCAGGATGCGTGTGATTGGTTCGGTTGCACGCTTGATGACAATGATAATCTTCTTAGCACGTATAATCCTAACAGTAAATGGGACTGGTGGGTAGTTGGTGGTCGTTTTGGCGGTATGCTCCCTATTATTCCAACAGCACTTGATGGTTATCATGGTATGGAATATGTTGATAGTGCTTTTGTACGTCATGTTAAATGGGTGCAGCCACTTGACAAAGAAGAAAGAGAAGATATAATTAAATGGTGGAACGTGAACATTGAAGGCGCTGAGGGAGAAAAGGACGAATGCTTCTTGTATAATCCTGAATATTATAAGGAGCGTTATAAAGATGTAGAGACATACATCAAGACTCGGGAACTCCCTTGTTATCATGCGGTTGTAACTCCAGATGGTATCTGGCACGAGCCATCTAAAGTGGGCTGGTGGGGTTGTACAAATGGAGACCCGTCTGAAGAACTTGAATGGGATCTTTATTTTAAAGAGCATTTCATTGATACAGCTGAATTTGATTGGGTTGCAACTATTGTAGATTGTCATATTTAAAAGAGGTAATAATTAAATGGCTAAAGGAAGAAAGCGAGTATGTGTATTATGTGGTTTAACTATTGAAGACAATAATGATTCTGTACCTTATAAGAAGCGTTATGCACATACTGCTTGCTTCCGTGCAGCCGCTAAAGCAATTCATGTAGACAAAGAAGAGAAGGTCAAAAAGAAGGAAGCTGAGAAAAAGATTAAACCTGTTTCAAAGCCAAAAGCAGAATTAAAAGATGCCCTTTCTGACGAGGAATATATACAGAAAAATCTTTATTATGACTACATTCGTAAAACTACAGGGATTGCGGAACTTCCTGTAAAGGTTTATGCACTCACAGATAACTATATAAAAAAGTATGAATTTACATTCCAAGGTATGTACGCTACATTAACTTATATGCATGATATTCTTAGTAAGGAATTTGGAGAGGATATTGTGGGACTTATTCCGTATTATTATACAGAAGCACAAGCGCATTATAAAGCTGTTAAATCTGTGGGTGATAGAAATAAGGACATAAACACTGAAGGAATGTATAAGAAAAAAACTGTTTATATTGATCCTAAACAAAAGAAAATTAAACAGTTAGATATTACAACAATTGGGGGATAAAGAATGTACGAAACATTAACAGACAAACGAGCAATTCTAAATACGATTGGATGTTTGATGCTCGACCCCACTTTAATAGATGATATTGACCGTCCTTTGGACAGAACAGATTTTGATACAGAAGCATTATATGAACTATTGTATGTAGCTATTTTTAATTCATATATGCAAGGTGTCAAAGATATTAATGAGTTTACTATAGATTCATATCTCTCTTCTTATAAAGAACAGTATGAGATTTTTCAGGCGAATGACGGGCTGAGATATCTCGCAGATGCTAGAGAGATGAGTAGTCTGGATAATTATGATTATTATTATCACAGGCTCAGGAAGTACTCGTTGCTCAGATATTATGAAAAGAAAGGTTATAATACTAAATCGATATTTGATCCAACTGTTAGTGTAGAAGAACTCACGAAAGAAATGGAGAAGTTCGATAATTATACTGAACAGGATATTGTAGGTCTGGTTGAAACAGATTTGGTTATCAGTCCTACGATTAAATATTGTACAAATATGTTGACCACTGAGATTCAGGCGGCTGACGATGCAATGGATTTGATTGAAAGTTTTATGAAGATTCCCGATGTGGGTATGCCGTTAAATAATGATGGATTAACTACTGTAACACGAGGTGCAAGAAAAGGATGCCTTTATATGAGGTCTTCAGCTCAGGGTTTCGGAAAAAGTCGTATGGCTGTAGGAGATGCAGTAAAAGATTCGATACCATATTATTATGATAGTAAATCAAAAGATTGGAAATATACTGGTTTGTCTGAACCTACATTATATATTACGACAGAAATGACTGTAGATGAAATCCAAACTATAGTTATTGCAACCGTTTCTAAAGTAAATGAAGAACATATATTATATGGAGAATATAAAGAGGGTGAATTAGACAGAGTAAAACAAGCCGTTCAATATATTAAATCTTCACCTATATATATTGTTCATATTCCTGATTTTTCAATTGATGATATAAAAAATATAATTAAAAAATATAATAGGGAATATCGTGTTGAGTATATATATTTTGATTATATATGGAATAGTATGCGTTTGATGTCAGAAGTGTCCAGCAAAACTAGGATGGGTGGTTTAAAAGAACATCAACTTCTGTTGGTTTTTTCGACAGAACTAAAAACCCTTGCGCAACAATTAGATATTCATATTGCTACTGCGTCACAACTTAACGGTGAAGCACAAAACGCTCTTATCAAAGATCAGAATCTTCTTGCTGGGGCAAAAGCATTAGCGAATAAACTGGATGTTGGTATTATTTCAATGCCGCCTAACGCTAGAGAGAGTGAGAAACTTAACACAATTATTCAAACTCATTTTGGTTTGCGGATGCCGAATATGGGGCATTGGGTATACAAAGTTAGACGAGGGCGATTAACAAAATTAATTATATGGAGTGATATTGATCTTGGCACAATGACAGAAAAGGCACTGTTTGTAACAGATTTTGATTTTAATCTAATTGATATCGACTTCACTCAGATTGAACAAGTCGAGGCTAAGATTCAGGAACATTCAGTTTTGGAATCACAAGTACAAGATGAAGAACCTGAAATCATAAAAGAAACTGATTCGAAGCCAGTTCGAAGTGAAGTAGAAGAAGAACAGACAGTAAAAAGAGATTTTGATTGGTGATATAGATGTATTTAGATCAGAAAAAAATATTAGATTCGCTAACGGATGAAGATATAATCAAGATTTGTGCAGAGTTAGGTTCACCAGAATATAAGCGTGATAGTCAAGGGAATCTCTGTTTTTCGACAGTGATTTGTCACGGTGGGGATAGCCCTTATAAATTAATTTATTATAAGGATTCTAAGAGATTCCATTGTTTCACTTGCTCAGATTCATATGGAATTATTGAATTAGTTATTCGTGCTCATAGATTAAAAGGCAAGACATTAACTTATTATCGGGCATTATATTATATAGCATCGATGACAGGACGTCTGTATGAGAAAGACCCTGAGCAGATTCCACCAGAAAAAACAATCACTGATTTTGAATGGATTAATCGTCTCAAGGCTGCAAAGAAGAATTTTAAAGCAGTACCTAATCTGACTGAGATTAATGAGAACATACTTGATATATTTTGGTATGCACCTTATCAGGGCTGGCTTGATGAGCATATTACTCGTGAAGCAATGTCCAGATTTGAAATAGGATATTATGGATTAACTAATCAGATAACCATTCCACATAGAGACATCAATGAGCGATTAATTGGCATCAGAGGGCGTTTTTTAAATGACGAAGATGTTGAACGCTTTGGTAAATATGTGCCATTGCAGATCGGTGGACGTTTCTTGAGTCATCAGCTTGGAAGTAATTTATATGGTATTCATGTTGCTAAGGATAAGATACAACAATGCAAGAAAGTGATGTTGGTCGAAGCTGAGAAATCCGTGTTACAAGCGTATTCGTATTTTGGTGAAGATAGTTTCGTAGTCGGGCTTTGTGGATCAAATATATCAAAGACACAAATTAAAATTATACTAGAACAATTAAAAGTTGAAGAAGTTATCGTAGGACTGGATAGAGAGTATGAAGAGTCGGATAGTTTTGAAGCAACTGCGTATTATCAAAAATTGATTAAAAAGGTTGCTCCACTTGTCCCGTATGTCCGTGTATATCTGGTGCTCGATAAAGAACATAGACTTGATTATAAAGATTCTCCCACTGACAAGGGTAAAGATATCTTATTGCAACTGATGAAAGAAAAAATTTTAGTAACTATGGATGACGTGAATGATGTAATAAAAAGAAAGGACTAATGTATTATGAGTGGATTTGTAAAGGTACTTGTGGCAAGTGGATGTGCTGCTTTGGCAGGTGGATTTAATGTATGGCTGAATCTCAAGGACAAAAAGACGCCAACTGTTAAAGACGTAGCTGTTGCATTTATTTCACCTATGCTTATGGTTGTATCAACATGTGCATTATTTGTGTGAGGAGGATAATATGATTAAAATTGGAGACACTGTGCAAGTTACAAATTGGGGAGCTGAGTATACTACAGATTATGACTGGTTTGAAAAACATAGAGATGTCCCTTTTAGGTATGTGATTTGTTATGCATATGACGAACGTGATAATTATAAAAATCGAAGATTTACGGATGACAGGCTATTTAAAGTTCTGTACGTAGATCGCGTTAGCAACAAGGTGCTTATTACTTTATTAGAAAATGATAATTTTGACTGGGCACCGGGTCGCGTCTATCTTGTAGGATGTGAAGGTATTAAACCTTGTTGCCGCTCAATGACTTTAGAAGAAATTGAACAAAAACTTGGATATAAAATTATAATTATTGATAAAAAAGGAGATAATTAATTATGAGAAAAAAACTTGTTTCAATTATGGCTATTGTTGTTATGATTATTTCTATGTGTTCAATTATTGAGGCAAAAACCACGACTGGGCTAATGGGACAGGATTCGCAGGGGCGTTATTTTTCAACAGAAACTGGATACTTTACAGTACAAGGAAAGACTTATTATGCGCATCATAGTAAAAGTCAAATGTATGCTAAAGGTGAACTTGCCACAAACACATGCAGAATACGGAACAATAAACTATATTATTTTGGAGCAGATGGAGCCATGATTACCAAGAAAACGAGGCGAGATAAGACTACAAGATATATTGATTTTAACAAAGACGGAAGCGTTCACTATATCTACCCGGCGGGTAGAGGTGAACCGTATGAGAGATACAATGCCAATCGGCAGCGGTATCAGGTGCGGAAGCACGGCAAATGGCGTGATACAGGTAATCAGTGCTGGCCATATGGTATGATTGACCACCAGTGGTGATAGGCTGTATTTCCGAAAATTAAGCAGAAAAATCGCCTTAATTTTTTAATAATGATACTTCCATGAGTGTATAGTGGGGTAAGTAGATAGGATAAAAATAATATCGAAAACCCCACTTATTTTGACATAGAGAGGAACGGTAAAAATGAACAATGAATTAGTAGAAGATTATTATAAATCAATGAATGACTTTTTTGAGGGGAAAGTGAGGGGTGCTACTGAAGCAGATCGAGGTGTGTTGCCTAGACTGAGTTATAGTGGTTTAGAAGTACTTCGTAATTGTCCATATCAATATCATCTTAAATATGGTGAAAAGAAATTTACCAAAGAAACCACATTGGCTTTGGAACTAGGAAGTCTATGTCACTTAATCCTTGAACTTAAATGTAATTATATTAAAGAGGGCAAACCTGTAGATTATGATTATCTTCATTTTATTTTAAAGTATGGTTCTATAGATACAAACGCGAAAACAAAAGAGCATATCCTTGGAATAGATGAATTAAAGCGGAAATATTTTGAGGAATGGTATGAGGCTGATAATGCCTCTGGAATGACGTATGAAGAAAAGATGGTAGTATTTGAAAAAGTTCTTAATGAGGAAATGGATGATACTTCAATCTGGCATCCTATTTATGCAGAATTGCCGTTTGAGTTTGTATATAAAGATAGAGTTATTTTTAATGGATTTATTGATAGAGTGGATATTAATAAATTTGGAGGTTTTAGAACAATCGATTATAAGACTAGCAAGAAACAATTTGAATCAGCAAAAGTTGTAACATCACTTCAGTTTGGTATTTACGCAATGGCAATTTATTATCTGCTTGGTCAGATTCCAGTGAGTTTTTTATATCGTTTTATTTTGATTGATGAAGATCAGATGGCTATGAGTTATGGTTGGGAAAAGCGATTAGAAAAGACGCTTGATAATGCGCTTGATAAAATGGACAAGAATAAGAAGAGTGGTATTTGGTTGCCGAAACCTAGCCCGCTTTGTGCGTGGTGTAGCTATAGTATTACAAATCCTAAAGCACATGAGTTTAAAAATGACTGTGAATATTATAGCCTCTGGACACCAGAGAATAAAGTATGGGCAGTAAACAAAAAATACAATGCTCTTGACAATGCGAGTAAAAAGAGTACAATTGATACAGGTAACAAGACAAAATTAAATGGTAAGCGGAAATTGATTTTTTAAGGGGTGGATATATGTTTTCATGTCATGGACATACAGAACATTCGAATTATAGACTCAGAGACGCAATCATTAAAGTCCCTGATTTTATTGAATATCATCGACAGTGTGGCTGGTCAGGCTGTGTTGTGACAGAGCACGAGACAATAGGCAGTCATCTTGATGCTTTAAAATATTTCGATTCAGTTAAGAATAAACCAGAATATAAAGGATTTAAACTGGGTCTTGGAAATGAGATTTATTTGTGTCCCGAATCTGTGACCGCAGATAATAAGGGGAACAATTTCTACCCTCATTTTATTCTAATTGCTCTTGATGCGGAAGGTCATAAAGCAATTCGTGAATTGAGTACAAGGGCATGGGTCAACAATTCATTTATGTCTGTGATGTATCGAGTGCCGACTTATTATTCTGATTTGCAGGAGTTATTGGAGAAATATAAAGGACATTTAATCGGTTCCTCTGCATGTTTGGGAGGAAGCATTCCTAGACAACTTATTAAGTATCGAAACGAACAAGACCCTATGAAGCGTGCTCAAATCTGGGATAATATTAATTATTGGATTGAAACAATGATTGATTGGTTTGGTAATGATTATTTCTTTTTAGAGATACAACCAAATCCACATGAAGATCAGATTTTTGTTAATAAAGCTATTATTCAGCTATCTCAGGAATTAGGCGTTCCTTATATTATTACATTGGATGCACACTATCTTAAAAAAGAAGATAGAGAAATTCATAAAGCATTCTTAAAGGCTGCGGAAGGCGATAGAGAAGTTGATGATTTTTATGCTACAACTTATATCATGACAAGAGATGAAATCCACGAATATATGGATGAATCAATCGGGTATGATGCGGTTGAGTTAGGATTAAATAATACTATGCTTATTTATGATAAGATACAGTATTATTCATTAACTAAAGATTTGGAATTGCCTTATATTCCTTTTGATCTTACCGAACCTGATGAACAACTTTATATTAAATTTAAAGATAATATTCCACTTTTGGATTATTTTTATCATTCAGAATATCCTTCAGATAGACACATGACAAGAGAATTGCTTCGTTCAATTGATGGTAAAAATTCTCATTATCAATGTCAACGTGGATATGAAATGATAGATGAATGTTTAAATTATTTAAAAACATCTTCAGAGGTTAATAAAGTTCGATGGTCTCGTTATCTTATGCAAGTTAGAGATTATGTGCAATTAGCTTGGGATGCAGGCAGTCTGGTTATGCCATCTCGTGGTTCTGGCGGTGGTTTTTGTTTATTGTATTTACTTGATATTATTCAATTAGATGCTTTACGAGAAAAGACTAAAATGTATCCTTGGCGTTTCCTTAACCCCAAACGTGTTAGCGTTCTTGATATTGATACAGATATAGAGTCCGCTAAACGTGAAGCTGTAATCCAAAAATTTATTGACACTTATGGGTCAGATAGAGTATCAAGAGTATTAACTTTGCAGACTGAAAAAAGCAAAAGTGCGATTCTTACCGCAAGTCGAGGTCTTGGAATTTCTAATGATATAGCTTCTTATATCGCTTCTCTTGTTGTATTTGATAGGGGACAGGCACGCAGTTTAAAGACTATGTATTATGGCAATGAAGATTATGAACCTGTCCCTGATTTTGTCAGAGAAATGGATGCAAGACCCGAACTTTGGGATGTAGCACAAAAAATTGAGGGATTGATTAGTGGAATCGGATCTCATGCAGGTGGCATAATTATTTGTGATAAACCTCTTGTAGAGTCTACTGCTTTAATGAGAACAAATTCTGGAGACATCATTACTCAATTTGATCTACACGGTGATGAGGCGGTATCATTAATTAAAATTGATGAATTATCAGTAGATGGTGCGGATTTACTTCATGCTACGTTAAATCTTTTACTTAAAGATGGTCTTATTGTATGGCAAGGAAATTTAAAAGATACATATTTTAAATATTTAGGAATTTATAATATTAAAAGAGATACGCCTAAATTGTGGGAATTGGTTGGTAATCAAAAAGTAATAAACCTATTTCAGTTTGATAAAGATAGTGGGAAAAAAGCTTTAAGTCTTGTTAAGCCCCACTCAATAGATGACCTTGCTACTATTAATTCCGTTATTCGACTTATGCCCCAGAATAAAGGGGATGAAATGCCACTTGAAAAATATGCTAAATTTCATGAAAATATTCAACTTTGGTATGATGAAATGACGGAATATGGATTAACCGAAGAGGAACAGAATATTTTAAAAGATATTATTGGCATATCTTATGGTGTTTGTGAAGCACAAGAATATTTAATATTACTTACGATGCATCCTAAAATCGGCGGCTTTGATTTAGGGTGGGCTGACAGATTAAGAAAAGCTGTTGCAAAAAAGAATCCTAAAGATTTTGAACAATTGGAGAAAGAATTTTTTGAAAATGCTGAAGAAAAACAGCTTTCTCCTAATTTAACAAATTATGTTTGGTATCAATTAATATATACCCAGAGGGGTTATGGATTCAATAAGGCACACACCCTTGGGTATTCATGTATTGGTTTGCAAGAAGCGTGGCTCAATTATAAATACAATCCTATTTATTGGCAGACGGCTAATCTTATTGTGCGTTCAGGATCATACAACTCAGATGCTAATGATGCTACTGATTATGGCAAAATGGCAGTTGCTATCGCTCTTATTCAACATGAAGGGGTTAAGATTTCAAATCCTGATATTAATAATCCACAATTTGAATTTGTACCGAATGCGCAGGATGAAAAAATTGAATTTGGCATGAAGGGTATCAATGGTGTAAACACCGAACTTGCTCAAGCGATAATTCAGAATGCTCCGTATACTTCAATGGATGATTTTGCTGCCCGAATGCTCGATACCAAAATTATTCATCCCGCTCAAATGATTAAACTAATCAAAGGTGGTTGTTTCCTAATGTTACATGACCCAGACCGTTTTAAAACAATGAAATGGTATCTTCGCAACTATTGCTTTGAACCGTTGTCAAAGTTAACGATGACGCAGCTTCCTAAGATGCAGGAGTTTGGCATTATTCCAGAACAGTTTAGGGACAACCTTAATCGCATTAAGATTAAGCAATACGTATTGGATGATGAGGGGCTGTATAAACTTTATATTAATCCTGATAAAAAACTTCCTAAACGTGGTTATCATGACCGCTATTTTATTTTAGATGAAGTATCACAACCTGTATTCAACAAATTCTTTTCTGAAGATTCTGTGATTGATGTTAAAGATGGATATTATATTATTTCAGAAAAGAAATTCATTAAAGAGTGTGATGTACTGATTCAGCCTTTGCGTGATTGGTTTAGCTCACAAGAAGCACTTGACGCGTATAACAATGCTTTCTTTAAATCTGTTTGGGAAGAAAAAGCATCAGGCACTGAAGCATCGTGGAACATGGAGGCATGTTGTTTTTATGATCAGGAACATGAACTGGCAAATGTTGATGAGAAATATTATGGCATCGTAAATTACTTCAATTTGCCAGAAGAACCTGAACCGTATGACTGGTATAGTCGTAAAGTTGATGGTGAGTGGAAGCGTGTTCCTAAATATCGTATTACGAGGATTGCTGGAACTGTTCTTCGTAGCGATAATAATAGACATTCTGTTGCTCTACTTACGTGTTATGGTGTGGTTAATGTTAAATTTTATAAAGGTAATTACGCATTTTATAATAAGCGTATCTCACAGCCGTTAGGAGACGGTAAAAAGAAAGTTCTTGAAGACAGTTGGCTCAAGCGTGGGAATAAACTTCTTATTTCTGGTATTCGCAGAGATGACCAGTTCTTTCCTTTGATTTATAAAGATACTATTTACAAACACACAGTTTATTTGATTAAAAACATTCTTCCAGATGGACGGATGGAATTACAGACTGAAAGGGTTCAAGTAGAAGATGAGTGATGATAAAAGAATTAAAGTAGATGCTTCTGTAGAATATATTCCCTATTATAAAGATAATTGGGGAATCATTAAATGTTCTATTGATAGAGTACGTTCTGGAAAAAATATTTATAAAGGTGATTTAATGGTATTTAAAGGTCAGATGCCTGAACCAATAAAAGGGTGCCAATATACAATTGTTGCAGATTTTGCGTCAGATCCTAAGTGGGGAGACCAGTATGTAATTCAATCTATGTATACGGCGATTGAATTTGGGGACGATGATACAGGAAAGAAAAAATATTTGAGTTCATTGTATACGCCATATCAAATTGATTGTATGTATAAAGCTTTGAAAGATCCATTTGAAGCACTGAAGAAACGTGACATGGAGTCACTAGTTAAAATTAAAGGATGTGCTCTTAAAACTGCAACATATTGGTGCCATAAGTTCCATGAACATTATGACCGTGCTAAAATTTATATAGAACTAGAAGATTACAATCTCACAAATAACGTGGTGAACAGACTTATGTCTACATATCATTCGCCTGATTTGGTAGTTGATAAGGTTAAAAATAATCCATACGTTCTTGTAAATGAAGTTAATGGACTGGGCTGGAAAAAAGCTGATGAGATTGCTTTAAAAGGTGGCATCGATCCATTGGGCGAAACCCGTGTCGCAGAATACATTAAATACTATTTGAAGATGAGTGGTGATAATGGTATTTCTTGGGTGACGCCTGATCAGTTGCTTGGGGCAATTCTTGATGAAATTGGTGAAGAGGTTGAAGATAGTACAATTACTAAAGCGATTAGAAGTCTCGACCTTTGGTACGATGATGAAAAAACCAAGATTGGATTACCTTATTTTAGATGGCTGTCTGAACAGATTGCGACTGAGTTATTAAGAATTAGAGACGCAGAATCTGATTTTAAATATGATGGTTGGGAAGATAGGATTAAAGAACTAGAACAAGAACAAGGTTGGGAATTTACGGATGAGCAAATGAATGGCATTAAGATGGGGCTTGAGAATAATGTTTTACTTATTCATGCTGGGGCAGGTTGTGGCAAGACATCGCTAGTAAGTGGAATTTTAGCGGCAATTCCTGACTATTCTCATGTGATGTGTGCTTTGTCTGGTCGTGCTTCCGCGAGATTAGCTGAAGTCACAGGTGAAGAAGGTTTTACGATTCATCGACTGTTGGGCTATCCTAAAGGAGATGATTGCTATCAGGGTTTTTTATATAATCAAGATAGGCAGTTGGGATATGATATCTTTATTTTAGATGAAATTTCTATGGTTGATGCTAAATTGTTTTATTATTTGATTCGTGCTATTCCTTCTGGTTCAAAATTAATCATGCTTGGAGACGTTGGCCAGCTTGAGGCTATAGGTTGTGGTAACGTAGCATATGATATGATTGCTTCAGAAGAAATTCTTGATGTTCATCTTACAAAGATTCATCGTCAAGCTGCTAAATCTGCAATTATTACAAATAGTATCGCTGTTAGACATGGTGAACAGATTGTAGATAAAGATTGGAGCGGCACCGAGGTTCGTGGAGAATTAAAAGATCTTGTATTGGATTGTTATTTAGATTCTTCTAATAGTTTTTATAAAGTTATGGAATATTTTCAGAGACTTTATGCTCAAAAAGATTTTGATATTATGGAGACTCAGATTATCGTTCCTGTTAAGAAGCGTGGTGTGTCTAATACATACACTCTAAACAATGATATTCAAGAGTTGTATAATCCTGCAAAAGATGGTCTTAAAGAGGAATCTGTTATGACCATTAGTTCTGGAGTGAGAATATTCAGAGTAGGTGATAAGGTGATTAACACAGTAAACAACTATAAAGTTGATCCTACTGTATATAACGGTAATATTGGTATTATCAAAGATATTACGATTGAAGAGAATGGAGATGGCGAAATTGTAGATGTTATGATTATTGATTTTGTTGGAATCGGTAGAGTTAGTATTCCGAAAGATTATTGGAATCAGCTTGATTTGGCATATGCCATTACAGCGCATAAATTTCAAGGTTCACAAGCAGATAATGTAATCTTTAACTTTGACTTTGCGTCATATAGTCTTTTGACCCGTCAGCTTATCTATACAGCCATTACTCGTGCTAAGAAGAAATGTTATCTCGTATGCCAGACAAGCGCTTTGCGATATGGCGTGGCACAGGAAGCCATTAGCCATAAACAAACTCATTTACAGGATGCCTTATATGAGATTGCACATCCTAAGTTAGTCTTTTAAGAAGTAAAAATTAAATACTGATTGACAAATGTGGTAAGAACAGTTATACTAACAGAGTATCAAATAACTGTTCTTACCATTGTGGAAGGAGATTAAAAAGGAATGAAATTTCAGTCAGGAGATGTAGTTTATTGGGTTGAACGCCGTAGACGTTCGCCTTATGAATATTATATTGATTATGGCATTGTAGATGAAGAATTTTCAGACGCAGTATGTGCTGAAAGATTGCACATTAAAGATAATCGTTATATTAATGGCATTCCTTATAAGGATTTCCCTCAGTATACTCATTGGGAGAAACTTCCTAAAGGTTGGACATATAATACTCAATTGTTTGAAGTAGAATGGCGTGCTCGTGATCATGTAGTATCAACTGTTTATAGAATTGATAATCCAGATGATATCAAACGAGCACTTAGAGATGGAATTGTCGTTTATCTTAAAGATTACGATCAGACTGTTCCACATTCAGAAATAGACAAGAAACTTGGTTGGCGTATTAGAAAAGAACATGATAATTCAACTTACATTTATCCGTATGTGACTCTTCAGAAGGATAATGCTTTTAAAACCTATGAAGAGGCACAAGCTGTTATTGATGCGCAGGAAGCTGAGTGGAAACGTCAGTCTGAATTAACTGATGAAGAATGGTCTATTGAACAGATTGATCATGATTTGCAGCGCTGGGCGAAGATTTACAGCAAATCTCCTGAGGAAGTGCAGAAAATAAGGGATTTTCTTTTGGGTATGGATAAGATTGAAGATATTGAAACCAGAGCGTTTGGTGAAGATTTTCAGTGGAAATACTGGAAGAATAAGAAGTGGAGAACTATTGTTTTAGATTAAGAAAGGAATATTAAATGATTACAGAATTTAATTTTATGCCATCGGACGAAACTTGGCGTAGAGTAAAAAATCATTGTCGAACCACTGATAACAAAGATTTTACAAGTAATAATGCCACTGATACCTTTAAGAAAAAGATTCTTTTTTCTGAACATTCTCCAATTAGGCTTCTTGAATTTGATTGGAGTTGGAAAGGTATTAAATATTGGGTTCATGCTGAATGGGCTAGACACAAATTTGAAAAGTTTATTAGTACTCAGCGCAATGATAGACAGAAAAATTATGATCGCAATAAAGCACCTCAAGATGCACCCGTTAATTTTGACGGATTTGCAAATATGCAAAATTTAATTGATGCATGGCGTAAAAGATTGTGTTTTCAAGCTACAGACGAAGCTAGAAAATTGGGTGAAGATTTTAAACGTAAACTTCATGAAACACATCCTATTGAATCGGATGTTTTGGTTCCACATTGTGTTTATCGAGGATGTTGTTCTGAATGCTTTAATGGTTGTGGCTTTTGGGACAGACTTACAAAAGATTGGTCTAAAGAAGATATAACTGATATTAACAAACGTTATCAAAAGTACAATGAATGGTTTTATAATAAGGAGAATTGATTATGGTAATTGGAATAATTGTAACCCTTATAATTGTTGCTATTTGTTATGGAATTAGTTTTGGAATTACAGGACTTGTTATTAAGGGTATTTGCTGGGCGTTCGGTTTTGCTTTTTCATGGAAACTGGCATTTGGTATTTGGCTTATATTGGCACTTGTAGGTAGTATTTTTGGTGGTACAAAATATGTTAAAAAAATTGATTAAGGAGAAAATAAATTATGCCAGAAAGTAACAAAGATTGGATTAAAGTAACTGACAGGCTTCCTAAATCTGAGAAGCCTGTTGAAATCACATTCAGATGGAAAAAGCGCAACAATCCATCTGAGTATTGGTATGCAACATGTAACGCATTTTATGAGGACGGTTCTATTCCTGTAGAAGATAGCGCTTACAATTGGGACGATTATGATGATGACGATCTTGTTTGGGATGAGTTCACCGATACATGGTATGTTCCAAGAGGATGGCATGAAGACGTGTGGTTCATGGAAGAAAGTTATCAGATTGATGAAACTGAGTTTGAAATCGTTGCTTGGAAAGAGAAATGTAAGCCTTATAAGGAGAAGTAATGTTTACCAAATTAGGACGTGTTATGGTATTTATAGGAATAGCGCTTGCAATACAAACATACTATTGTATTACATATAATATTAATGCTAATATATGGCTCGTAATTTATTGGATATGGCTTGCAATATATTTATGGAATCCTAACGAATGTTTTTATAATAAAATAAGGAGAACTAAAACAAAATGAAATTAATTGCTTTTAAAATTGAGACCCTTGATGACGCACAGAATCTCGTAAATGTTTGTGATAAGTATCCAATTAATATTGATGTTGTTTATAGAACACAAACTATTGATGCTAAATCTTTTCTTGGAGTTACTTCACTACTTGGCAATTATGTAAGTGTGATTCCTGTTACAGATGATGAAGAGATGCTGAGTAAACTTGAAAGTGAAATTAAGCCGATTAGTCATTGTTATTGAGGTAAAATAAATTGTTATCAAAAAAGAAAAATATAAACAAGCAAAATACTCAACATGTAAAATTTGTAACATATAGTGGTAATGGTCATAGTTTATGTTGTGGATATTTGTGTTTAAATATTGATGGCGAAGATTATTATTTCGGTTATGATTGGAATTTTAGAGGCACCAACTTACTTAAATCTTATGATAAACCTTTATATAATCCGTTTTGGTCTAGCGGTGGTGGTTTTTCAAATAATTACGAACCCTATCGTGAAGAATGGATTATCAATGAAGATGAATTGCCGAAACAATTTGTAAAATACGCTGAGGAGATTGATGAAGTATTTAATGCAAATGTACCTTGGGGATGTTGTGGAGGATGTGTGTAATGAAAACGATTGGATTTTACGATGTAATGATGGCGGGCTACGAACTGCTTAAAGAAGAGACTGATGTAATCTATGGCACCGATGCCAAAGATCAGGCTGAGTCTGCTATGCGCATGGGCGGTATCGTAGATATGGTCTTTAAACTTCGAAAAATGTGCAAAGAAGAAGAGGATAATTAAATATGCTTTTAGTTATTTGTGGTAAAATGTGTTCTGGTAAAGACACTGTTGTAAAAAGATTAATTAATAAAGGTTTTAAAAAGGTGGTGACATATACTACCAGACCTAAGAGAAGAGGTGAAACTGATGGTGTAGATTATCATTTTATTTCTAAGGAAGATTTCGAGGGGAAAATTAAGGATGGATTCTTTTTGGAATATAGAACATATAAAGTAGCTTCTGGTGATACTTGGTATTATGGCAGCGCTAAAGAGGATGTACTTAAAGTAAGAGATAAACAGAAAAAAGTTATTATCCTGAGTCCGTCTGGTGTTGATAAGATGTACGAACTTAAACGAGATAATTCTGTTGAGTTCAGAGTGGTGTATCTCAAATGTAATAACGATACTATCAGAATACGTGCAAAAAGACGTGGCGATAAGAAACAGGAAGTTGCTAGAAGAATTGAATCAGATGGCATTGATTTTTCTGTCATGGATATTTTTGCTCAGAAGATTATTTGGAATGACGAGGGGACTGAAGTTGGAGATGTCGTGAGAGAGATTTTAGATTATGTAGAAGGAGAATGTTGAATATATGACAGTTGAAGAATGGCTTGGAAAAGATAATACGCTTGGTATTGATATTTTTAAGAATAAATATCAATTTGAGGGAGAGACTTTTGATCATTGGCTTGATAGAGTCAGTGGTGGCGATAAAAAAGTAAGACAGTTGATAGAAGAAAAGAAATTTCTTTTTGGTGGACGCATTCTTGCTAATAGAGGAACTGGAAAACGGGCGAGTATGAGTAATTGTTATAGCAGAGGTTTTGTAGAAGATTCTTTAGATGATTTAATGCAAGCGGCTACAGATATTGCTCATACATTCAAAGCACAAGGTGGTCAAGGTATATCATTAAGTAAAATTAGACCAAAAGGTTGTGGGATTAATAGCAATCAATTTAAATCAGATGGTATTATTCCTTTTATGGAAATTTACAATCGTGTTACTGAATCAATTTCTCAAGGTGGAAGTCGTAAGGGCGCTCTTCTTATGAGCCTTGATATTTGGCATAAAGAGGCTGAAGATTTTATTAAAATTAAATCTGAGGAAGGACGCATCCAAAAAGCTAATCTTTCTGTTGAAATTGATGATGATTTTATGAAATGCGTACAAGTATATTATGACACAGGTGAAATTATAACAAAAACGATTACTAAAAATTATGAAGGTCATAATATTACATATGAAGTAACACCGATTAAATTATATAAATTAATGATGCAAAAAGCTTGGGATTGGGCAGAACCCGGCTGTATTTTTACTAACCGTTTTAGAAATTATAATCTCATGGAATTTGTTGATGATTATCAGATTGAGACATGTAATCCTTGTGGAGAACAGCCTTTGGTCAAACATGGTGCCTGTAATCTTGGCAGTATTAATTTATCTGAATTTGTTAACAATCCCTTTACTACAAAGGCTAGTTTTGATTTTAAGGCACTAGAAGATGCAACTCGTATTTGTATTCGGGCTTTAGATAATATTATCGATGAAAATGCAGACAATCATGCACTTCAAGAACAAAAAGAAATGGCTTTAAAATATCGAAATTGCGGGCTTGGAATTATGGGGCTATACGATGCTTTTGCAAAATTGGGTTTAAAATATGGAAGTAAAATATCGATTGAATATGCTAATGAGATTATGAAAGTCATGCTAATTGGTGCAATTCAAGAAAGTAATATACTCGCAAAAGAAAAAGGAGCGTTTCCCGGATGGGATTCAAAAGTCCTAAATTCTGAATTATTTCAAAAAGTTGCAAATCATTTTGATTATGAGGAATTATCTAAATATGGTTTAAGAAATTGTAGTTTACTTTCTATAGCACCATCTGGTTCTATTGCTACAATGCTTAACATATCAACAGGATGTGAACCATTGTTTGCAAAATCTTATCAGAGAAAGACTGAATCATTAAATAATGGAGAAGATAAGTACTATACAGTGTACGCAGGAATTATTCAAGATTATTTTAATATCACTGGAAATGATACAATCCCTGATTATTTTATAGAATCTCACGAGGTGAATTGGCATGATAGAGTTGATCTTCAAGGAGCACTTCAAGAGTATGTGGATACTGCAATTTCTTCAACTATTAATTTAAGAAATGAAGTTACTGTTGAAGAAATTGAACAACTTTATTTGTATGCATGGAAAAAAGGTCTTAAAGGTATTACTATTTTTCGTGATGGATGTGCTAGATTGGGTATTTTGACTACAGGTACAACAGATACCAATGAGCAAGAAGATACCTCTTCTGAACTTAAACGTGGTATGATTATTAAGGCTGACGATAATTGTATTGGTAAGAAACGCACACTTCAAACAGGTTGTGGCACTTTACATTGTGAAGCATTTTTTGATCCTGATACAGGGGATTTGCTTGAAACGTATTTGTCAAAGGGCAGCACAGGTGGATGCAACAATTTTATGGTCGGGTTGTCTCGTATGATTTCACTTTCTGCTCGTGGTGGCGTTGATATTAATTCTATTGTAGATCAGCTTAAATCGAGTGGAACTTGTCCTTCTTATGCGGTTAGAACAGCAACAATGCATGACACCTCTAAGGGCAGTTGTTGTCCTGTGGCTATTGGGAATGCATTAATTGATATGCATAATGAGATTATGAGTGATTTGATAGATGATTATGAAGAAGATAAACAATCTGTAAAAATTACTAAACCAGTTCAGATTATATCTTCAATTGCTAAATGCCCTCAGTGTGGTGGCAATCTTGTATTTGAAGGTGGCTGTAATACTTGCAAAGATTGTGGATGGTCAAAGTGTGATTAATAAGCATTATGCATTTTTTCAAAACACTGAATGTGAATATTTCCCCTGTCATAAAATGAAAGATATAGATAATTTTAATTGTTTATTCTGTTATTGTCCTTTATATATGTTAAATGAAAATTGTGGAGGGAATTTTCACTATTTAGAATATGGAATTAAAGATTGTTCTGATTGTATATTTCCACATCAAAAAGACAATTATGAAAAAATTATACAAAAATTATATAACAGGAGATAAAAATGAATATTTTTGAAGCTATAAAATGGCTTTCGCCTAAGACACGAGAAAATATTATTCATGATATTGAAGAACAGAATCTTAGCGGTGTTGAAGTAGTTGATCTTGTAGTTGGACATTTTAATATGGCTTGTGATAGAATCTTAAAAGAACTTTATAGGCTATCTGATTATGATGAATTAACAGACGAGATTAAAAAGATGTTGACAAACAATAATTAAACGGATACAATATCATTATATTAATACCTCCATTAGGGCTGTGGGCAGTTAGCGCTGTTCATAGCCCACTATTAAAGAAAGGTGGCAGATATGCTTATAACAAACGAACAAAAGGTAGCGGTCTTCGAACCAATGTTTGAAAAGTTCGAAAATGGATATATACTTGAATTCTTTAAAGAAATAGTTCAATTTATCCCAGATGCAATTTTTTATAAACCAGCCAGTAGTTCTGGTAAATTTCATAATAGACAGCAGGTTGGGGATTACGGGCAACTTATTCATATCTATATGTTTTTTGATATTTTGAATATGCTTCTTGATCTGGAATACAATCAAAAGAAATTCAGCTCTTCAATAACACGAGACTTGATGCGTTGTGTTCCTGCATTGCACGATATGAACAAGTATGGACGATATGGTATGAGAACGCGCACTACCAGTGAACATCCTATTATGGCTGCGAAGCGCATTGCAGAGATTAATCAGCAAAAGAATTTTAAACACTCGTTGCCAGAATATCAAATACGGCGACTTTGTGAAATGTGTGAACGGCATTCTGGTCAATGGAATGAATACAAAGTCCGTGAATATGGTGGCGAGATACGTAAAGGAATCATGGAGAAACCTCAGAATGACGTGGATATGTTGATTCATGAGTGTGATATGTTGGCGTCAAGAAACTGGCTTACATATGAGATTCCTGAGGAACTGATGCAAAGATTTAAAGACAATATTGATCTCACGAGATTCTAATGCTCGTGACACGCCCCTATGGTGAAATTGGCAAACACGTTGGCTTCAAGTACCAATGCCGAAAGGCTTCAGGGTTCGAGTCCCTGTAGGGGTATTTAGTAACAAATAATTAAACAAACAAATAAAGGAGTAAAAGGATGAACACTGATTTTTTTAATGGAATGTTTGGTAGAATTGATCCGGGCAATATTCGACTTGATGTGAATGGTAACATTGCTGTTCGCACAACAAGCGGCTACAAGTCTTATAACACTAAGACTGGCAAGCTGATTAATTGTAATAATTTCGTCTTTGACATCGGTGAGGAATTCTTCTTCGTAATTCCTACGAACAAAGTTGAGAAGGGCGATATTATTCTTGCTCAGGGCAAAGGCGGTGGTCGTAAGCCTAAGTGCGTTGTGGATGTGAATCCTTCTTTTATTACCGTAATTAATTATGAGGATTCTACAGTGGAGCAGATTCTTCCTGAGCGCCATATGTTTATGGGCAATACTTATTTCTATGGTAAGATTGTTTCTATGTTTAACTTTTCTAAGAATAAAGGTAAGAAGAACGCTTTTGAGAACATCATGAAGTATAAGGTGATGTCTGAAATGATGGATGGTAAAAATGGTAGCACCAACAATGGTTTGGGTAATTTAATGATGCTTGGTATGATGGGCAACGGTGGTTTTGGTGATATGTTCAATTTTGATGGAATGTTCGATTTTGGCAATGATGTAGAAGAGGTAGAAGAAAATAATCAGGAGGATGAAGAAGAATGAGTAAAGGGACTTATACCACAAGTAGTTTTGTAAATTATTCTAATAGCCGTGGTAGAAGTGTTACCACAGATGGACTTGTAACATCCACAAATCTACATGATTATTATGATCAGAAACGTATTCATAAAGATTTGGCACCTTATAAAGTCATGAGAGAGTGCGTTGATTATGATGAGCATCCTAATACTATTCCTGTAATCTTAGCACTTGATGTGACCGGAAGCATGGATAGTGCATGCATTAGAACTGCTCAAGCGCTTAATCAGATTATGACAAGCCTTTATGAAAGGTACAATGATATTGAAATTTTAGTTGCTGGTATTGGTGATTTGGAATGTGACAAAGCACCTGTACAGGTATCTCAGTTTGAAGTAGATGTTAAAATTGCAGAGCATCTTGATAAGATTTATATTGAACATGGTGGTGGTGGAAATGGCTATGAATCCTATACCGTTGCTTGGTACTTTGGATTGAAGCACACGAAACTTGATTGTTGGAAGCGTGGTAAAAAAGGCATCATTATTACCATGGGTGATGAGCCACTTAATCCTATTCTATATAAAAAACAAGTAAATGCCGTTTTTGGCGATACTGTTGAAGCAGATGTAAGAACAGAAGAATTATATAAAATGGCAACTGAGAGATTCGATATTTATCATATTGCCGTTGATGATCCTGCGGATAGTTATTCTTGGTATGAAAATGCTATTAATCGAACATTTAAGCCTGTCCTTGGAGATCGTCTGAAAGTATCTACTATTGAACGACTTCCAATGACTATTGTTGACTGTATTGAGGATTCTGTAAATGGTGGCACTCAGACAGAAGCAGTGCCGAATGTTGAGAAAACTGAATCTGATTATATTACATGGTGATAATTAAATGAAAGAACAGCAGATTAAAATTATAGTGGGTGCACTTGGGGGAGACGAAGGAAAAGGTTTGGCTACAGATTATTTTGCCTCAAAAGCTGAAGGGAATATTCTTGGAGTTTTAACAAATGGTTCTTCTCAGAGAGCGCATACAGTAGACACTTTCGATGGCAAGCACCATGTATTTAGTCATTTTAGTTCTGCTACATTTCGTGGGGCTGACACGTATATTTCAAAATATTTTGTGGTCAACCCCATAAAATTTGCAGAAGAATATGTGCAGCTTCAGCGAGAATTTGGCATTACTCCTAAGGTATATATGCATCCTGATTGTAAGTTTGTAACGCCTTGGGATATCCTTGCTAATTTAGCAGAATTAAAAAGAACAACAGCGTATAATAGCACAGGTTGTGGCTTCTGGAAAACTTTAGAAAGATATAATAATGATGTATTTGCTTTAAGTTTTAAAGAAGCGTATAATTTAACTTCCTATAATGGATCAACTTTCAAAGATATAATACAGTATTATCAAAAAGATTTGGATTTACTATCAACATCAATTAAGAGAACTGGTTTAGAGAGTCGCTTCAATAAAGCTGGTTTAGAGCGTCACTTTATTGACGACATGATTTTCTTATCTAATCATGTAATTTGGACTAACGATGTAATATTAAATAGATATGATAATATCATCTTTGAAAATGGTCAGGGGTTAATGATTGGACAGCAATATACTTCAGAAAAAGATTGGAAGTATTGCACACCATCTAATACTGGTGTTGAATATGCTGTTAATATGATTAAAAAAATAAAACCCTTTGAGTTTGAAAAAAAAGATATCGAGATATGTTATATATCAAGAACTTATATGACAAGACATGGTGATGGCGATATTTTAAAGGCATGTGATAAACGAGACATTAATCCCATGATATATGATCAGACTAATGTTTTTAATGCATGTCAGGGACATTTAAGATATGGTTTGTTGCCAGTAAAAGAAATGATGGATAATATTTGTCTTGATATGGCGCTTGCACTTGGTCTGCATTTTACCAAATTTAATATGGACTATATAACATGTTCTTTAATGCTTACACATTGGAATGAATATCATGACGATAATGTCGAAGCATTGTTTGAAAGATTTGAGAAGGTATATATCTCAGATAACAAAACAGCAGAGTCGGTAAAATTAAAAGAAGAGGTGATAGAATAAAATGAGCAGAAAACTAGCAAGTATTCAGAAAATTTGGAAGATTGAACCAATTGAGAACGCAGATGCGATTGAACTTGTACATGTTCTTGGTTGGCAGTGCGTAGCTAAGAAGGGCGAGTTTAAAGAAGGTGATCCATGCGTATATTTTGAGATTGATTCATTCCTTCCTTGTACGCCTGAATTTGAATTTCTGAGGGCAAGTTCATATAAAGTTAATCCTATTCTGGGTGAGGGGTATCGACTCAGGACAAAACGTATGAGAGGTGCATTAAGTCAGGGCTTAGTATTACCTGTAGAAAGTTGTTCCGCACTATGGGATTGGAAGAAGAGTGTAAATCAGCTATATCATATTGGTGAAGATGTAACAGATATTCTAGGTGTGCGCCTGTGGGTTGAAGAAGAGCGTGCGACCACAGGTGGAACAACGATTGGTAGTAGACCTGATGGCGTGCCTCATACGGACGAAACCAGAATTCAGTCATGCC